>Ga0102934_1003203_pt1 | contig 11198 bp, 15 predicted proteins | sample SalPonR2_A_D1_MG_FD_78175 | JGI IMG/M metagenome (GOLD analysis project Ga0102934, IMG submission 78175) | Salt pond soil microbial communities from South San Francisco under conditions of wetland restoration - Salt Pond MetaG R2_A_D1_MG | ecosystem: Environmental > Aquatic > Marine > Intertidal...
TATGCTTTGATAGAAAGTTTATTGAAGACGATGGAAACGAAGAGTTTTTAGCAAAGCTTTCCAGATTGATAAAATCAGATGCTATTGTTGATAAATTTAAATTGTGAAAACGTGTGATGAAATAAGGGTTAGTGTTCTTAATTTAAAAGGCCATGCTAGTTTTCTGAAAAGAAAAGTTAACCAGGAATATATTTCACAAACCTATTCTAACACTGATAATAAGATAAAACATGTACAAAAAATAAAATTAGAGATATTGGAAACAGAAATCAAAGCATTAAAAATGGAAAACTCCATTAATGTAAATGAACATACAAGAAATAGCGCTTTTAAAATAAAAGATTTTGTAGATCGATTTTTAAATACTAAGCAAATACCAACGACAAGAAAGAGGTTGTGTATGCAAGGTAATTTTTACTATGAAATATCTTTTAGAAGTAAAAATCATGTTAACGAAGTGTATGGCAGTATTAGAATATTAGATAAGTTATACGATTTTATAACAGAAAAAGAATCAAATATGTTAATTTTACATATTAATACTGGAACAATTAGTAATCCTGATTTTGATCCTGTATTAGATGTTCAGAATTACATAACATCTAAAAAAAGCATTAATAGATTTAAATTGTGAAAAAAGCAGAAGATATAGCTAATTATATGGTAAAAATAGCCAAAAGTTATGGGATGAGTGATATTAAAACAGATCACTATCCATTTGATAGATATTACAGTATTAATATCTTCTTTTCACCCGTGGATTCTGATGACACTAGGTTAAATGATATGTATGTAGCTCTCAAAGAGCCTTTTAAATATTTAGGATATGAGTTTAAACCTGTTGGTGATAACATTCTAAGCGGAGATACTCGTGGAGTAACTTTAAATTTAACTATCAAGCAGTTAGAAGACTTTGTTTCTTCTGATGTTTTCACTTCAATTACAGGATTAAAAAAGTTTAAATTATGAAAGAAGAAATGTTAAACATAGGATCAGACCTTAGAGAAGGGTTTATCAGTGCTAATGAAGCCAAAGAACAGTTATTAGATTTATTTGGAGTCAGTGATAATGCTTTTAAAGATAGGACTCATTACAGTGATTTGTTAAAATGTTGCAATAAAATATTAGATAGTGGCGATATTGATAAGTTACCACAAAAAGAGATAGCTGAGCTAAGAACTTTGCTTAATCGTTAATCATATTATTTTAAATTATGAGAATAGAAGATTCAGGTAAAAGAATATTTTATAATAGTAGCTTAAAAGTATCATTAGGGACAGGAATTTATAGATTCAAAATGAATCCGCAAGAGAAAGAGAGATCAGACTTGCTTGAGAAAAACAAAAAATTTTTAATAAGCTTTTTGCAACAAATTGCAAAAAAGAATTCTCTAAAAATTGAAACGCGTGTGAATCCGTCTAGCTTTGTAGATTATGATAGTAAGAGTTTATCTTATACATTTGTTGCTATGCTGCCTATTGAAACACCTTTAGGAAAAGTTAGTAGCTTCGAAAAAGATATTGATAAATATGCAATGCGATCAGATATAAAAACATCAAAATTAAATACATTAGGAAAAAACCTGGATATTAAAATGATTATAAATAGAAATCAATTAACAAGTGTTGATTATGAAAACATATATAAAAGCCTTATATCAGTAGATAAGTTTAATTTATGATAAATAATCAAGAACATAATAGATTATTAGATTTGGTTATTGAAATTATTAGGAAAAATAATTTGTCTCAACACTTTGCTAATATTTACTTTGAAAGCGTAAAAAGAACGGCTCCATATAGCAAATTTTTAATAATTAAATTTTTTACAACTGCTAAAATTTTAAATATTGATAATCTAGAAAAAGATTTAGAACGTTTAAATAGTTTTTTTGAAATTGACATAGATAATAATTATTCTAAAATGATTATTGAATTTAATCAATCGCAAATGGAAGAAGTGTTTGAGTGTGAAGAAAGATCAAAAAATTTAAAACAGTCTTTTACAACTGTTGTGAAATTTAACCTTTAAAATGATATATAATATTAAATATCTTAATACTGAAAGATCTCTTTTATATTGGGAATGTCTAAAAGAAATTTTTATAGAAAACTCATATGCTAAAGAAATCTCTAGCGTTTTTATTTATAAAGATGATTCTGATTTTCTATTTACTTTTTACCTTTTTACTGAAACAGGTTCTAATGATGAACATAAAAAATTCTTAGAAATGATAGAACCTTATATAAAAATAGTAGATGGTTATTCTACCTATCATTCTAGTGAAACCACGATTAACATTGCAGTCAGTAGAAAGGAAATAGAAAATTTAGAAAATGATTTTTTTAACATTTTTAAAAGCTTAACATCAATTCGAAAGTTTAATCTTTAGATTTTCTATAAGGACAATGTTTACAACCATTTCCACAACAATAACCTCTTTCTGATAGATACTTTTCAGTAAATATCCTATATCCGTCTTCAGACATATAATAATCTTCTCCTTCTATTAAATCTTTACCATTTAAATCTTTCATTATTCAAAACTTTATTTTAAAAAAGTTATATATTACATGAGATTCATTAGCATTCTCAAATATATAAATCTGAAAACTCAATAAAGGTACAATGAATAAACAATCTTTACAAGAACTTTACAAAGAGAAATACGGAGAAGAGTTCACATGGGAAAACATGGACGGGTTAATCAAAGAAATCATAGGTAATGCATATGATGAACAGAAGAAAGTATGTTCGTCATTGTATAAAGAAAGAACAACTCTTACTAGTGGTAAGTTTGTTGGTGATTTAAGGATAATAGAGCTTTTAGAAAAAGCTCCTACCCCAGAATATTTTTGAAAAGACTTCTTAGCTGAGAGCATTAGCTCTCAGCATAGAGGTCAAATGATTGTTTAAATATTAATCTAAATCTTTGAGATCTATAGTTTCATATTTCTTAAAACTCCAAAAAGCTTTAAGATTAACAAGTTCTGTTGAGTTGATATAATCACCTTCTATTTCAAAGCCTAAATGTTGCATATCATATAAAAATATCTTTTTAATGATTTCGCCCTTTTTATTATGAAGATATATATCTATTCTATTAGTTTCTAAACTTTCTCTTTTAAAATTGCGGAAAGTATCTTCGTTAATGTTGAATGTTATTTTTAATTCCTGTTCTTTAGTGCTTAAATTATAGCTTGTGATTTCCTCTAGAATTTCTTTATCTATTGTAGCACAACTAATTTCAAACATAGTTTTAAAAACAGGATCTGATAAGTTATGGGCATTTGCATTAGGTTGAAAATGAGGTAATGACATTTTTATTATTTAAAATTTTTTGCTCCGTTTATATACGAGCTGAGCATGTGGATATATATTTCCATAATTCTCTTCTTACTAGTTGGACAAAATTTATTTCCATCATGAATGAAATATGTTCCAGATTTGTTATCGTGCCAAATATCTTTCTCTTTACCTTTCTTATTATCTTCTTCAGATGGAGAACCGTTTTTAAAATTTTTAGATACCCTAGGATGTATTTCGTCCATTTTAACTTTAAATCTATCGCTATTAATGACAGAAATGAAATCTAACTGATCTTCATCAGATTTTCTTATAATTATGCTTCCAGTTGGAAAGGAAACTAGTTTGTTATTGTGCTGTATCGTAACAGCGTATTTATCAGCTTTAATGTTAATCATTTTATTTGTATTTTATTTATTATATTATCAGTTACTTAACGGATAATCTATTTTTTCAGAACTCTTATAGTTTAAAATTTCAACGTCTTCATATTTAAAATCAAAGCTTTCATTATTTAACTTTAGCTTTGGTAATTTATATGTTTTTCTACGAGTCTGTTCTTTTGCTTTTCTTAAATGGTTTGTGTATATATGACAGTCTCCTCCTGAGAAGATCAATTCATCTGCAACCATGTTAACTTCTTTTGCTAAAAGCTCTAATAACAATCCATAAGAAGCTAAATTAAAAGGAAGTCCTAAACAGGTATCAACTGATCGTTGTGTCCATTTTAAACTCAATTTTCTTTTTGGGACTTTCTTTTCATCTAATTCTTCATGTCCAAAATCATCAGCATAATATATGCTTTTGTATATCGAAGAAGTCCAATATTCCTTTCTTTCCTGTAAAGTCATTTCAGCTGTGTAACACTGAAACCCATAATGACAAGGCGGTAAAACCATATCATCTAATTCACCAACATTCCAAGCATTCACCACTAATCTTCTTGAATCAGGATTATTTTTTAGATTGTTTATTAATCTTTGAATTTGATCCACTTTAACATCGTAATCAGGAAAGCCCATTTGACCTTTTTTAGTTCCACCTTTCCATTTTCTCCACTGACTACCATATATCGGTCCAAGATCTCCCCATTTATCAGAAAAGATTCCACCTTCTTTGATGTTTTCTATAAACTCTTCTCTAGATAAAGTTTCTCCATTTTTACTACAAAAGTTTTTATATGCATCACCAGTCCATATATGAATGTTATTATCAATTAAGTATTTGATATTAGTTTCTCCATTTAAGAACCATATAAGCTCATATATTATCGCTTTAGTATATACTTTTTTAGAAGTAAGCAATGGAAACCCTTCTGACATCTTATGTCTAATTGTATAGTCAAAAACAGATTTCGTACCTGTACCTGTTCTATCTCCCTTTTCAATTCCGTTTTCAAGGATATGTTTTAACATACCAATATACTGCTCGTCTAATCTATTATTCTGCATTTTTATACTCTTTTAAATTTAACATATAGAAACTTGATCCTAATTCAAAAGCATCTATAGTATTCGATTTATTAACAATATACATCTTATCAAACACATCTAAGAATAATATATCATTTCTATTTATATCTTCAAGGTCACTATTAGTTTTAACATATACATTTTGATTTTCGCTTATTTCAATACCAAAATCCATATCCACAATTTCTGAAAGAGATACTCCATTAAATCTCATAGAATCATATATGATTTCAATATCAATTTCATTCATGATATTTGAAATCTTATAATTTTTGAATTTTGTATCAATTCCTGCGTTTTTTTCAACAGTAAATAATTTAGCTTTGCTAGTTTTATAATTGGCAGACATGACTTCGCTAGGAATTCGATTAGTTTCTAATGAATTACAAACAACATCATACATGTAATTTCTTTCAACTTTATTCATCTTTTTAATTTCAAAGAAAGGTATTTCTAAATGTTTGAATAGCGCGTAATTTTTCATTAAGTCTTTGTGATTTTCTTTAATTTCCATAATTTTCATCTAAGTATTTTTCTAAAGGTTTTCTAAGATCTTTTGCTTTGAAGATCTCACCAGGTTGTTTATCAGGACCTAAGTGTACTAAGAATCCTCCATCAGTTTCGATTCCATGTTCAGCAAGCATTAATCTATATATGCTGATTTGAATGGAATAATCATTATGTTTGTTATCATATAAATCATTAAATGGTTCTAATAACTTACCTCTGGTTCCATCTGGGTGATTATCATGAGTAAACTTTTTATTAGTTTTCCAGTCTCCAACTAATAAATGAGTCTTCTGTTTTTCGTAATCATGTCTAAGAAATAAAGCATCTATTGTACCAGCAAGCTTCCATCTTTCAGCCCACAATCTAAGTTCCATCGCCAAAGGTTGTAGTTTATGCAATCTTGCTACGTATAAGTCAATGAATTTCTTTATTCTATTAGCACGATCTTCATCAGGTGGAAGTTGTCTCCATTTTTCATTGTAATAATCTTCTATCCATTCATGAACTTCTGTACCAAGATCACACGCATAATCTCTTTTAAAGTCCCATTCATCTTGTATTACTGATTTATCTACGCCTCTTTCCTCTGCTTTTCTTTCTAACCAATATTCTGAATCAAATGGAGTATGGAAATTGGAAATTACTCCAGTAACAGATGGAAATTGTTCTCCTTTATAAGTGTAGATGTGAGTTGGTTCATCGAATGTAAACTTCGACGTGTTGAAGATCGAAATCTTCTTTAACGTTTCTGCTTTAGTTATTAACATCTAATAAAATTCTTTTTACTTTTACACCACTTTTTTTCAACAGCTCAACACCGCTTAAATCTCTATACTCTTCACAGTAATAAACCTCTTTAATACCAAATTGAATCAAAAGTTTAGAGCATTCGTAGCATGGTGACAAGGTTATGTACATAGTTGAACCATCAGAGTTGTTTGTTGATCTACCAACTTTCGCCAAAGCGTTTGCTTCGGCATGTAGCACTTCAGGTTTTGTTTTATCTGGATTCACTTCGCAACAGTTGTCAAAACCTGCTGGAGTTCCATTGTAACCATCAGAAATGATCTGTCCGTTCTTAACTAAGACTGATCCAACTTGACGTCTTACACAGTATGATTGAGATGCGATTTGATACGCGATCTTCATGTACATTATATTTCTATCTATGTTTGGCATAATATGATTTATATTAATACTTGACTTAAAAGTTTATAGGAAAAAAAATGTTACCTCATAAGATGTACTAACATAATGTATCAGATAGTGATTACCGTGTTAAAAATGTACCCTCATAAGACGTACTAGTAATATATTTAATGTTTAGGAAAATGTACCCTCATAAGACGTACTAGTAATATATATTTAATGTTTATTGATTCTCAGTGAACAAACGCCATAGATGTTTATATATAATGAAAACATACACACACTTCGTGATTGGAGATCTAATATTTTTTGACAAAGAAGGTTATGCGTTAAACTTTTCATATAATGAACAGGATGAGTTATATGAAGGTAAATTATTGTTTGATGAAAATTCAACAGATACCTTTAAAACTATCATACTGAACCTTTTTGAATTTGTTGAATCTTTTTCATATTCAGATGATAATAATTTAGACTTAGAAAAGTTTCAGTTATTTAATGAAAATGGATTAGTTTATAAAGGAAAAACGTTTGAAGAGGAAGAAATAACTAATATTGAAACGGTTAATAATAGCTCACAGTTCTTTTCAAAGTGGGTTGAAGGGCCAGATTTCCATAATAAATTTCCAATAGGAACTGAGGTCTATTTTTATGACATGTCTATATCTGATTTTATCGGACCTGGACCAGAACTAACAACTTTTACTGTTGTTTCTAATAAGAAAGACGCATTTATGGTTATCACTTCTACTGATAATGACGCTTATTCAGATACTTTTGTTTCTGGAAAAGTTTCATCTCTTAATGTGATACAGATTGATAATTATAATTCTTTATCAGCATGGAGTGAGCCTGGTTTTGAAACTAATTTATACACTGATCGTAAAATATCTGTTGTTAATTCCAATAAGAATGAAGGAGTTTATACAGTAGCAGAAGATTTTTTATTTCCAAAAACAATAGATCAATATTATGTTGACGAGTCTACTTTAGTTGGATTTCCTTTTACGTCAACTTCTTTTTTAAGCGTTAAAGCTGTTCAAAAAACAGATAGAATATTTTTATACAATGGATTACTAAACTTTTCTGATGATTTTAATAGAATAGAATTTTTATCAGGTGTTCCATCTTTATTGAAGCCTGATACCGATTTTATATTTGATTCAGGTATATTAAACTCTAATATAACATACACTGTTAGTAATGAGGCTCTTCCACCGTGGAAATCTTCTGTTGCTTATGCCATTGATGATCTTGTTGAATTTGAAGGTGATTATTTCAGAGCAACAGCAGTAACAACTGGAGACGTCCCTTCCACTCTTGTGAATTGGGAAGAATATGATTTTAACTGGGATAGTACATCCACTTATGAATCAGGCTTTCCTGTTACTTATCAATCTAATGTTTATTATAGCTTAATAAACGGTAACAACAACATAGAACCTGGAACTGACCCATCTGCTTGGACAACTGAAAAGACTTATGTCATAGTTGAGCAGACTCCAGTAAACGAAATAGCTGTTTCTGGAATAGCAAATCTTACAACATCAACTTTAGAATTCATACAACCATTTGTTGAAGATGAAAAAAATACTTTAATAACTTTTGTAAATAAATTCAGACAGAATTTTATAAACTTTGGTGTTGATGTTATTTTTGATAAAGATTTAAATAGACTACTATTTCAAAATATACATGCTGAAAGATCTATTGAAATACAGATAGATGTTATAGATGATGGTGTTGATCAATGGAATAGATTCTTTTCTTATTCTTCTGGAGATACTGTTACTTATAGAGGTAGAATATATGAAAGTTCTATATCAAGCAACCTTGGTAATTATCCAAACAATTCTGCAGATTGGACATTAATATCTAATGTTACAACATCAAATAGCATAGATACTTATCTAATTAATGTTGATGAACAGATAACTAAAGACAGAGAATCTACTACTGGTTATTATTATTTACCAAATCAATCCTCTGTTTTTTACAATAGAACAATATTTTTTGATAACATAGATTCATTTGGTTTAAATCTTACTATCAATGGATTAGATTATGATATACCATTTGACACTGATGAAATAAACACTATATCAGACTGGTTAGCTGCTCACACTGCTAATTTAGCAACTTTAGGAATAGTTGTTACTTCTCCTAACCCAGGAGAGATATTATTTGAAACAGATTATCCTAACGTGCCAATAAGCATAGTTCCAAGGTTAGGTTCTTTAGCTGATTATTGGTTTAAAGATTCAGATTTACAGATAACTGCTGTTAATATGTCACTATTAGAAATAGTGATTAATGATATTTCTTATTTTGTTGATTTCGATACTGATATACCTACAACAGTTCAAAACTGGATAGATGAATATGTTTTCGTTTTAGAAAACTTAGGTATTGAAGTAAATAACTCAGTAGCTACTGATACGATTAGTTTTGGTACTTATGAAGAAGATACTGTTCTTGATTACTTTGTTAATGTTGGCCAAAATTACATTGACATCGAAGACTCACATATTAAAACTGATTATGATCTTGGTAATGAAGGAACAATATTAGCTTCTAATACCCTGCTTAATACAAATATCGGTACTGATTTACAAGATTTAGGCTTTGCAACTGCAATGATAACAGCAGTTAGCGGAAGTGACTTTCCCTTAAATGATCAAAATTATAACATATTATTTTTAGATCCTGATAAAATGGTACTTAGCTATCAAGGTCCATTTTGGAACGATACGACTAGTGAAATAAATCTAAAAACAAGAGACTTTATCAGACAACCTAGATTTGGTTTTGATGCCGACCCAACAGCAAAATTTGTATATGAATGGGCAGATGATACTGTTCCAGAAATATTTATGTATGATTTTAGTGGAGAACAGTTACCAGAAGGAGAACCTCTCTCTTATACAGGTCCAAAACCTCTTATCGATGAAACAACCAATACTAAATTGTATTTGAAAAGAGAAGCTAATAAAAAAATAGATTTAATCGAAGATCCTGTTGCACAACAGACAGTTTTTGATCAGATATCTTTTGATATAGAAAAAATCGATTCACAAGCCGATCTTACTTTTGAACCTGAGCCTTTTCAAACATATATTGGATATAATGATCCTCTTGAAAGATCAATAGGAAGCACATTATATCTTTATTTTATTGAAGATAGAGAGATGTTGATTTCAACAGATGACATTTCTCCTGCTGATATATTAGAAGTAAATGCTGATGATTGGCAACTTCAATTAACTAGTACAACTTTAAGTTTCTTTGATTTTGGATTTGCACCAGGTCAAATAATATCTATAACTGGATATGATAACACTAACACTAATAATCAATCTAGATGGGCAAACAATGGATCTTTATTCCAAATTAAAGAAGTGTTTGACAAAATAATAGTTTTAGATTCTGAAAAAAGTGAAAATGTTTTAGTAAGTGAAAGCAGTTTTAGAACAATTACATCATCTAAACCTCCTTTTAATAACATACCAACAGGTATGGACATCACTATTAAAGTAGAGCCTAAACCGATGTTGAGACTTGAGCTATATGGTCAATCAGAAGAGGAAGATGAAAGATATAAAACTAGACTAAACAACTATGGACATAATATTGGACACAAAGATGTTTATATTTTTAGAGAGTACGATATCAAAGAAAAAGGAATAGACTGGGTTTATTTAAATAGAAAGAGAAAAGAGTTATTAATGAATGAAAGAGATATTTTCAATCACGTAACCGCTTATAAATCTCTTATTAATGCTATTAAATTCTTTGGATATAATGATTTAGATTTATACGAGTATTATAGAAATATAAACCCTGAAAGTGAGAATTATAAGAAATTACATAAAGTTGAAATACCTGACATATTTGATAATAGAGATTCTAGATATGAAGAAATAGATCCATTGTTTTTTACTTTACCAAATAAAAACTTTGAAAAAACTAAGCTTCTTAATCTAACATATAAGATAACTGATTTTGATGGTAATTCAGTACAAGCATTTAGCTTAGATGAGGTTATCACTAAACTTTCAGGTTTAAAAGATTGGTTACAAAGAAAGACTTTAGCAGTTAATACTAAAATATTGGATATAACAGGAAGAACTGATGTTAGAAGTTCTTCGTATGCTAAGCATTCAACTAATTTTGTTAGAAATTTAAAATCAAGTGATGATTTAGCAGCTGTTATGTTTGATGTTGAAGGATATAAACAACCAGTAAGCAATGGTTCCAGTCTTTATAACATAAACATAAACTTTAGAACTCAAGACGGATCAATCCCTGATTATTTTAGCCTTTCAATAAGAACTTATAAAACTTATCCTGAATGGGATCCAACTGCTATTTATGAAATAGGAGATAAAGTGTTATATAAAGGCTTAATATATGAATCTAGAACTAACAATAATACCTCAAAGGCTCCAAATACTAATCTTTTTGTTGATTGGAAAGAAGCTAGATTGGAAACGGTTCAAACTATTAAGGAATTTAAAACTGATTTAAACGATTATAATTTCACCATGGACAAAAGTGTTGATGCTTTTGCTGAGATAAGAGTGAATACTGAAAACGGATACGGGGCAACTATAACTTATAATAAAAATGTAAGCTTAGATGGAGTTTATATTTTAAGTGACATTATATTTAGAAATTCAGGAGTAACAAGATCATTTTCAGATGGTTTTAATAATAACGCATTTTTCTAATATATAGAATAGTAAGTTAAAAAATTAAAGA
>Ga0102934_1003205_pt1 | contig 11198 bp, 7 predicted proteins | sample SalPonR2_A_D1_MG_FD_78175 | JGI IMG/M metagenome (GOLD analysis project Ga0102934, IMG submission 78175) | Salt pond soil microbial communities from South San Francisco under conditions of wetland restoration - Salt Pond MetaG R2_A_D1_MG | ecosystem: Environmental > Aquatic > Marine > Intertidal...
AGATATGTATTTTCCTGAAAAAAAACTATGGTTATTCTTAATCCTGCTTTTAGTTCCTTTTCTAATGACGGGCTTTGAAGGAAAAATTAAAATGGTAAGAAAAACCTTTTATGATACCAATTATATTGATTATTATGTGAAAGGGAATCAGGTCAGGGTTGAAAGGTATTCAAAAGGAGAAGATCTTGTGAGTTCTCTGATTATAGATATTGATTCAAAGAAGGTATTTTTGTTGGATTCAAAAAGAAAGAAATACACCCGCCTTACTCTCAATGAGGATTTACCTAATGGCAGGGGCAATTATAAAATTATAAAGACGAAGAATTTCAGGGAGATAAATGGGGTAAAATGTTACCAGTGGCGTGTAAGAAACCGCGAAAAGAATAGCGAAGTTGCTTTTTGGGTTGCAAGAAAAGACCTCGATTTTTTTAATAAACTTATTCCCATCCTTTCACAGATTGACAAAACTTATTTTTTTTATGAAAAAATTCAGGGGAAATCTAATTTTTTCCCTTTTATGATCGTTGAGAGAAATTTGCTCAGGAAAGAGAAAAAAAGACTGGCGGTTATTGATATTCAAAGAACCTCTGTGAGCAATTACCATTTTAAAATTCCTTCAAACTACCAGGAAGTTAAGCGGTAAATTTCAAATTGATTTTATTTTTTCTTCTTGCTATTATTGCTTTTTCTCCAAGAATTAGCGGAAAATTATTTTTCAGGTGACCCACCGGGCAATTATAGAAGACGGGGATTTTATAAGGATGCATGACATCTTCAATTATTTCATATGCAGATTTGCCAAACGGGGTATTATTATCATTCATATCCGTCATGCCCCCGATTAGTAAAGCTGCGCAATTTTCAAATTTTTTGGCAAGTTTCAGATTCATCATCATTCTGTCTACGTGATATAAGTATTCGTCAAGGTCTTCAAGAAAAAGGATTTTGTTCGCAGTATCAAAATCGTAGGGAGTACCAATTAAACTGTAGAGGACAGAAAGATTCCCTCCGGTAAGAATCCCCTCTGCCCGGGAATCTTGTAATGTTTTAAAAGTCGAATCCCATGAAAATTCAATCTTTTCGCCAAACAAAATTTTTTTCAGCAAAAGGAGCGATTGATTTTCTTTTCCGTCGGCCGGGAAATTCAGAGGCATAATGCCATGTAGTGTCTTGATGTTTAGGTTGTTGTTGACATGTGAGTGTAGGGTGGTGATATCGCTGTAGCCAATGATCCATTTAGGGTTCTGAACAAGTTTTTCCCATTTAATGTACTGTATTGTTCTTACCGTTCCGTAGCCACCCCTGGCACAGAAAATGGCTTTTATATCCGGGTTGTTAATCATTTCCTGCAGGTCTGAAGCCCTTTCTTCATCTTTTCCGGCAAATTGGTGGAATTTATTAAACAGGTTTTTTCCTGTTTTCACATTCAGGTTCCAGCTTTGAAATATTTTCAACGCGGGAGCCAGTTCATTTTGTCCGATGTTTCTGGCTGGTGCTATGATTCCGATAGTATCTCCTGTTTGTAAGGAAGGGGGAGTTATCATGGTGCAATTATTATTTAAAAATTTTCTTAATTATATTTGCCGGAATAAAGTTAAGCAAATCTAATCATTTCAAAAATTATGAAAGATCCTAAAAGATATTTAATCACTGCAGCCTTACCTTATGCCAACGGGCCTTTACATATAGGACATATTGCAGGCGCCTATTTGCCTGCTGATATTTATGTTCGTTATCTGAGACTTAAAGGGAAAGAGGTAGCCTTTATCTGTGGTTCGGATGAGCATGGAGTTCCTATTACATTAAGATCCCGAAAAGAGGGAGTGTCGCCACAAGAGATTGTTGACAGGTACCATAAGATTAATAAAAAAGGGTTTGAAGATATGGGGATTGAGTTTGATATTTATCACCGCACTACTGATCCTGTTCACCATGAAACAGCTTCTGCTTTTTTTAAAAAACTATATGAAAAGGGAGAATTTGTAGAGAAGGAAGAAGAGCAATTTTATGATGAAAAGGAAGAGCAATATCTGGCTGACCGTTACATTGTGGGAACTTGTCCGAAGTGTAACTACGAAAATGCATACGGGGATCAATGCGAGCAATGTGGAGTAAGTCTGAGCCCAAAGGAACTGATTAACCCAAGATCTGTTTTATCCGGTAATCAGCCGGTCCGCAAAAAAACCAAACATTGGTATCTGCCCCTGGATAAATACCAGGAAGAATGGCTGGAGGATTGGATAGACAGTCATAAAAAGGATTGGAAGACTAATGTATATGGACAATGTAAATCGTGGTTAACTCAGGGATTACATCCCCGGGCTGTAACGCGTGATTTGGAATGGGGCGTTCCTGTACCCATTGAAGGGACAGAAGGAAAGGTCCTTTATGTCTGGTTCGATGCCCCCATTGGATACATTTCTGCTACCAAAGCATGGGGTAATGAAAACAATAAGGATTGGGAGAAATTCTGGAAAGATGAAGACACCCGGTTAATTCATTTTATCGGAAAAGACAATATTGTGTTTCACTGTTTGATTTTTCCCTCCATGTTGAAAGCCCACGGAGAGTATATTCTTCCGGATAATGTGCCAGCCAATGAATTTCTGAACCTGGAGGGAGATAAATTATCCACCTCAAGAAACTGGGCGGTATGGGTGAATGAGTTTGTAGAGGATTTTCCCGATAAGGTGGATGTGCTCAGGTACACTCTATGTGCAAATTTTCCGGAACAAAAAGACAACGATTTTACCTGGAATGATTTTCAGGCCAGGAATAATAATGAACTGGTTGCTGTGATGGGAAACTTTGTGAACCGGGCATTGGTGCTCACCAAAAAGTTTTTCGACAAGAAAGTCCCGGAATGCAAGGAACTCACTGACTATGATCAGGAAACGATGAAAAAAGCCATTCAGATTAAAGAGGATCTTGAAAACAGGATTGAAAATTTTAAATTCCGGGAAGCTGTTAAAATTGCCATGGATTTGGGTCGTTTGGGTAATAAGTACCTGGCAGATACTGAACCGTGGAGTCTTTATGAAAAAGACCCGGAGCGGGTTCATACCGTTTTAAATCTTTCTTTACAAATAGCCGCCAGTTTATCAATTATTATTGAACCCTTTTTGCCTTTTACGGCTGAAAAACTGAGGACTTTCCTGAATATTGATAAGTTAGACTGGGAATTGGCAGGGAAAAGTGATATTCTGCCCATGGGACATGAAATTAGAAAACCCAAATATCTTTTTCAGAAAATTGAAGATAAGGAAGTAGAAAACCAGGTGGAAAAGTTGAAAGAGGCGAGGCGTAGAAAAGAACAAGAAGAAAAGGGTATTGAACCGGCCAGGGAGGATATCAGCTTTGATGACTTTGTCAAAATGGATCTGCGTATTGCAAAAGTGCTTAATGCTGAGAAAGTACCTAAGACCAAAAAATTGCTTAAACTGGAGGTAGATACGGGAGTAGATCAGCGAATAGTTGTTTCTGGAATTGCTGAATACTATGAGCCCGAAGAGATCATCGGGAAGCAGGTAAGTATGATTGTGAATCTTGCGCCTAAGAAGATTCGGGGGATTGAGTCGCATGGAATGATTCTGATGGCTGAAAATGCAGACGGAAAACTGACCTTTGTCGTTCCGGAAGAAGAGACACAAAATGGTTCAATGGTCAAATAAATAGGACATTGTTATATTACTGTGTTGTTTTATCCGCGCAGATCAGATTTATTCGTGTGATCCGCGTTCCATGATTACCGGCAAAAAACAAAGCAGAAGTATATTTATCTTCGAATCTTCGGGGAAGAGTGGAAACTCCAGCGCCGATTTAACGCCGCTTCAAAAATTGCCTTTTAAAGCGCCATCAATTTCGCTGAGCAATCTTTCTTTATCTTTTGCAAGGGTGCCTTTCAAAATCAGGTTGTTTGAAACATGATCGCTGCGATAGATTGTGTTTTCTGTGGTGAGGTGTTCAATAAACAGTTTTAGTTCTTCAATAAGTTCTCTGACCGTTTGCTGCTGATAATCCCCATTAAATTTTTTTTGATAATGATCCGGTCCATAGGGCATGCTCAATGTGAGAGTCGACAGAAACTTTGGGTTTATGTAGTTGATTACTTCTGCGGAATGGAGCGCATGTTGTTTGCTGTATTTTTTTCCTCCCAGTCCATTGATAATCATTATGGAGGTGTCTATACCCACTTCGTGAGCTCTCTGGATTCCTTCCCTGGTAGATTTGAAAGTTTCTCCTTTGTTGATTAATCTGAGCAATTCATCATCTCCGGTTTCAATACCAACATATAAGAGTTTTAATCCTTGTTTTCGGATTTCGATCAGTTCTTCATCGGTTTTGCTGAGGATGTCTTTGGGTAATGCATAAGCTGAAATTCTCTGCAATTTCCCAAACCGGGCATTTATTTCTTTAAGTATAGGTATCATTTTAGAGGCAGATAATACAAAAGCGTTTCCATCTGCAAGAAATACTTTCCTGGTGTTTTGAAAGTATTTGGCCAGGTTTATTATCTCCGGCTTTAAGATTTCCAGGCTTTTCGCCCGAAATTTTTTGGAAGCATACATTTCACAAAAAGCACAACGATTCCACGAACAGCCAATAGTTGCCTGAAGAATAGCTGAACGGGCTTCACCAGGAGGACGAAAAAGAGGTTCTTCATATTGAACAGGTATAAAAAACATTTGGTTCAAGCATTATTTTTCGAAACACAAATATAAAAATGATATTTTGATAGCAATAATTCTCTGTTTTGATCTGTTTTTTATATTTTTTTTTATTTTTATAGATCAATCAATTATTTTTAATCAAACTAAAAAAAAAAATTAATTATGAAAAATTTTAGAAAAGTACTAATGGTATTTGCCATCTCTTTTATTTCAATTAGTATGTTTGCCCAGGGGCCTTATATAAGTTTCAATGCCGGGTATGGCATGGGAACAAGCACCATGTCCCTTGATAACTATGGATTTACAAATTACACCAGCAATCCTGATTCTTATACACAGGAACAAATTTTCCTTTCACTTGGGGAAGGAATTAATATAAATGGGGCATTTGGACTTATGTTTAATGAAAACCTGGGAGCAGAAATAGGTGTTTCTTATTTAATGGGGTCAGAAACGGAAGCCAAAGATGTTTATTCCAGTGGAGACGGTTTAACAACATATGCCATCTCCTCAAATATGCTAAGAGTATCCCCTTCTCTTGTCTTTTCCGCCAATATGGGCGGTTTCAAACCTTATGCCAAATTTGGTATGTTAATCGGGAAAGGTACAATTGAATTCAAATATGAAGACAATGATCCTTCAGGAGATGAGTATATAAGACATGCAGAATTTGGTGGTGGTCTAGCCCTGGGTCTTAATGCAGGAGTTGGAGCTCTTTTTAGCTTAAGTGATAATATGGCAATTTTTGGAGAAATTAGCATGGACAATATGACCTATGCACCAACTGAAGGCGAAGTAACCAAAGCCACCTACAATGGCGAAGATCAATTAGGTGATATGACCACAAGTCAAAAGGAAATTGAATTTGTTGACAGCTATACTTATGATTATAGTAATCCACCCTCAGATTCTGAACCAAGCCAGGAGTTAAAACATAAATTCCCTTATGGAAAAATTGGTTTTAACTTTGGAATAAGACTTGGATTCTAATAGCAGAGTGAAATATATTATAGGGGTATCTGTTAAAAAACTTATAAACAGATACCCTTTTTTGCAATAGTTATTTTTTTTAAAAAAACTACCTTTCTTTCCAGTCTCCGTTTTCCCGGATCACTTTTTTCAATTCTTCAACAGCATTTTCAGAGGGTACATTTTTACGAATGATCTCTTTTTTCTTGTATAAAGTTACTTTCCCTTTCCCGGAACCGACATACCCATAATCTGCATCGGCCATTTCGCCTGGTCCGTTCACGATACATCCCATAACAGCTATTTTTAACCCTCTCAGATGCCCAAGCTTTTTTCTTACCTCCCGGGTAGTTTTTTCAAGATCAAATTGAGTCCGGCCACAGCCAGGACAAGAGATGAATTCAGTTTTGAAGATGCGCATCCGGCTGGCTTGCAATATTCCGAAAGCTGTCTTTAAGGTTTCTTTGGCAAGTCCTGTATTATTCTGAATACAGATTCCCTCAGCCAGTCCGTCAATAAAAAGAGGGCCTGTTTCGGAAGAAGCTTTTATCTGCAGATCTTCTGCTTTGTTTTCCCGATACATGTTATGGAGGATGACCGGATTTTTAAGATTTTCTGTCATTAATTCACAAACGAAGCGTCGCTGTTCGGTGGATTCATTTTTGGAAAGAGGCTGCAATAAGAGCACAGCGGGTTTTTTGTTTTTAAGCTTTTTGAGCTCATCCATTTCGTCGATGGTGGTAAAAATAAAGTTAAGCTCGTCGGACTTTTTATGGCTGGAAGCAAAATGCCCTATGGAATTAAAGAATGGGAACGCCTTATTTTTGTTTTTTTCCAGCCAGTTTTTCTGACTGATAATAAGAGGTGCGTTGATGTGGTCTGTTTTAATCCGCATGTTAGTTTTTAAAATGAAGTCCGGACAATATATTTTCTTTTTATTCTTCAGTTCGGCAGCATTTTCAGCTGAGAGGACCACTACAGGATCTTTTTTACCACCGATAGGTCCCATTGGGTTTGTCTCTCTTTTTTGATATTTAAAGGGATTGAATGGAGTATTGCTCAATTCGGTATGAGGCTCTTCTTCCTCTTTTCTGCTAATGTGCTGAATTAATTTATTGGCCACAGGAATCTCTTTTTCGGGTGCTTCTGTCAAAGAAACTCTGATTGTATCTCCAATGCCATCAGCCAGTAAAGTGCCGATCCCTACCGCCGATTTAATTCGCCCGTCTTCTCCTTCACCTGCTTCGGTAACTCCAAGGTGTAGTGGATACAACATTCCTTCCCTGCGCATCCGGTTTACCAACAAACGGTTGGCTTGCACCATCACTCTTGTATTGCTGGATTTAATAGATACCACAACATGATGAAAATTTTCTTTTCGGCAGAGGGATAAAAATTCCATGGCAGAATAAACCATCCCTTCAGGGGTGTTGCCATATTTTTCCATAATCCGTTCAGACAAAGAGCCATGATTTACGCCAATCCTGAGGGCAGTATCATTCTCTTTACAAATGTTCAGTAATCGAATAAATTGCTCGCTTATGTTTTTAAAATCATTTTTATTGCCTTTTTTTATGGCATAATTCCCCGGATTGATTCTTACTTTATCGACAATGGTTGCTGCTGTCTCTGCTATAGATGGGTTGAAATGCACATCAGCAGCCAGAGGAAGGGACCAACCCCGGCTGGTCAATTCTTTCTTTATATTTTTTAGGTTTTGTGCTTCTTTTACCGTTCGGGTGGTCAACCGGACCATATCTGCCCCTGCTTTGGCTATTTTGATAATCTGAGCCACAGTGGCTGAAGTATTATTGGTGTCTGTATTGGTCATTGACTGTATTCTGACAGGGTTCTTTCCTCCGAGCCACAAGCCGCCGACTTTTATTTCTCTTGTCTTCAATCTTTTATAGAGTGAGAGACTTTCGCAATATTGATAATCTTTTTTATTCATGAAATATGTCGTTAATTTCCCTCAAGTACTTCAGGATTTACAATGTTGGGTGGTGTATTGCCCTCAAAAAAATGAAAAATGTTCGTAGAGACCTCTTTGTCCATTTCAACCCTGGTTTCCAGGCTTGCTGTACCAATATGTGGGGTAAGCACGACATGTTCCATTTCAAGAAGTTTTTTACTGATTTTGGGTTCAAATTCATACACGTCCAGACCGGCTCCTCCTAATTTTCCGTTTTCAAGATACCTGATAAGAATTTTTTCATCAATTACCGGACCGCGGGAACTGTTGATAATATAAGTTCCTTTCTTCATTTTTTCAATCTCTTCTTCCCCCAGCATATGGTAGGTTTCTTTTGTCAGGGGAACATGCAGGGAAATTACGTCCGAATTTTTTAGAAGGTGCTCTATTGAGGAAGGTTCTGCCTGGTAGAAGTATTCATCGGTAAGACTTATCCTTTCTCTTGAGTAATAAAGGATGTGCATTCCAAAAGCCCTGGCTTTTTGTGCAAAAGACTTTCCGATATTGCCCATTCCAATAATGCCGAGTGTTTTATTTTGGAGGGTATGTCCGAGATTTGCCATGACTTCCCACTTAATTTCTTCTTTTTTCTTCAATTTATGGTCTAGTTCTGTGATTCTTCTTGTTAATGACAACAACAGTCCGAAGGCCAGTTCAGCAGTAGGTTCAATAACTGTTTTTGGGGTGTTTGTTACAATAATGTTTTTTTCAGTAGCGGCAGAAACATCAATATTGTTGAATCCCACGCCAAAATTGGCAATAATCCTCAGCTTTTTCCCTTTTTGGATTAACTCTTTATTAATTTCAAAGCCAAAAACCGGGATAAGAACTTCAACTTCTTCTATCTGTTTTTCAAGTTCTTTGTAAGAAAAATGTTTCCCTTCCGGGAGTATTACATCAAACGACTCTCTGAGGTTTTTGAGTCCCTCATCTGGTAGCTTATGAGTGGATAATACTTTTACGGCCATAGCGAATTATTTGTTTTTTTACTTAGTTTTACCCTGAAAATAAAGATAATTTCACAGAGTTTGACTTATTTTTTCCCATCTAATTTAATAAATTTGAATCTTTAAATGAAAAAATATGTCGATAGAGGTTCATAAGATTACAAAATACTATGGCAAGCAAAAAGCCCTGAATGAAATAAGTTTTGGAGTTAAACCGGGAGAAATAGTGGGTTTTGTTGGCCCCAATGGAGCGGGAAAGACTACTGCCATGAAGATCCTTACAGGATATATGCTGCCTTCTTCAGGTGAAGCAATGATTAACGGTAAAAATGTCACAGAACAATCAATGGAAGTGAGAAAGACCATCGGCTATTTACCCGAACATAATCCACTTTATGAAGAGATGTACATTGTTGAATATCTGGAGTATGTAGCCGGACTTTACGGGTTAAAAAATATTAAGGAAAGAATTGAAGAGTTAATCAGACTGACCGGGCTTGAAAAAGAAAGAAACAAACGCATATCCTCTTTATCAAAAGGTTACAGACAAAGAGTTGGTCTTGCCCAAGCCATTTTGCATGATCCGGAAGTATTAATTCTGGACGAGCCCACTTCGGGGTTGGATCCGAACCAGATCATTGAAATACGAAACCTCATTTCTTCTCTTGGAAAAGAAAAAACAGTGTTGCTTTCTACTCACCTAATGCAGGAGGTTGAAGCCATTTGCGACCGAATTATTATAATAAACAAGGGAAACATTGTTGCGGATGATAAGGTTGCAAATATATCCCAACACATAGAAGATAACAGGCAAACGGTATTGGTTGAGTTTAATAAAGAGATTGAAGAGGAAGAACTAAGGAACTTGCCCATGGTGACAGAACTGAAAAAAGTTGCGGATAACACCTGGTTGTTTGAAGGTACAGGAGAAGAAGATATCAGACAAAAAATCTTTGATTTTGCCGTTGAAAATGGATTTTCGGTATTATCGATGCAGAAAAGGGAGAAGAGCCTCGAGGAAGTCTTTCATGAGATGACCAAATAGGGGAATTCGGTAGCTAACATGGCCCCGCCCAGTATTCCAATTATTTTCTCTATGGAGTTCTAAAATTGGGTGATCCATTTCATAAAACAGACAAGAAGGAAGATACAGGTTTATGAAAACAAAAAACGCGGGTTCTGATGACCCGCGTTTTTTTTTGTTATATATTGTATCAGTTTAATTGAATAAGCCTACAGTAACTGTTAAGCCTGCCATTACCACTGATACCATCATCATAAGTTTGATAAGAATGTTGAGTGATGGACCTGAAGTGTCCTTGAAAGGATCACCCACGGTATCACCAACGACTCCTGCATTGTGTGTTTCACTTCCTTTTCCGCCATAATTGCCTTTTTCGATATATTTTTTGGCATTATCCCAGGCGCCACCAGAGTTATTAAGCATAATAGCAAGGGTGAATGCTGTTGTAAGTGTTCCTGCCAGCAATCCGACTACTCCTGCCACACCAAATATAACTCCCACGAGGATGGGTACTATAATAGCAATTAATGAAGGGGTCAACATTTCTTTTTGGGCTCCCTTTGTTGATATAGCTACACAGCGAGCGTAATCGGGTTTTTGAGTGTGATTCATAATTCCAGGGAATGCTTTAAACTGGCGTCGTACTTCATCTACCATATCACCTGCAGCACGGCCTACAGCTTTCATTGTCATAGAGCTAAACAGGAAGGCCATCATGGCCCCAATGAACAGTCCGCCCAGTAACATTGGATTGAAAATAGACAGATCATAAGCTTCCACAAAGTCACGTACTCCAGCCTGAGCCACTTCTACTGTTTGTTTGCCAGCTTCAACCACGGGTTCTGTATCTTTGTAGAATACTATGTCTCCCACTTGTTTGAACCCTTCGGCACTAGCTTGTGCTATTTTGCCCAGCCATAAGCGTACTTCCTCAAGGTATGCAGCTAAAAGAGCCATGGCAGTTAGCGCTGCGGAGCCGATAGCAAATCCTTTTCCAGTGGCAGCAGTAGTGTTACCAAGCATATCCAATGCATCCGTACGTTTTCGTACTTCCGGTTCCAGTTCTGACATTTCAGCATTACCACCGGCATTGTCAGCAATCGGGCCGAATGCATCAGTAGCAAGAGTAATTCCAAGGGTTGAGAGCATACCGACAGCGGCAAACCCAATTCCGTAAACACCCAGGGCAAAGTTTTCAAAACCGCCGGCTAAACCAAATGCACCAATTATACCAACGACAATTGTTGCTACAGGTACCCAGGTAGAGAACATTCCCACAGCGATCCCATCAATAATCAAAGTGGCAGGCCCTTGTTGTCCTTGCCGGGCAATATGTTTGGTGGGCTTGTATTCATCAGAAGTAAAGTATTCAGTTCCCTGCCCGATGATGACACCGGCAAAAAGTCCTATAACTACTGCTCCAAACACACCCCAGGTGATCCAGTCTATGTATGCCAGTCCTGCTGTAGCTACAAGAATAAGAACAGAACTTCCGCCGGTTCCAAGAAGAAGTGCCCTGAGCAGGTTTTTCTGGGTGGCAGATTCTTTGGCACGTACCAGGAATATACCCAGGATAGAGAGGATGATACCTATGGCAGCTACGATCATTGGTGCAA
>Ga0102934_1003206_pt1 | contig 11197 bp, 11 predicted proteins | sample SalPonR2_A_D1_MG_FD_78175 | JGI IMG/M metagenome (GOLD analysis project Ga0102934, IMG submission 78175) | Salt pond soil microbial communities from South San Francisco under conditions of wetland restoration - Salt Pond MetaG R2_A_D1_MG | ecosystem: Environmental > Aquatic > Marine > Intertidal...
ATCTGACGGGCTCCCGATGGCTGACTCATGACCAGACTCCCAATGACCGGTCTGTCCGCGTGGTCGACAGATCGACTGCTAGAACGCGTTATGTCCGGTCAGCTCGCGGCCGACCACAAGCTGATGTACCGTCTCGGTGCCCTCGTAGGTAATCACCGATTCCAGATTCAATGCATGGCGAATCGCGACATACTCCAGCGTGATGCCGGACCCGCCAAGCAGATCGCGACAATCGCGGGCTATATCCAGCGCCATGCGGACATTGTTCCACTTGGCCATGGAAATCTGGGTCGGATGAACCCGGCCCTCGTCCTTGAGACGGCCAAGGCGAAGACTCATCAGCTGAGCCTGGGTGATACGGCGTGCGTGATCGGCCAGGCGAATCTGAACGGCCTGGTTGGCAGAGAGCGGACGTTTGAACAGCTCCCGGTCGCCGGTATAGTCCAGAGCTTCGGTCAAGCAGGCAACGGCTGACCCGATCGGCCCCCAGGTAATGCCGTAACGGGCCTGGCTCAGGCACGACAGCGGACCCTTGAGTCCTTTCACATTGGGCAGGCGGTTGCCGTCCGGAACGCGAACGTTATCGAAATAGAGCTCAGATGTGATCGATGCGCGAAGCGACATCTTGGCCTTGATGTCGCGCGCCTCGAAACCGTCGAAATCCTTTTCGACGATAAAGCCCTGAATGCCCTCGTCGGTGCGCGCCCAGACGATCGCGATATCGGCAATCGAGCCGTTCGTGATCCACATCTTGGCACCGTTGAGGATCCAGTCATCGCCGTCGCGACGGGCATGGGTCTTCATGTTGGCAGGGTCGGAACCGCCGTGCGGCTCGGTCAGCCCGAAGCAGCCGATCACCTTGCCGGCGGCCATGTCCGGCAACCAGCGATCCTTCTGCTCGTCCGAACCGAAGGCATGGATCGGATACATGCACAGCGACGACTGTACGGAGACAAAGCTTCGAAGCCCCGAATCGCCGCGCTCGAGCTCCTGGCAGATCAGGCCGTAGCTGACCCCGTTGAGCCCGGCGCAGCCATAGCCCTCGAGCGACGACCCGAGCAGACCCAGATCGGCGATCTCTGGTATCAATTCAGCTGGAAAGCGACCCTCGTCGAAACAGTGCGCCATCAGCGGAAGCGCCTTTTCGTCAACGAAACGAGCGACGCTGTCACGAATCATGCGCTCTTCATCACTGAGCAGTGAATCGATGTCGAACAGATCTAGCGGGTTGAGGGAGGCCATTGCGTTCCGAGGGGTAGAAAGTATCTGGGTATTTTAGTGGATCGGCGTCCAGTACGCATCAAAACCCGATCACTAATTTGAACCGGTTTCTTCCAACCGGACTGACCTGGGGGCTATAATACGGGGCTGTTTGTATCTCCCTATCGGTCGTGGATTTCATGCTGAATCGTTTGCTTGCCGCACTGGCATTGACTCTTGCTCTTGCCACATCGGCGCTGGCCCAGTCGGGCGACCCTGAACGCGGTCGGGTGATTGCGTTCACCTGCTCGGGCTGTCACGGCATTCCGTTCTACAAGAACGTCTACCCCTCCTACTCGGTGCCGCGAATCGCGGGTCAGAACGAGGGCTACATCATTTCCTCTCTCAAGGCCTATCGCTCGGGCGCAAGGAAACACGCCACGATGCAGGCTCAGGCCAATACGCTTTCAGATCAGGACATCGCCGATATCGCCGCTTATTTCGTCAGCCTGGCGGAGGAATCAGAATGAAGTATCCAGTTCTTTACGCTGCTGCAGCTGCCAGTCTGATGCTCCTGGCAGGATCGGCCCAGGCTTCAGGCAATGCGAGTCGGGGCCAGGAGCTGTCTTCCCAGGTCTGCGCGAGCTGCCATGGCGTCGACGGCAAGATGGCGCTGGCCGATGATTATCCAATCCTTGCCGGACAGCATCGGGATTACTTGGTCGTTGCACTCCAGGCCTATCGTTCAGGCGACCGCGACCATGCCGTCATGAGTTCCTTCGCTCAGAATCTCAGCGATCAGGATATCGACGATCTGGCCGCCTGGTTTTCCCGGCAGGACGGTCTGGGCGAGTTGACTTTCGACTGATCGTCGCAGAACCCTCCGGAGCACTTCAGCCGGTGCATCGGACGCTGAATTGGAACGCTGACCCAACCTTGCAGTGGAGTCGACTCTGAGCCCGGGTCAGTAGTAGGGGTTCTCGCCGCTGGCGTGATCAGTGGCATCGAGAACACGCCTGACTTCGGGGATTTCCTGTTTCATGGTGGTCTCGATACCCTGCTTCAGCGTGACATCGACCATCCCGCAGCCATGACAGCCGCCGCCGAACTGGAGGACCACATCCCCCTCTTCGGTCGTATCGACCAGTCCGACCGAGCCACCATGTGAGGCCACCATAGGGTTGATCCTGGCTTCTAGTACCCATTCAACACGCTCGCGCAGGGGCGCATCGTCGGCCGGGCGATGGCCCTTCAGCCCGGGCGCCCGAATCGACAGCTCGCCGCCCATCGCGTTCGTTTCAAAATCGATCATGGCCCCGTCCAGCGAGGCGGCACTGGCCTGATCCACAAACAGCGCGAAGTGCTGGCAGTCCATCTTTTCATCATCACTCTGGTGCTGGCCCGGCGCGCAGAAGGTCAATTCCACATCGGCCGAGGGGGTACCGGGATTGATGGTTCTGAGACGCAGATTGGTGCCATCAGGCTGCTGGCCAAGCAGATTGGCAAAATAGTCGCGGGCGGCGGGCGTGATGGTAATCATGATGGGATGGTCCGTAGGCTTAAAGGATTAGATGCGATCGCCAGTCGGGCCTTTCAAGCGTTCGAGCAGCCAGGGTAGCGACTGATCGAAGCGCCAATCGATCCCCGAATGCGTGCCATCGAATTCCTCGAAGCGATGATCCACATCGAAATGCTCGAGTCGATCGGCCAGAGCTCGCGTGCCGTACTGAATGAAATATTGATCGCGGGACCCGACATCGATCCACAGCGCCTCCAGCCTGTCGAGCTGAGGATGGTCTTTCGCAACTCGCACGAGAGGATCGAACGCCAGCCAGCGCTCCCAGACGCCCTGGTCCAGGCTGCAGGTGCGAAGATCGAACGGCAGTTCGAGACCGAGTGGCAGATCAGCCCTCGGCGAATAGCTGGCAGCAAGGCAGAGTGTCATCAGCGCGTGGAAATCCCCGCCAGCGGGCCGCTTGGCGCGCCAGAAGGATTTGACGAAGGCCTCGAGATCACCTTGAAAACGACCGAGAACACCGGCTGTAGGCGCGAAGTCCCGCAGATAGACCCGATCGAAACCGCAATCACCGGCATGGCTGGCTACAGCGGAAAAATGTCCGGGATGCTCCATTGCCAGATGCAGAGCGCCGAATCCGCCGGAAGACTTGCCGAAAACTCCGCGCGCCGCGGCTTCGGGAATGGTCCGAAAATCCTGATCGACGGCAGGCAGCAGCTCGTCGATCAGATAATCGGCATAACGGCCGATCGCAGGACTGTTGACGTACTGATTACCGCCCAGGCTGGTGTAGCAGTCCGGAAAAACGACGATAACCGGAGGCATCCGGCCGGTTCCGATCAGTCGATCGAGTCGAGCCGGCAGACTTTCGCCCTGATTCCGCCAGGCGACCTGCGCCGGCCCGGCACTGGTATAGGCTGCCAGGCACCAGAGGACGGGGTATCTCCGCTCCGGCGAATGTTCATAGTCTGAAGGCAGGTATACCGGGTGCGACCTCGCCACCGGATCAGCCAGTGCATTGCCGGCCAGAACCCGTGACTCATGCTGCATCCAGACCAGCCGGCCGGGGCGTTCGCTCGTTGACGGCCGCAATGACATCAGGTGATCACGTGACTCATCCGGCCAGCGGGATGACCTTGTTGGTCTTTGGCGGCACACGCCCAAGCTCGGGGACAAGCTCGAGCAGTGTGGCGCGCAGGCCCTGGCTGTCGTACTGACGCACCGCCTGCTCCGCCTGCTGGATACGATCGATCATCCAGTTCAGATCGACATCAGGACAGCGCGTGAGGAAAATCTTCTCATGTGCCGTCTTGGCATAGGACTCATGGGCGTGGAACAGTTCCTCGAACAACTTCTCGCCCGGCCGCAGGCCCGTGTAGATGATCTCGACATCCCGGCCCGGCTCCTTGCCGGCCAGTCGAATGAGCTGTTCGGCAAGATAGCTGATCCGGACCGGCTCGCCCATGTCGAGGACGAAGACCTCACCACCCTCTCCGAGTACGCCGGCCTGAAGGATGAGCTGACCGGCCTCGGCGATGGTCATGAAATAGCGGGTGATTTCAGGGTGGGTAACCGTCACCGGCCCGCCGCGCCGGATCTGTTCATTGAACAACGGCACGACCGAGCCGGTCGAGTTGAGCACATTGCCGAAGCGCACGGTAATGAAGCGTGTCTCCGAGACACGGTTGAGGTGCTGACAATAGAGTTCGGCAACGCGTTTTGTGGCTCCCATCACGTTGGTCGGGTTGACCGCCTTGTCGGTAGAAATCAGAACAAAGGTCTCGACACCGAACTGACTGGAGGCATCCGCCACGCGTCGCGTGCCGATGACGTTGTTGCGGAAGGCCTCTCGGACCTGATTCTGCAACATCGGAAGATGCTTGTAGGCAGCTGCATGAAAGACGACCTGGGGGCGTGAGCGCTCCATCACGCGGGTGATGGTGGCCGAATCGCAGATGTCACCCAGGATAGTCTCAACGGCCAGGTCGCGGAACTCGCTTCGGAGCTGATGATCGACGCGATACAGGTTGTATTCGCTGTTGTCCAGGACCATCAGACCGGCCGGATTCAGGCGGGCAATCTGGCGACACAGCTCGGCGCCGATCGACCCGCCGCCGCCGGTGACCAGAACGCGTTTGCCGGCCAGGCCCGAGCGGATCAGGTTCCAGTCGAGGGAGACAGGATCGCGCCCCAGCAAGTCATCAATGGCCACCGGTTTGAGGTCATCGAACTTGGTGAAGCTGCTGCCCAGCTCCTTGAGCGTTGGCAGGGTCTTGAACTCGACCTCTGCACGCTCGCAGATCTCGACAACCCGTTGCATCTGCGCGTTGGTTGCCGAAGGGATGGCGATCACGACCATGTCGATCGCGGCCTCGCGAACGACTCTCGGCAATCGATCGATCTCTCCGAGAACCGGCGCGCCGTCGATCTCGGTCTTGCGCAGACGGCGATTGTCATCGAGGAAGCCGACCACATCGAATCCACCGCGACGACGAAGCTCGGGCAACAGGAGACGACCGGAACGGCCTGCGCCCAGAATGAGCGTGCGCTGGGTGACCCGGCGTCGATGGACTTCGAGCCGCATGTCCTTGAATACGCGATAGGTCAGACGCGGCACGCCGAGCAACAGCAACAGCAGCAGGGGAAAGGTCCAGACCATGACGACGATCAGCTCGACCGGCGAGTCGAGCAGCAGCAGCACTGCCGCCCCGGCCACCGCACCAAGGAGAGCCGCCCGCAGAAGATTGGCAAGATCAGGCAGGCTGGCAAATCGCCATACGCCCCGATAGAGGCCGGCGCGCCACTGGAGGAAACCCTGAATGAGCAGAACCAGATTGACTTCGATGGCCAGCTGCTGCCAGCCGATCGCCGATTCTCCGAGCAGCCATAGCGTTCCGAGACGGGCCGCGCACCAGGCAATCACGATCATCAGCAGATCGTGGAGCACGACCAGAACGCGAAGATTAAAAATCGCAGGTCGGCGTCCAATTCGCTTGGTTACGCGATTGGTCATGCGATTGTTATTCTCCGTTGTATACCGACTGTATCCGCATCCAGCCGATGAGCAGCACCACGACGACGCCCAGACTCAGGGCCAGGTCGATCGGCCGATGCACCGCGGCCAGCGCGAAGACGGGCAGCACGAGTCCCAGGTTCAACCCGGCATAGACCACCAGCACCTTCGCGTGTGACCAACCAGAATCGACAAGACGCTGGTAGGCATGCGAACGATGCGGAGTATACCACCGCTCTCCCCGCCATAGCCGGGCGAGCAGCGTGGCTGTTGCATCGATCACGAAGACACTGCTGATCAACACGCACAGGGCCAGGCTGGCCGACTGGGTCTGCAGCGCGCGGAGGGCAAGCCAGGCGATCACTCCACCGATCAGAAGGGAGCCGCTGTCACCAAGAAAGATCCGGGCTCTGGGTCGGTTCCAGATCAGAAAACCGCATCCCACCGCAACCAGCAGGCTGGCCACCATGAACTCCAGTTCGTATCCATTGCTGGAAAAAATGGCCGCATAGGCGAGACCGGAAACAATGGCCTGCTGAGTGGCCAGTCCGTCCGACCCATCCATGAAATTGTGCAGATTGATCAGCCACAGAATGGCGATCAGGGCCAGGCCGGAAAGAACCCAGGCCTGCGACCAGTACCAGTCAGCACCCAGATGGATGATTCCCACCCCATCCCAGGCCAGCAGCATGCCGCAGGCGATCGCGAGCTGAGCCAGGATGCGGGCAGCAACATCGAGCCCGTGCATATCATCGATCGCGCCAAGGGCACTCAGGGCGACGATCATCAGCAGACAGGCGATCCAACGGCTGCCCTCAACGGCATCCCAGGGGGCGATCACGAGCAATCCCGCGATCAGACCGGCAGCAAGCATGAGCCCGCCGCCGCGCGGAACCTCCCCTTGGTGAATCCGGCGTTCATCGGGACGATCGACCTGCCCCCGACCACGGAGCCAGTGCGCAAACAGCGGGGTGCAGAGCGCCGGGATCAGCAGGCCGATGGTCCAGGCAAGCAACATCGGCTCGAACCCGCTCACTCGCCCAGAATTCCCCGAATGGCACGGGTCGTGTTCCAGCGTCTGCAGCTCGGACAGAGCCAGTGATAGGCCGAACCGCTGAAACCGCACTGCACGCAGCGGTAGGCTGGTTGATTCTGCAGGAGCCGATCGAGCAGATCCTCGATCAGCGCGGGATCCATCTGATCCAGACGAACACCCTGCTCCATCAGCGTTCTCATCAGGAACTGCAGGCCCCGGACCGTGGGCCGCTGTGCCATGCGATCGAGCACAAGCTGCGCTGCCCCCTGCGGATCCTCACGGCTGCGCAGGCGGGCCAATGCCAACAGCGGCGTGGTCAGGGGGCTGCGCTGGACCAGCTCGGCCAGCCAGGCTGCCAGCCGGTCCATGTCATCGAGACGCTGGTGAGCGCTATCGATCCGACCAAGGACCTGGACCAGGCACTCAGGGTCCAGATCGCAGGCTGCGCGGTAGTGCTCAGCAGCCCGCTCCCAGTCCTCGTCCTGCCAGGCCAGATCCCCCTCGAGAATTCGCGCCCGGGGATTTCTGGAATCGTAGCGCCGAGCCTGGCGGAGCGCCTGTCTGGCGCTATCCATCCGCTCTTCTTCGATGGCTTCACGAGCAAGCTCGCAATGAAACTGCGCGATCAGCGAATTGCGCTCCGAGCCCTCTCTGGGCAGGGTGCGAGCCATTGCGATGGCCTTCTCCCAGTCCTTTTCCTGCTGGTAGATCGACAACAGCTGTCGAGTTGGAACAGAGCTGGTCGCATCCTGCTCGATCAATTCGCAGAACAGCCGTTCCGCACGATCGAGAAGCCCTGCCTGCATGTAGTCTTCGCCCAGCTCGAACAGGGCCAGCGCCCGCTGCTCCTCATTCAGATTGGGCCGCGTCATGATGTGCTTGTGAAATCGAATCGCCTTGTCCATCTCGCCCCGGCGGCGGAAAAGGCTGCCCAGGGCCAGATGCGTCTCGACCGTATCCTGATTGACTTCAGCAATCTGCAGGAACAGCTCAATCGCCTTGTCCGGCTGCTCGTTCAGCAGATAGTTCAGGCCCTTGAAGTAACTGGAAGATAGCGAGGAGTCTCGCGTCCCGCTGCGCTGATGCTGGCATCTTGCAAGCCACCAGCCACTGACCGCCGCCAGAGGAAGCAGCAGAAACAGCAGGTAGGCTTCAAGCATTGTGCCTGGGCACTTCCCTTTTTGCGGCCGACTCCGTTCTACTCCGGCTCAGTCGATTCGGGAGTTGGAAGAAAATCAGGTACAGGAGAAGACCACAAATCAGTCCCAGGGCAAAAGTCGCCATGAGCAGGCTGCCCAGCGGCAGCTCGAATGACCAGCCAGGAAGAACCACCGCCACACTGTCCGGATTCATGACACCGATGGACAGGCCGGCTACTGCAGCAATCAGGCAGACAATCAGAACAGCCCAGCGAAACATCCTGGCTCCTTCGGTCGACTCACATGCGTTTGACTGGTTACTCTACGACGGCAGCGTCGGCGTTGTCCACGCCAGGCATCCGATCAACCAGAGGTCTGAGCACTGCCGTAGCAAGACAGTGGTTCCAGGGCGCTCTCAGCCCTGGCCCCATCAAGGACAGGCCTGGTGCTACTTTTTTATTCGCTCATTGACGCGCTCACGGAGCGCCTTGCCGGGCTTGAAGTGGGGAACATATTTGCCGGGCAGAGCCACTGGCTCGCCCGTCTTTGGATTACGCCCCATTCGAGGCGGCCTGAAGTGCAATGAAAAACTGCCGAAACCTCGAATTTCGATCCGCTCGCCATCAGCAAGCGCACGGCTGAGCTGATCCAGGATACTGCGAACAGCCAGCTCGACATCAGCCTGGCTCAAATGAGTCTGCTCCCCTGACAGGCGCTCGATCAATTCGGATTTAGTCATTGCAAACAGATCCCCTCATCTTGATCTGTCGTTTCCGTTGCACGAAACTTCGCAGCAAGTCTGGTGACCGAACGATCGGCCACCAGACAGGCACGAAAGACCGGAAACTCAGTCCTTGGTTTCGAGCTGCTCTTTGAGCAGATCGCCCAGAGACGTTCCCGTCCCACCGGATTTGGACTGATACTGATCAAGCGCATCGGCCAGCTCAGCTTCGTCCTTGGCCCGCACCGACAGCGTCAGATTGCGAGTCTTGCGATCAAGCGCAATGAACTTCGCTTCGATCTCATCGCCGACCGACACCACCTTGGTTGCATCCTCGACCCGATCCTTGGCCAGATCATTGGCCTTGATGTAACCGTCGACGCCGTCAGCCAGCTCGATGACCGCACCGCGTGCGTCCACTTCCTTGACCTTGCCGTTGACGATCGAACCACGCGGATGCTCGGCCATGTAAGTAGCGAACGGATCCTGCTCCATCTGCTTGATACCCAGCGAGATGCGCTCACGCTCCGGATCAACGGCCAGAACCACGGCTTCCAGATCCTCGCCCTTGCGGAAGTTGCGAATCGCCTCTTCACCCGGGGTCATCCAGGAGATGTCCGATAGATGAACCAGGCCATCGATACCGCCGTCCAGGCCGATGAAGATGCCGAAGTCGGTGATCGACTTGATCCCTCCCGACACCTTGTCGCCCTTGTTATGGGTGGCCGCGAAGGCTTCCCAGGGGTTCGGGGCACACTGCTTCATGCCGAGAGAGATCCGGCGGCGTTCTTCGTCGACATCCAGGACCATGACTTCGACTTCCTGACCGACATGCACGACTTTGGCCGGATTGACGTTCTTGTTGGTCCAGTCCATTTCCGAGACGTGAACCAGCCCTTCGACGCCATCCTCGATTTCGACGAAGCAGCCGTAGTCGGTGATGTTGGTGACCTTGCCGAACAGGCGGGTGGTCGGCGGGTAGCGGCGATCGATATTGTCCCAGGGATCATCGCCCAGCTGCTTCAGACCCAACGAGACGCGCATGCGCTCACGGTCGAAGCGCAGGACGCGCACTTCCAGCTCATCGCCGACTTCGACGACTTCAGAGGGATGACGAACACGCTTCCACGCCATATCGGTGATATGGAGCAGGCCGTCGATGCCGCCCAGATCCAGGAAAGCGCCGTAATCGGTGAGGTTCTTGACCACACCCTTGATGACGGCACCCTCGGTCAGGCGTTCGATCAGATCATCGCGCTCGGCGGCATATTCATGCTCGACCACGGCGCGACGGCTCACCACCAGGTTGTTGCGGCGGCGGTCCAGCTTGATGATCTTGAATTCCAGGTCCTTGCCTTCGAGGTAGGCCGGGTCGCGCACAGGGCGGACATCGACCAGTGATCCCGGCAGGAAGGCGCGGATGCCGTCGATATTGACGGTGAAGCCGCCCTTGACCTTGCCTGAAATCTGTCCGATGACATTGTCTTCGGCTTCGAAGGTCTTTTCCAGAGCCGTCCAGACGCGTGAGCGCTTGGCTTTTTCACGCGACAGCCGGGTCTCACCGAAACCGTCTTCGACGGCATCAAGCGACACCTCGACTTCATCGCCCACGGCGACTTCGAGTTCGCCATCAGGCTTTTCGAACTGGTGAATCGGGACGATGCCTTCGGACTTGAGACCGGCGTTGATGACGACGGCGTCGTCGCGGATCTCGACCACGCGGCCCATCACGATGGCGCCGGGGCGAAGGTCTTTTTCGGTCAGGCTCTGTTCAAATAATTCAGCAAATGATTCGGTCATTAGGTTGTAGTAGTTCCCACCCGCTGAAGCCCCTAGGCTTGTTCATGCCCAGGCAACAGCCAGGTTCTTCCGTGCCGCCCCGGACCACCCGAAGCTTGACTGGCACTCGTTGACAAAAATGGCCGGACCGTCCACGGACAGAGCCGACCAACCCATCGGCTCGCCACAAAGGGCAAGCCGTTCTTTTTTCAGCGATCTTTCAGTGCCGATCGGGCAATCTGCAGGATCCGATCGACAACGTCATCAAGGGACAACTCGGTCGAATCGACCAGCACCGCATCGGACGCTGGCACGGTCGGGGCCACAGCCCGTTCACGATCCCGCCGATCGCGCTCTTCGAGGTCGCGAAAAAGACGCGAGAATGTAACACTTTCTCCTTTGTCTTTCAACTGTTTATATCGGCGCTGAGCCCGTTCACTGACGCTGGCGTCAAGAAAGATCTTGACCGTTGCGTCCGGAAACACGATCGTGCCCATGTCGCGACCATCGGCGACCAGGCCCGGTCGACGCCGATACGAACGCTGCAGCGCCAGCAGGGCCGCCCGAACATCGGGCTGAACCGCAATCCTCGAACTCATGACGCTGACCGACTCACGCCGCAGCTTCTCGTCGACCGGCACGCCGTCCAGATGCACCGAAATGCCGTGATCGTCTGCCACGAACTCGAGGTCCAGGTCGGAGCACAAGCGCAGCAGACCCGGAATATCGTCCGCCTCGATCCCCCGATCGAGCGCAGCCGTGGCGACGCTGCGATACACCGCCCCAGAATCGA
>Ga0102934_1003208_pt1 | contig 11195 bp, 10 predicted proteins | sample SalPonR2_A_D1_MG_FD_78175 | JGI IMG/M metagenome (GOLD analysis project Ga0102934, IMG submission 78175) | Salt pond soil microbial communities from South San Francisco under conditions of wetland restoration - Salt Pond MetaG R2_A_D1_MG | ecosystem: Environmental > Aquatic > Marine > Intertidal...
CCCCCCCCCTCGCCTTCCCCCTCCCCCCTCCCCCCCCCCTTCCTCGCCCAGGCTGTTCGGCCAACGCCGAGGTCGTGTACGGAGACACGGACTCGGTGATGGTCCGTTTCGGGGTCCCGACCGTGGAGGAGGCCATGCCCTTGGCGGAGCGGGCGGCGGAGGAGGTGGGCGAGGGAGGGCGGGGAAGGGTGGGCTAGGTGGGATGTGAAGGGCGCTCTCGGCGGGGGTCCCTGTGTGGCGCCCTCTCGGAGTCCTCCACGCCCGGGAGCCTGCCGCGCCGCAGCGCGCCTCACCGCTCGCCTTCACAGAGTTCTTTGTCAGTAATCTCGCCTTCGCCTCTCCCTTTCCGTTACCCTCAGGTGACCAAAATTTTCCCGCCCCCCATCAAGCTCGAGTTCGAGAAGGTCTACTTCCCCTACCTGCTCATGAACAAGAAGCGGTACGCCGGCCTCCTGTGGACCCGGCCCGACAAGTACGACAAGCTGGACACGAAGGGGCTCGAGACCGTCCGCCGCGACAACTGCCTCTTGGTCCGGCGGGTCATCGACACTTGCCTGCGGAAGATCCTGATCGACCGGGATGTCCCCGGCGCCATTGGCTACTGCAAGCACGTGATCGCCGAGCTCCTCCAGAACAAGATGGACATATCCCTCCTCGTCATCACCAAGGCTTTGGGCAAGTCTGCCGACGAAAGCGGGTACGCGGCCAAGCAGGCCCATGTGGAGCTGGCGATGCGTATGAAGAAGAGGTAGGTCTGGACCTGGGCGTCCTGGGGAGGGGCGCATTTTTTGAGGCAGGAGAGAATACCCGGATTTTTCAGGGTCCTTTCAGAAGAGTGTTGAGGAGATTATGGGGCAGCTTCGAGAGAAGGGAGGGCGCGGCGTGGGCGCAGAGGCTCTGACTCCTGCCCGCCTCACGCTTTCCGCCTTGCCGTGTCTGCCTCGCGACCCCCCCCCTCAGGGACCCCGGGACCGCGCCCAACGTGGGTGACCGGGTGGCCTACGTCATCATCCAGGCAGGGAAAGGAGCCCCTGCCTACGAGCGGAGCGAGGACCCGGTGTACGTGCTTGAGAACAGGATCCCGATTGACACGGACTATTACCTGCAGAATCAGCTCAGTAACCCCCTCACGCGGCTGTTCGAGCCCATCATCGACAACCCGGGTAGGCGGGGAGGAAGGGAAGGAGGGAGGAAAGGAGGGAGGGAGAGACGTTGCAAGGAAGAGATTGGGGGCATAGGAGGCCTCGGACGTGGCCTCTTCGCAAGCTTCGGTCGATCACGTGGCAAAGCCTGCCATGGGTGGGTGGTCCCTCCGCGTCCTCTTCCTGTGCCTCCGCTCCCCTCTCGCTCCCCCTCACTCCCCTCCCCTTCATCATCTCCCACAGAAAGCCTCCTTTCCGGAGACCACACGCGTTCGATCGCCCGTCCGACCCCAACGGCCAAGGCGGGGGGCATCATGATGTTTGCGGTCAAGAAGCTCAAATGCCTGGGCTGCAAGACTCCCATTCCCGAGACGGAGAAGTCGACGCTTTGCGTGCACTGCGCGCCTCGGGAGGCTGAGATCTACACGCAAAAAGCCTTGGAGGTGGCGGGCCATGAAGGTGTGTTCGCCAAGTTGTGGACGCAGTGCCAGCGTTGCCAGGGCTCCTTCCACCAGGATATCTTGTGTTCCAACCGGGACTGCCCCATATTCTACAAGCGGAAGAAGGTCCAGAAGGACCTGGCCGACGCCCAAGACGCGCTCGACAGGTTCGCGTTCTGACCCGGACGCTAAAAGCGGCATTCCGGCCGCTGGCTTGCATCGTGCGTCGAAACCTTGCGTCAATGCGTACGACTACGACTGCTTAAGGTTGTTCGCAGAAGCGCATGTCGGGTGAAAGAAAAATCGGCCGGGACATCTAAGAGCGTGGGAGGCAGCTTGTGGAGGAGCAGGGCGGAGGGTGGGTCCTATAAACTCGATGCGAGGAAACCACTATAGATGGAAGGATAATAGTCATGAAACAGGAGTGCGAGCTTTTTATGTAGGCGATTCATTTATTAGAGTGAAATGGCCTTGTTAGGGAGCTAGAAAAATTGTGCGAATGCACGAGTATCGGCGAACAGCAAATTTTCCAAGAAAGTGGTAATTCTAATTGTATGTGTATCGTGATAACACTAATTTCAAAGAATATTTTCCATTTCAAGCGCTGTGTTTATACGTTATTTATATGCTTTATCGTCCTGTACACCGACACTGGAGTACTCCTCCAGGTGCTTAGCGTTAATACGTAGGACTTCCAAAAGCCTTTCTAAAAAATTAAGAAACCTAATACCCAGTGCAGTTAAATAAATCAGCCCACAGATATTCAAAGGGCCAGCAAGGGGCTATTGGACAGAGTATATATATTTGTTCGCATTCATGCCAGCATGGCGGCCAACCTCCCCTCGTCGCAGAATGACACCTCGGCGAGCGCATTCATAACCTTTATTTGTAAGTCAAAATGGGAGAAGTTCAGTCATACTTGATGATACTAGCTCTATTTTGGACCGTCATCACTGAGGCGTATTTCGATTTAGGAGATCGTCAGTCTTGTTTTACATTACGCTTCCCTTTTTTTTCTGTGAAAGGAATCTTGTGAGCCGATAATCTTTCGTGTCAGGCGCTCATAAATGCACACTTAACAACAGCATGCTCCTGAACAGAAACAAGAAGTTAAATGCTGTATGATATTTATTTGAGACTGCGCCGTACGCCTTCGTAAAATCGTTATTTCACATCGTCCCCCTGGTACAGTAAATGAAGGGCGGTATTCTTGCATTCGCCTTGTGGGGCGTCATCTTTGCCCTGGTGCCCTTCGCCGTGGAATTTTTGACGCGAAAAAGTTTTCCTGTGCATACTACCGGCGCCATCCTCGTGACAGGTACGCGGAAACCGGTTTGAAAAGACGAATGCATGAAAAAGATCCATGCGGTCCTCGGTTTCTGATGTCTCATCATCTCTGTTCCCCCAGGCGCGTCTACTGGCATTGGCAATCACGCCGCCATACATCTTGCCACGCACTATCCTGATGTCACAGTGTACGCGGGCGTTCGAAAAGACGTCGATGCAGAGAATATTAAGGCGCTCCATCTTTCCAACCTCCTCCCCCTCCATATCGACACCACGGATCAAAGCTCCATGGACGCAGCCGTCGCTTTCCTCCACTCCACCTCCCTCCCGATCATCGGCCTCATCAATAACGCAGGCGTGAGTACCAACTCTCCCATTGAATTCCTTCCCATGGCCAAGCTCCGGCAGCTGTTGGAAACCAACGTGGTCGGCCCCACTTATCTGACGCAGCAGCTCATTCCCTCCCTCCGCGCTTCGCAAGGACGCGTGGTACAAATTTCATCCGTGCTGGGTAAAGTCACGTTGGCCACGAGAGGGGCATACTGTGCGTCCAAGCATGCCTTCGAGGCCCTCTCGGATGTGCTCCGCTTGGAACTCTCCGGCCCCTTCGGCGTCTCCGTCTCGGTGGTGGAACCCGCCTACGTCCGCACGGAGATCTTCGGGAAGATCCAGCAGGAGATTGAGACCCTCCTCTCCCCGGAGCTCCGGAGCTTGTACGGGCCATTTTTCTACCGGGAGGACCAGGCCGCGAGGAAAAAGGCGCAGATTGCCAAGGGCGATAGCCCCGTGGTCACGAGCACGGCCATTGAGCACGCCCTCTTCGCCGACTACCCCAAGACGCGCTATGTGGTCGCCAATTTTGCTGGCGTGAGGGCCGACCTTTGCCTATTCATCGCCTGGATGCTGCCGGACAGGCTGGCAGACTGGTTGAAAGGCATGATGTGAGGGGGGCGAGAGGACGGGAGCAAGGGGGGGGAAAGAGGGAGCCGTGCCATGGAAAGGTGTGGCGAAAAGAACTAGTCATTGCCCCACGAAGGTGGACAGAAGCATTTCTAACATTGTTTTATACAAGCTCGTGGCCGTGCAGAGTTTTACCACCTTTGTGCTCTCAGGGGCCTCGGGTGATCGCGCCCGTTCCCATGATTGGCAGTGACGCAATGGATGGCAATGTGCGGGTTGTGCGCGTCGGACGGAAGCACACTGCCATTACGGCGGGCCCAAAATGAACCGGAAAGGCGCCGCATGCCTTTTCCCCGGCAGCTACTCGCCCCCCCTTACTATGGACGCTCATAGCGCCCTTTCCACATATCGGTTCCTCCCTTCCCGCCTCAAGCTCTCGTCCCTCCTCTCTTGCCCCAATCACCTTCCCTCCTCACACACGGCTACGAATACCTGCCCATTGGGCTGGCGCACCACCAGGAAGCGAGAGGCGTGGTACTCGATCGCCGCCTTTGCGGGCCCCGTTTCTCCTGCCAAGGCCCATCGCAAAGCGGCGAGAGCGTCTTCTTCTCTCCTTTCGCTACTGTCGCTCTGCGTTTCACGTGGAGAGGCCGAAGACGAGGGAGGCTCAGATTGATCCTGTTGCGGCTGCTCCTCTTGTTGCTGTGCGGGTGGAGATGAGGGCTCGTCGTGAGGTTGAGCTTGCTGCTGCTGCTGCGGTTGTTCGCCTGCAAGCCGTTGTGGCTGTTGGCCCCGCAGGCTCTGGTCGGGAGAGAGCATTCCATTGGCGTCTTGGGACACCTGTCCCGCGCCTGTGGCTGCCAGGACCGGCGCTTGTGGCGGAATGGAGGGGGACGACGAGGAGGGCGAGGAGGAGGAGGAAGAAGAGGAAGAAGAGGAGGAGGAGGGGGACGAAGAGAAAAGGGGGGTAGAGGGGGCAGTGAAAGAAAAGGAGAGCCGCCCGGGCCGTCGATGTCGTCTATGGCGGGGCCTGGATGCGGCGATGGCGAGCAGCAAGTCCTGTTTGGAGAGGTGCTGGGGTGGTATTAGCAGGGGATGGGAAAGGGTGCCTGAAGCGGCGGAGAAGGACGAGGTTTCCGCCTTGTTCGGGTTTTTCGCGCCATGTTCTTCAATCCGGACGTCACAATCTAGGATTTTGGGCTGGTCTTCGTAGGCGTGGGCAGGGAAAGGAATCAGGTAGAGGGGGAGGGGACGACTTGGGCGCTTCCCTCGCTCCGCGTGGTCACGTTCGAGATAGAAAAAAGCGGCGATCAGGCGCGGGCGGAAGAGGAAGCCTACCATGAAGAGGAGGGTAAGCTCCAGGGTCTCGTTAACGACCAGCGTGACCCAGAGCTTGGAGTCGAGATCGGCGAGCGCGGTCAGAAAGGGCTCGAGGCACAAGGGCAGGCGCGCCTGCAAGAACGGCTCTTGAACGAGAATTTGCTGTAGGAGCGAGAGGGAGGAGAGAAGAAGCTCAATGCCGAAGAAGAGTGTCAAAAGGATACCCAACGTCTGATACATCCAATGTTTGAGGCGCATGATCTCCAAACGGTGGCGATGATACCGGGAAAGCGGGGGGGAGGATGAGGCGGAGGGGGCATGACCCCCTGCCGTGCTGAGGTGACGATGAATCTGTTCTTGAAGGCACCGACATTGTTCACAGATATTGTACATGACGTAGACATAAGCGCTTCCATACAGAAGGCCAGTGCAGAGCCAGAATATGGCGGGGGAGAGCACGAGCCGGCGGACGAGGAGGAGCATGGAGGAGGCCAGGTAGAAGGCACAGGCTTGCACCAAGAGGGTCTGCCACTCAGGGGCCTGAAAAGAGGCCCGAGTGATGCACCACCCCCTGGCAATCAGGACGATGCCGGTCAAGAGGCAGGTCTCGTAGAGGAGCTGGCAATTGAGGAGCGAAACGCCCAGCCAGAAAGAGCAGTACCCCCAGGTCACGCAGGTGCCCCAAAAGAGCACGGAGAGGAGCATCATGCTCACCTTGGCAAGTGGCACGCAGCCAAGGACCCGGCAGAGTCGAGACGCTGCCATCAGAGCCCTGCCCGAGCCCCGGCCTAGCCTGTGTGGATGGTGGTTGCTCCGGCGGCACGTGTGCTGAAGCCAAAGGAAGGATAGGGCCGTCCAGACGAGGAGAAGAAGGGAGTACAGGTAAGGCAGGGGTTCATAGTGGTCTTGGTCATCCTTAAGGGCAAAAAATCCTTCTTCTAATGCGCTGGTGCAATCTTTGGATTTCAGGTGCTCGCAGGAGAGGGAGATGCCGCAAATCGACTCCGCCTCCAGACAGACGGATCGGCAGACAGGAAGATGCGGCATGCCGACGCCTTCCTGGGGACATTCAGGAAAGACACTCGCACAGACAAATCGTTGCATAGCCTGCTGGCAAGGCCTTGCATCGCCGATCAAGGCCGGTGCCGAGGGCGAGGATACGTGCGGCCCGGGCAACTGCGGGGATGCCAGACATGTCTCCGACGTTGCGACGCTTCGCGGCATCCTCCGTCTTTCCTGTTCTTTTCGATCCGGACAGCTTTCGGAGGGATGATCTCCCCCGTTAAGTAAAGTCTTATATCGTTGTTGTGCGATATGGTCTTGCTCCGCATCCGTCAGCCTAGGACCGGCGCGAAAATCGGTATAATTTATGTGTGAATAGACTGTGGCAGCCTTCCACGAAACAATATTGGCGCAAAAGAATGCTGCCGTAGATGGAAGGACCCGAGCTTGGCCGCATGACAGCTCAAAAGCTTGTAGATTTTGTACGACGAGGACAAAGAAAAACAATGGGAGGGGAAAGGGGTTGACGAGGCTAAAGAATGGTCGCAGCGCAGGCAGCATCTCCCTTCCCCCCAGCTGTGTAGGTCTGTATTTTATGAGGATACTGTTGAATTGAAAAATGATCTATTATACTACCAGAGATACTTTTTAAAGAAAAGATAAAGCGCCACCGATGCTGGCGTAGCCTCATTTTCGTTTTGGAACAAGCCAGCGAGATACGTCCGTCTTCAACTGCGCTTTTCAAAATTTTGAACTAAGCCCGTCGCACTGCAAGCATTGTGTTCTTAATTAAAGCATACGTAAGAGGTAATATTAATTTGTATTTATTTGAAATTTTGATAATTACTATCCTTAAGAAGTTATTCAATAGTCTATGTCTTATCGCACAGACATGTCTGGTGAAGACCCTGCCTTTTCCGTTCATGGTCTAAATATGCAAGGGTTGCCTTACGAAATGCTAAAGCAGGTCACAGATGAGAATATTTCAGACATCCAAACCGTGATGTCTCAATTCTTACATACTTAACATGGGAGATATACATAAGGTGTAGTATGGGGATCTCAGAAATGTTGCGTGAGACATAGACCTGCGCTTTTTCGAATCTTTCGTCCATAGCTTCCCATTATATGTTCAAATAAGCAAAGGTCGTACAAGTCTAAGCGTAGCGGGCACTATGGTGTAGTTGGTTATCACATCTCCTTGACGATGCTCTTACCTCAGGTAGAGCACAATTCGGGATGGAGAAGGTCTCCAGTTCAAGTCTGGATAGTGTCACTTCGTGCATTATTTTTGGCCCTTCGTCTTTTAACATTCCAACCATTCCAAGGAGAAAATAAGAAAATTAATAGGGTACAAAAAGCAGAAATATGTTCTGTGGTGTTTTCTCCGCTGATGTTCATTTACACCCAAAATCCAGATAAAAAAGTGCGGCAGTACGCACCGGCGGAATCGAACCGCCGACCCCGTCCGTGTGAAGGACGTGTCATAACCAACTAGACCAGGCGCGCTTTCTCTCTTATCCTCGTCATTTCTACGCCTATGAAGTAGTTTTGATAGCAATACCCCTCGCCTAATGAAAAGCTAGGAATGGATGGGTTATAAAAAAATCTGCAATACGTATGGGTACCAAATATCATGTAGGCACTGCAGATTGACATGATCCTAAGTGATCGGCACGAAATTTCTGTGAATAGTATCTAATAGTGTAACGTTCCGAACCTTCTTCCGCTGCTACACTCGCCCGTCTTGTTATTAAGAAATAAAATTCACGATCAAATCACATCTCCTTATTTCGAAATATCATGTTGCTTTGAACTTACTATGCCGCCTTATCTATGCCCTGCACTCTCCTGGCGAAATCCACTCAATGCCACTTCTCGCCTTTCCTACCAAGCCTTTGGCGACTGACCCATCCTGCCAGCCAGATGCCGTAGGGAATCTCCCATTTTCGGAACTAGTGCCCGTGTGACTTCGGTCGAATCACGCCCATCACATGCCTTCATCGATGCTACAGTACCTTTGGCATGCTTTCTAGTATGGCCCACTGTAGGCTGGGCATGTGTTTTCTTCGCTCAGTACCGAGTCCGGGGGTGGCGGGCGCCGCGAGAAGCGGAAGACAGATCGGGAGATCCGTGGCGACTCGAGAGGAGGAATTACCTTTGGAGGGCTGGCACCTACCTTACAGTGTTCACGTCACCATTCACTTACATACCTCAGCAGGTTCAGCTCGCATGACCCACATATCTAACCAATAAGTGGCAGTCGTGGTATGGCGTCGTATATGCCTACGCGGCAGACTATTTCTTCCCTTGGTCAATTTGCCCCCAAGGAGGACGACCGAAGGAGAAAGCAGGTGCGTGGACGGAGCTCCAGTTGTTCCATATGACATGGTTTGGAACGTGAACGCATTTTAATCGAAAGCTTGTCAATTGCAAAGTCACGATATCTCTGCCTATGGAAAGTGGGCCTGATAACTTTAACGACCGCCCACCTACTTTCGTTTCCCTCTTTTTTAGGTCGCCACATCAGCTGGTTCAGAGGACGAATCTAGCTACGTTCCCTCCTTGCCCGGTGTCGACGCTTGCTCGATCAAGTGCAATCCTCAAGTGAATATTGCACAAGGAGAGATTGGAAAAACATCCGAAAAGGTGGGAAAGCTAGAGGACGAAGGCGAATTGGGCGCTCTGGCAACGGAGTCCCTTGCATTAGTCCGGCATAAGCATCGGCCCTTCAAACCACTGGGGTCACCCCCAGAGGAGGGCAATCACGAAACTAGTCATTTGAGGTGTACAACCTGCTCCTTGTTGCCTTCTGGCGTGCCACAGCCCCCTTGTAAAGGCAAGAGTCTCAGTCATTTGATCCCGGCGCCCCTCTCTCCATCGTCGCCGACACTGTCAACGACGCACGGCGACTCTGTTACACTGCAAGAACCTTTCCTGCCCGCGGACGTGCCGAATCCTGTTCCAGCGAATACATCCACGTCGAAGGACCCTGTCAGTGACGTTTGTGGCGTCTTGGTGGAAGGCCACGGAGGGCTGCTCTCGACAGACCTGGAACCCACCGCCTCCTTGCCTGGAGGGGCGGCGCATTTACCCGCCTCAGGGAAGAGACAAACTGTTGTTAGGATTAAGGACGCGGACACTGACTCGGAGAGCAGCAGCACCTGCAGCACCTGCAGCGGCAGCAGCGCAAGTGGACCACCGAGTCCGTCGCACGCACCTTCCCTCGCAAGTGAGGGTCTTAGCAGCCTGAGTACGACAACCACCGTTAGCGCAGCCTCCACTTCCTCGGACGTTTCCCCATCAGGACCTGCGCGTGGGAGGTTGGAGGTGACCAAGATGTTTTTGCCCCACGAGTCGTCGGAACTTGAAATGGATGAAGACAGGGATGTACGGCCCGACCCCGGCGCTGCCGCCGCAGCCGCCGCCCGGGCAACCGCGGCCAAGTTGCTCAAAATCCACCGCGACCTTACCCCATCTCCACCTTGCGCCGAGCATGTGCGGGTTCACCCGTTGAGCTTGCAGGAGCTTGCTTTGGTCGACGAGTCGCCGGCTCATCTGACGTCGCCACGCCTGTCCTCCCCCTTCACGCAGGGCCAGGTCCTTTCCTGCCGCACGGGGTTTGGGAAGGCGGGCCGTGGAAAGGCCTACAGAGGTCCGGCCCGGCAAGTGAAGGGTCCGCTGGTCTTGTACGGCGAGGACGTGCTGGCGGAGGCGGAACTCGTCTTGCCCCCCGGAGAAGACAGGGGAGGAGAGGGCCGGCCGCAGTGGGTGAGGGTGATGGGTGTATTTGACGGGCATGGGCTGCATGGCAAGGAAGCAGCGCGGATGGCGGCGGAGATGTTCTTGCGTGACATGCGGCGGACGACCATGCAGACCCTGGAGGCGCTCTTGGCGGGCGATGTGGGCGGAGTCCGGCGGGTGGAGGAGGAGCGGTACCGGTGCTTGGAAGAATACTTGGAGAAAGAACTGCAAAGCCCAACAGGAGGCACGACCGGGTCGACAGTCCAATTGCTTGCCTTGACCGGGAAGGTGTTTGGGGTGGTGAGCAATGTGGGGGACTCGCCAGTCCTGCTGGTGGAGACCCGCACGGGAAGGGTGCAGGTCTTGACGGGCCGGCACGCCTGGGACAACCCGGAGGAGCGGCAACGGTACTTGGCACGGTGCGCGCGCATGGGGGTGATGCCCAGAGAGGTGGTGTACGGGCGGATCAATTGTGGGGGTATGCGGATGACGGATAGGAACGGGACGCAGGAGCCCTTGCTCATGTACAAGCCTGGAAGCAGCGAGGTGTGTACGGAGACACGGGACTGGCTGTGCGAGCAGGTGGAGAAGCGATACCGGAATTCTATTGGAGGCAGCCAGAGCATCCGAAGGATGGTGCTCGAGCGCTTAAAGGCGGGGGAGGAGGAGGGCGGGGAGTGGGAGGTGTTCAAGGCGTTGGAGGGGCATGGACACATGAATTGGGGCGCAACAGTGCTTGTGAATGGGGAAGGAAAGATTCAGATGACGCGTTCGCTCGGCGATCGACAGGAGAAAAGAGCGGCTTACATATGGGCGGAGCCTGACGTGGCCGTCTTCGAGGTGGGGCCGGGGGAGGATTGGACGGTGGTGGCATGCTCGGACGGGGTGGGGGACATGTGGTATTTCCACGAGTTGGGTGCCCTGGCCACGGCCTTCTTTGCGAAGAAAGACGAGGCGGGGGGAGAGGGGGAGAGGGAGGGGGAGGTCCAGGAGCTGGCGCAATTGATCTTGGAGGAGACGATCGAGCGCGGGGAGGTGACGCCAGGATACGGTGTGGCGCCGCGAGTCTTCAGCGTGGTGCGAGGGGAAGGACTGAAACGTCCCCTCTGGGACGATTTGAGCGTCCACTGTGCGCGCATTCAGACATAGACGCACATTTCCGGGGGTGGTATCTAGTACCCTACCTCCCACTAAAAGTGCGATTTTGAGTGGGGAAAGTAGGTTCATGTTGCTGTGGAGCATGTCGGGCTCTCTTAATTTGCGGGACAGATCTGTCTGGGACAGACGATGTCGGGGGGTTGGGGGGATGGGGGCGCGAACACCGATCCGGGGTTTGGGGTCCTTGGATTTTGGGGTCTCG
>Ga0102934_1003209_pt1 | contig 11194 bp, 7 predicted proteins | sample SalPonR2_A_D1_MG_FD_78175 | JGI IMG/M metagenome (GOLD analysis project Ga0102934, IMG submission 78175) | Salt pond soil microbial communities from South San Francisco under conditions of wetland restoration - Salt Pond MetaG R2_A_D1_MG | ecosystem: Environmental > Aquatic > Marine > Intertidal...
ATTGGGTGATTTTCTTTGAAGCAGTAGCAATTTCCGGGTATTCCGCTTTCCAAAAATCTTCAATTTCCTTGGGTCGAGATGGAGTTATCCAAGTGATTTCACTTACAGCCAGATAACCCCCGACTTTCAAATAGTCTCTCCATTGGTTCAGGCCGTTTTCAAATCCGATGTTGTAAATCGCTCCCTCTGACCAAATCAGGTCAAATTGTTCTTTGTCAAAAGGCAAATCGTCCATGGATTTTTCAAGCGTTACGATTTTGTCTTTCAAGCCTAAGTTTTGAGCTTTTTCATCGAGTTCCTTTAAAAACTCTGGAAACAAGTCAACTGCGGTTATTTGTCCGTTCAAGTTTTTGGCCAGTGAAATTGTCTGTCCTCCTGCACCGCACCCAATGTCAGCTATTTTTAAGGTTTGGTCAGTCGGTAGACTCAAAAATTCAAGCGCTTTTAGGGTGTCATTTTCACTTCCCGGGCCTTGTCTTTCCGAGTTTTTATGTAAGTCGATGATGAGTTCTAACTCTGTCATTTGCTCAATTTTTTAGTTTGCACACTTGCCCAGGCGGTTATACGTCCGACCACTGGAAAGATATGAAGGAATTGGGAAGTGTGATGTGTATCCTCAAATAGGCTCATTTAGAGGGCGTGGTCGATCAGCAGATCTGAGTTATGACGTCAGCTGATTTGCGTAAGACGGCCATTTGCCCAAAGGCATTTTCCTATATCAGTTTATTTTATTTGCCACCAAATAAAACACCTAACCTAAGCCCTATATCCAAAATGTTGGGGTTTATGAAAATGGGATGATCTTTAAATACTCCTGTAACCGTATAGCCCCCTACTGCTTCTAAGAGCAATATCGAGTTCGCACCGGATGTTATTTCGAATCCAATTCCGACATCTATTCTGCTGGTCATATTGCGCAAACTACCTTCAGTCTCAATGATATTCAAGCCGTTGCATTCAACCAGGGTCGTGATATTGGATTCGCTCACTCTGAATAATTGATTATAGCCCAGCCTTACATAGCCAGTGTTTCCTTCCGGAGAAAAGTTGTATTTCGCATGTAGGGGGATGCCGAGATAGTGCACGCTTCCATCATGCTCAAGCCATGAATTTTTCAAATCTGCTATGCCCTCATTGGCATCACAACCCAATCTTGGGGTGTAGTCAATCATATCGATGGAGTTGAATTCATAGACCAGGCCGGATATGAGTTCCATTCTTTTATCCACACTATATCCAATGACAGCCTGAGTGGTAAATCCGAATTGATTCTCAGCCGCTATAAGATCATTTTGGGTTGTGGTAAGGGAATATTCGGGAGTGAAGGACATTCCAATCTTCCATTTTGAGTGTTGTCCTGCGCACTCTATTGAACCGAAGAAGAATACGGGCAGTATTAATAAGAGGTACTTCATCATTACTGTAGATTAATTATCCTTTAAATTTTGTATTCGTGTTTTCCTTTACGGTAAATCTAAACGTTTTTCTATTGAGATCTATAAATGGGCATAGCTAGAAACCGTTTTAATAGGTTTTTGCCATTGTTAGGGGAAATATCGGAGGCATTTGCTGAACTCAATCATAACCCCAAAAAAAGTATTTCGAATATACGCATGGTATCCAAACGGCTAAACACTCACTGAAAAGATACGAAAAATTTGGAACGTAAGCTGTTTTTTGCTGATTTAGCCCGTTTTGTGGCAACCCCAGGGAGGGGTGGAACGTTCAACGGTTTTGTGTATGAGGATTGTGACTAGAGGGGACATTACTTCATTCAATGTTGTGCTATTGTTATTATTACTTCCCTTTTCTAATAGGTCCATGAGAACTATGTATTTGCTTTATTGTAAAGTATTGGATTTCTATGCGACAAGAGCTCTATACTTAATTTAAAAGTGAATAGGAGATCAAGAGCTTTTCATTATCTCTCCACTTAATCCAACCTTCACCAACCGCCTCAAAATTATCATTCATTAATTTTACAGACATCCAGGATTGCTTTACTCTTTGCGGACTCATAAAGGTGTAAGGTCGATTTACCAAAGCGGCATGGTCTAAAGGCTTAACAAAAATCTTTGGATTCTCTGTATCGATAAACTCCACACTGTTCACACCTAAGAAAAACTCAGGCCAGTACTGAAGGTTTCCAGCATATTTATCTACAATTGCAGTTTGGCCATTGGTTTTATTCACGACCACTTCCACTACATCACGACTCTCCGACACGACTTTGAAGTACAGTATGTCGTAGTCTAGCTTGAGATGAGCCGGCACCAACCAGGGAGGCGCGGTAGCTATCTCAACACCTCCATTTTCAAGTCGCTTAAAAGTAATGCTGTCTGTAGTTTTATGGTCTTGAATCGGTTTCCCCGCTGTCAAATTTCTATAGAAATACACCGTCTGACCTTCTCTATAGTTTGGAGAGAACATTCCCAATCCTATCTTGGAATTGGTTTGATTATGATCATCCGACACCCCGTTCATATCCATCGCATCCCTTGCTACAGAGTCTTTTAAAATGGGGGTGGTCGGTTCTTTCATTATCGCTTGTTCGCCTGATGATCTCGCTTTGTGACGTTTTTGATTTTTAATCTTGAGGAAGATAAGTGAGGCGGCAATAATCAGAATTAACACCACATTAAGCCTAAGGATGATACTACGTCTGACTTTAAAAGCTGCAATCAACGCCAATATGAAACCGATCAGCATTCCTATAACACCGTACCCGAGCACAATCGCACCACTTGCTAACATTTGTCCTTTTCCAGCTTGGGTAACGCCTGCGTAAGCTAGTCCCAGAAAGAAAAATGCAATACTGGCTAGAAAATACATTAAAAAACTATATGGTTTTACTGCTTGATGTGCCATCCTTTGAAGATTATGTTTTCATTTACGGTTTCGCCTTTGTTTACCTCAATTGTTAAGGTTTTGGAGTTGCCTTTGTGAACACCTAAAGTTAAAATTTTCATAGGATACCTCCCTGGCTTCAACAAGCACTCTTTGGGTTATTACTAGCTGAAGGATATGTTCTACCTTCTGTAACGTGCTATATTTGATTTGCTCTCGTTGAAATTACCGTCGTTTCGATCAATTCGCCATCTGCAGTTTGTACACTTATCTTAGCAACACCAGATTCAAAATAATGTGATATAGGTGTGACCGAATTAGACTTTACTTCTATGTTATCTATTTCGGCAAAAGTTTCAAGACCTTTCATAACGATTGCCTGAACGGAAATTTGATAAATACCAGCAAGAGCTTCAATCGTTTTTAAAGCACCATACGTTCTTGTGGATGCCGCTAGTTTTCCAATAGTTTTATTTTTCACTCTCACCATCGAACCCCAGCCTTCATCATTGTTTAAAGTTTGCACATCCAGAGTCCCACTGTTAAAACGATATGCTTCAGGTTTTTCATTTTATTATGCTTTTTTGGTATCGGTTGTATACCGGTTGGGGTATGCACAGTAGTTGACAAATGGAGCCTATTGCCGTTTTAGCTTGTGTTATGGGTATACCATTTAAATTAAAGCAACTAATTTAAAGCATTAGTCTGTGTCAACCAATAGTCTATGAGCTTGTGTTCTTCCTTATCCGTGTTTCTCTTTAGTAATTGAATAAAATTTTTCGTAGTAGGGTAATACTTGGTCTGATACTTATACTTCATTAAGTAGTTCTGTAATAATAGATTAAATTTTTCCTTGCCAATGGATTTTGAAATTGCATTGAATGCAATAGCCCCTTTTCCATAAGAAATGTATTCTTGATAACTTGACACTTTACTAAGAGGGTTTTCTTTGCCTTTTTCTTTTTTCCTGCCTTTATGGTATCTGTTGGATTGTATGTTCAAAAAACTATCGGCATTTGCCTTCCCAAGGAACTCTTCATAAATGGACAAAGTTATGTATTCTGTGATGCTTTCAGTCAACATTTTAGCGCCTTCAGCATCAGCAGGCATTACCTGGTTTCCAAACCATTCATGCGTTAGTTCATGTGCCATGACATAGAATGGTAAGTTGATATTTTCATCCATCTCTTCTGTATTGATGTTGAATAGGACTTCGGAAGCAGGTATATTGTTTGAAATCAAGGTCGCTGAGTAACTTGCTTCGGTATGAGGAAATTCTATTATTCTAAGCTGGCTATATGGATACTGTCCAAACAGTTTGCTATTGTAATCTAGTGAAGATTTGAGTCCGTCGAGCATCATTTTTGTATTAAAACCATGTCCTTTTTTATAATATATTTTAATTTCTGTCTCCTGATATTTTTCTTCTATTACTTCCATTATTGCCGAATGAAATGAAAAATTAAATTTTACAGGCACAGGAGAACGATACTCGTAAATATTTCGCTTCCCTTCTTTTTTTTCTGAGATTAACTCTCCGGGAGCCATTGCTATCTGCTCTTCAGAGGTGCTTATCACGGTATGAATATTCACATAACTCGCATCTCTATGAAAATAATTATTTTTATGTACCCAACTGTTCGTTAATGGCAATTCATGTTCGATAAATTGATAACCTAATCTCGGCAAAATGTCCTGCCGGAGGTACGTTCCATTTTTAAGCACATTCGAATTTCGGGAGAAGATCGTATTTGGTGTACTCCTGATGTCAAATGAAAGTGCCACACTGTCTCCAGGATTTAGGGAGTCGGTCAGTTTGAACAAATAGCTTTTCATACCTGCATGTTCCCTCAATAGCTGAGCGTTCCCAAGCCAGTTTAATTCGGTGATTTCGTCAAACCCGGTTCGGATAAAAATAGTGTCTATAATTTCACTACTTTGGTTAACCAGTTTGTAAACGCCTCGTGCAGTAAAACTTTCCTCACCGGGAAACAGGTCAATCCTTAGGTCAACCTCTGTTATCTTAGGTTGGGTAATACGGCTATATTTTTTCCACTCTTTTTTGTAGTCAATTAGCGTTTGCTTCGGATTAGCTGTATTCGGTGTTTTAGCTACATTTTCTAAGCTGTAGATTCTGTGTCCTAACCATAAAAAACTTATAGCTAATAAAATTAATAGTGATGTAAGGGGCTTGTTCATTCTGGACTTAGCTATAATCAACATTTCTTTTATAGAAGATATACTGCCCCTGTACCAGATAATAGATAATCCAATGGCTAAAAACAAACCAAACACAAGCCAATAAGAAATAAGGAGAAGGTGTCCTTTTAATTGATGTCCATATCCATTGAAACCAGAATATTCCAAAACTGGCAGGAAGTTGTATTTTAATATGTTGGTTTGAATACCTAATTGTTCTAATGATTGTGCGCCCAACCATAAGCCTGCAAGGATGAACAGTCCAAGAAAGAAATTAGGTGTTAAAGTATGAACAAACTGGCTGGTGACATTCCAAACGAATAGTACCGGAAACACTAAAACAAAAAGATGGAAAAGGTAAAGACCAAATTCAAAATTATGATACCCGTTAATGATTTGGATACTTATAGCTATAAAAATAAAAACCAGTAACTGGACAAGCTGAACTAAGCTGATAGCTCCGATTTTGGAAAGTAGGAGTTGCCAGTCCATGACCGGGGCAGCATCCAGCATCAGGTTCATTTTATACTGTCTCGGCTTATTGATCAACATTCCTGAGAATATAAAAGTACTGACGATGATGATCAGATTATAAATGCTTAATGGTGCTCCAAGAAAAAGTCTTGTAATTGGGAACAAATTAAACTCACCGGTATTAGTCACTTTTAGTTGAATGAAAAATACTGTAGCTAATCCAAAGAAACAAAGCATCAGGAACATCCAGTTCTTAATAATGCTTTTAAAGTCAAAGATCATCAGTTGCAACAAACATTTTATCTTCGCAGTAGTAGAATAGTCTAAGTGAATGTCTCGAATTGGATCAGTTTGAACCTTCGGATATGCAGCAGCGGCTTTCTTTTCGTGAGGATCTTTTCTGTATTGCCAAACGGCATCATATTGGAAATCAAATTTTCTAAAGAAAACACGATAGATTAAAAACGCCATTAATAACCACAAGATACGGTTGCTTATAACGATCAGATTTACGGGAAGCCTGTATGAGTTTTGCCATGTAAAATCCCAATCACTTGTGGCTAAATGAAATGCGTTTTGACCGAATGGGTCCAGTAGGGCCAACAATACTTTCTGTTCAAAAAATATATTTTCCAATATTAATTGGAACAATACAAAACATGTAACAACAACAAACCCACTTAATATATTTCTTGACAGGCCCACCGTTACAAAAACCAATACTCCAACTATGATCAAGGTAGGAATAAGGTATACAAACAAGGCTATAACATATCCTAAAGAGCTGGCCGTTCCTATTTTAGGGTTGGCTGTACCTAATAATATTTCACCGAGCCAGATGCCAGAAACAGTAACCAGGCTGATCACAGCCAATAAAAAAAGTGTACTGCCTAGTTTGCCAATCAGGTAAAATGACTTCGAAATGGGGAAGGAGTAAAGGATAGCATGTGTTTTATTCCTGTAATCTCTGTACAAACTGAAACCTCCGAAAATGGCAACTACAAACATTAAAAACTTGGCGAAAAGAAAACTGATAGCACTCAAGGAATATGGTGAGTTTAATAATTTGACCGCTTCGGTGGAATTGATAGGCCCGTCAAAAAAGCCGCCGGTTCCCAGCATGGTCAACAGTGAAAAAAGAAAGAAGCTTCCAGTCAATAAATAAAATAATGGAGATTTTAACCAGGTTCCTATTTCGTGCTGAAAAATGGCGTTTCTCATTCTATGCTTGGGTTAGCATTAGGAAATAATAATCTTCCAGTTTCGGGTTGACCGGAGTGCAAACTTCAGAAGGGCATATTTCAGCATAAATTCTATAAACCAAGGTATTGTTCTCATTGTACCTGTCGCTAAGCTTCAGGAATGGAACGGAAGTTCTGACCATTTCCGGTTCGGACAATGCAGTTTCCCAAATCTTTCCTTTTAAGCCTTCCGTAGCGGTTTTCGGATCAATCTGCGACAACAGCTTACCCTTGTTGAGAACGGCCATATCTTTACAAAGTTCTTTCACATCCTCAACCAAATGTGTGGAAAACAGGACAATATTTTCGCTTCCGATATTTCTTAGTACATTCAAAAATCTCGTCTTCTCCGCAGGGTCTAATCCTGCTGTTGGCTCGTCCACAATGATGACTTTTGGTTGGTTTAAAAGTAATTGTGCGATACCAAACCGTTGCCTCATTCCTCCGGAAAAGGTACTGACGCGCTTTTTTTTAACCTCTTGAAGGTTGGTCAAAGCAAGAACTTTATCTATTATTTTTGCTCTCTCTTTTTTAGAAGAAATACCTTTTAAAATGGCAAAATAGTTTAATAGCCCAAGGGCGGATTCTTTCGGGTATACCCCGAATTCCTGTGGGAGGTATCCTAAGTGCCTTCGAAAAGTTGTTTTATCTGAGAATATATTCTGGCCGTTAAATAGCACCTTTCCAGCGTCCGGTAACTGAAGGGTAGCAATCGTTCTCATTAAGGTTGATTTTCCAGCGCCGTTAGGCCCCAACAGACCAAACATACCTGGGGAGATATCAACGCTTATGCTATCAATTGCCTTAACCCCATTACTATAGATCTTGGTGATTTTTTGAAGGGACAATTTCATTTGCGTAAAGTTTTTTTCAAAAATATGAGCACGAAACTGGAAAACCCATCTTCTTGGGACTGAAGGAGTCTCACCGGAAGAATTGAGACGATTTTATACCTTGGGGGAGTGCCAATGGATGATCTAGGACTCGGAACGCCTGTGCTTATGGTCGTGGAGAGGAATGCTTTAGGTATTCCGACGGCGACATGGAGACTTGTGATTTGAAGGCCCGGTAAAAGCTACTTTTAGATGAGAAGCCACAATTAAAGGCGATACCGACAATAGAAAGGCTTTTATTTTCTGATTTAGCAACTTCCAATTTAAATTTTTCTACTCTGTGCTTATTGATGAATTCGTAAAAATTAGTCTTTAAGCATTGATTGAGCAAATAGGATACTTTTTTTTCTGTACTTCCCACTGTTTCTGCCACATCCCTCAATGTAAGCTCAGGATTTAAAAAGATCTCTTCGATTTCTAATTGATGATTTAGCTGATGTTCAAGTATACTTGCCTCTTCATCAGACAATAAATTAGAATCTTCATAAGGGGCAGCGCTCTTCTTTGAGGGTATTTCATTTAATTCCCTTTTCTGATTTTTCTTTAGCAACCTGTCCTTAGTAAACCGGTAAATAAAAGAAGCGTTAATAGCAAAAAAGAAAGGACTGGGTGTGCCAAACAGAAAACTATCCCGGCTAAATAATAGCGCGTCAAAACTCGTGTCTGAAATAGTGAATTTGTAAATTAAAATACGTACAAGTTCCGGAAGGATAAATAGTAAGAAGGCGTAAGCGATGTATTTTTCCCAGGTTTTAAGAGAAAAATATTTTGGGAGTAAAACATAGGCATTAACGTAAAAAAAAATTGTAAACATGATGACGGAGAGCGGCGCCGGAGTCTTAGGCCTTATACTCGGGTCAAACCAGTTGGCTGTCCAATCCACGTTAAGGGCGGATATTATGGAAAACCAAAACAACAAATGAATAGCTATTTCTATTTTTGCGTTTTTCATCATCGTCGGTAGATAGTTGTCATAGTCAGTTAAGATTTGTTTTTTTGGTTGCCCACTACGTTTTGCATTTGGCTTGTGCCGTTCGGATAGCCAACTATTCATCCGCTGGAAAGATACGAAGGATTTGGGAAGGGAAAGCTAGTGGAACCCCAACAGAGCTCATTTATTTGAGAGCTTATGGAAAGTTGAGGGATTAGTTAATGCTCTCAGCTATATATATAAGCGTTTCAAATGGCGCCTGAAGAAGTAGGTATTGTTGGCAGCTCTTTTATCATTGTGTTTTTATTTTTATGCGTGGACTTTTTCCATTTATTTGTTCAAGTATATATATTTTTTCTTCTTCAAGATGATAACTTTTAAAGTATTGTTCCTTTATATGTATACTGTTATTTCCTCTTATAATTTTAGCCGAGGAGACTTCCCTATTGTAAGGAAATTCGCCAGGAGCATTATAATAATTTGCCTGTATTAATTCATTCTTTTTGTTATATAAGCAGATAATCTCAGATGAAATAAAGTCTCCATATTTAATTTGCTTTGATACTAATTTCCCGTTGTAATATTTAAAATATATTTTTTCCCCACTATTCCCATGTTCATATCCATTGTGTTTAAATTCGACTATTCTGCCCCCTTTGATTATTTTTATCCAAGTAATCCAGTTGTTGTATTTAATATCCTCTAAATATGAATTATACCTTAAGATTGTATCTCCTCTTATGAAATGTTTAAAGTACATGAAGTCTTTTTCATCATATTTCTCATAAAAGGTTTTTTCTGAAATTTCATTTACTTCATACCTCCCTAACCAATCGAAATAATCAATTCCTAGGTGCTTATGTATAATTGTTTCAATACTATCTTCCGGCTGTACAAAATATTCTTCAATATTTTCTTGATTGTCAAACTCTTTGTAACCTTTTAAAGGGAAGCAATAATCTGAGGAGTATTCAGCCATTTTCCTTTTTTCAGATAATGCCTTCTCTTCGTCTGCTATTTGACAGGTGGTGAAAAACAAACTAATTAATATTAAATAAGACATTTTTTTATCCATACTTCATTCGTTGATTTACTTTTTCCATTACTGCGACATAAACTACCCCAAAACCATTCTTAATATACATTAATCTTTTTAAATCAACCCACCCCTTGATGTTGCATAAAACCCTGAATCTCATTATCTCCATTCACAAATAAGACTGCTTAATTCTCGGTATTTGCATGAAAGGGAAATAATGCACATTGCTCCCCCGCGATAGCGATGAGTAGGGGTGAGGGCCACCAAAGGTGGGCCGAAGATCCCGCGCGCCGATTGCGTAGGCGCCGGGAGCCGAGCGAATAGCGGGCCCCGAATCGTAGCGCCCCCGTCCCGACGATCGCGCAGCGATGTCGAGGACGTGGGGATCGCCCAAAAATTCATAAAAATATTCCTATCCAATGCTGCTTTTAGCCTCTGGCTTATACTGAACAGCTTATCCGCTTTTATAAATTTGTCTTTGGAATAGAGACTACCTATCCATAACTTCCACAATAGCGCTTCAATGATAGGCAGCTTGTTTGGCCGGCTCATTCTATACTGCGGAATAGGTGCAAAGGATTTTAGCAATGACTACTCGGTTGAGGCCCCGCGACCTTAATTTTAGGACCTTGGATTGTTTGAGTGGGATCGGGTGGTTTTAGTAAAGAGTGAGTCTGATAGAGCCCATGGTCATTTGGCATGTTGCCTCTTTTCAATAAAATTCGTCTTCTTTCCAGTTTTTGGGATTGTTTTTGATGTACCTAGAAATTCGACGATAGGACTTTTCATTCCGGATGATGACGTCGTAGTAGTTGCGTTGCCATATCGATTGGTTTAAATCTATCTCTTCTATTGGGAGTTGGACACGGGTAGGGGCGAATAGCCATTCGCCCCTACCCGTATCTAACCCATTATCTTCCCCATTACTTTCAGCCAATCGTGTAAGCTCCTTCACTTTTTTCGTTGTTACTCCTTTAAAGCCTCGAACCACCGACCCGACGGTATGCGATGGTGATTTAAAGGCCGACTGAGATCTTGATTCTTCCGGATTTTTCGAGTTTTTAGGAAATAAAATTTGTAAAACTGCGTGGAAATGATTTGGCATGATTACGAAGTCATGCAAAGCGACGTTTTGGCGTATTTGAGGAGTTTTCCGCCATTCTTCTTCAATGATTTTTCCAAATGCATTTAAGCTCATCTGGCCTCCTTCAATCCGTCCGAAAAGATGGGCTCTATTAAGGCAGATTATCGTAATGAAATAAAAGCCCGGGCTGCTATAATCGTAACCCTTTAAGCGAGTACTGCGCCTGTTGTTGTACCGTCTGTAGTTCATGTTACGGGCTTCTTTTAATTTCTGCCATTTTGTTAGGCACTTACCCTAAACCGATAGCATCACTGAGCAAAGGCTCTACCCCCGCCCCAGCTTCCGTAAGGCGGCCAACTCCCGCAACCGTTGACGATTCTCAATGGCGGGGGTGCCGAAATAGGTGGTGCCGGCTTTTAAGTCTTTGGTCACCCCGCTTTGGGCTAATATGACGACATCGTCGCCGATGTGTAAGCTGTTGATCAG
>Ga0102934_1003210_pt1 | contig 11191 bp, 9 predicted proteins | sample SalPonR2_A_D1_MG_FD_78175 | JGI IMG/M metagenome (GOLD analysis project Ga0102934, IMG submission 78175) | Salt pond soil microbial communities from South San Francisco under conditions of wetland restoration - Salt Pond MetaG R2_A_D1_MG | ecosystem: Environmental > Aquatic > Marine > Intertidal...
CTGGGTGGACATGTCCGCGCTGCATCCCACCGCGAAGGGAGAGGACGGCATGCCGCTGGTGCTCACCGCGGAGAGCCTGCTCTCGGCCGACAACATCCGGCGGCTGTGGGTGGAGATGCCGACCACGTTCACCCACTTCCATCCGCTGGGCTACGTGCTGGTGGTGATGCTGGGCGCCGGTGTCGCCGAGCGCTCGGGCCTGTTCGCCTCGGCCATGCACGCCGGCGTCAGGAACGCGCCCCGTTTCCTGCTGACGCCGGTGGTCGCGCTGGTGGCCATGCTGGGCAACCTGGCGGCCGATGCGGCCTATGTGGTGCTGATCCCGCTGGCCGGGGTGCTCTATGCCGCTGCCGGCCGCCACCCCATCGCCGGTATCACGGCATCGTTCGCCGGCGTCTCGGGCGGCTTCTCCGCGAACCTGCTGCCAGGTCAGCTCGACGCGCTGCTGTTCGGCATCACCGAGGCCGCAGCCGAGAGCATCGTGCCGGAGTGGGATGCCAACATTGCGGGCAACTGGTATTTCATCGCCGCCATGACGGTGCTGTACCTGCCGGTGATCTGGTACGTCACGGACCGCATCATCGAGCCGCGCCTCGGCACGTACAAGGCCGAGGGCGAGGCAGCCAAGTCGATCCACGAGGACAAGCCGCTGACCGGGGACGAGCGCCGGGGACTGAAATGGGCCGGGCTGGCCGTTCTCGGCGTCGTGGCCCTCTGGATTTTCTTCACTGTCGGGCCGGGCACGCCGCTGATCGACGAGGAAGCCGATCCGACGGCGCGTCTGTCCCCGTTCTACCGCTCGCTGGTGGCCGGCTTCTTCGTCCTGTTCCTCGCCGCGGGCTGGGCCTACGGCGCCGCCGCGGGCACGGTGAAGGGCCACCGGGACATCGTTACGATGATGTCCGAGTCGATGGCGGACCTGGCCTACTACCTGGTGCTGGCCTTCGCCGCCGCCCACTTCGTGGCCATGTTCAACTGGTCGAACCTCGGGCTCATTTTTGCCGTTCAGGGCGCGGGCGCCATCGAATCATCCAACCTGCCCATGCCCGTCCTGCTGGCACTGCTGGTCCTGTTCGCCGGCGGCATCAACCTGCTGGTGGGTTCGGCCAGCGCCAAGTGGGCCCTGCTCGCGCCGGTGATGATACCGATGATGATGCTGCTGGGCGTCAGTGCCGAGATGACCACGGCGGCCTACCGGGTGGGCGACAGCGCCACCAATATCATCACGCCGCTCATGGTCTACTTCCCGCTGATCCTGACCTTCTGCCAGCGCTGGACGCCGGACTTCGGGATCGGCAGCCTGATGGCCTCCATGATCCCGTATTCCATCTGGCTGATGATCGCCGGCCTGGTGATGACGATGATCTGGGTGGGACTGGGCCTGCCGCTGGGTCCCGGGGCCTCGGTGGGTTATCAGCTCCCCGGCTGACACCGGCATCGCATCGCCGCCGGTCGGCGAGGCGGTGCCGCGGGATCTGTGCACGGACTGCGGCATCTCGCGGACGGCCGAGCCGAAGCGCTGCGGCCGCGCCTGTCAGTTCATAAAACCGGACTATCCGGGCCTGGAGCGCCAGGTGCACGGCCGCGCCCGTGACCCGGCGCGGCCCGACGAGCTGCACTTCGGCCCCTTCCGCCGCATGCTGCGGGCCCGGCTCGCCGAGCCGCGGGCGGGCGCCCAGTGGACCGGCATCACCACGCGCATCGGCGAACGGCTGCTCGAGGACGGGCTGGTGGACGCCGTGCTCACCATGGCGCCGGACCCGGAAGACCGCTGGAAGCCCGTGCCCGTGCTGGTCACCGACTCGCGGCAGATGGCCGCCTGCCGGGGCATGCGGATGGGCTACGCGCCGCTGCTGGCGTTGCTGGAACCCGCCGTCGAGGCCGGGCACCGGCGCATCGCGGTGATCGGCATCCCCTGCCAGGTCTACGCCCTGCGAGCGCTGGAACGGGAACTGGGTCTCGAGCGCCTGTACGTGATCGGCACGCCCTGCTCCGACAACACCACCACCGAACGCTTCCACCAGTTCCTGGCCCTGCTGTCCGACGAACCGGAGACCATCGAGTACCTGGAGTTCCGCGCCGACTACTACGTGGAGCTGCGCTACGCCGACGGGCGCCGCCGCGAGATCCCGTTCCTGAAACTGCCCATCTCGCAGCTGCCGCCGGACTTCTTCCCGCTGACCTGCCGCACCTGCGTGGATTACACGAACGTGCTGGCTGACATCACCGTGGGCTACATGGGCGGCGAGGGCGAGCAGTGGCTGCTGGTGCGCAACCACCGCGGCGAGGAACTGCTGGGACTGCTGGGCGGCGAGGTCGTCACGAGCGAGCCCGGCAGCGCCGGCAAGCGGCAAAGCCACGTAGCCGGGTTCCTGAAGAACACGGAGCGGGCTGCCGGCGGTCTCCCCGTGCGGGGCATGCCGGACTGGCTGCGTCCGCTGGTCGGCTGGCTCATGCCGCGCATCGGCCCGCGGGGTCTGGAGTTCGCCCGCGCCCGGGTGGAGATGAAGGCGGTGGAGACGGTGCTGCACCTGGCCCGCCAGGCACCGCGGCGCATGCGTCACATGGTGCCGGCGCACGTGTGGAAGCTGGTCGCGCCTTACGGACTCGCGCGGGACGATTCGAAGCCCATGCGCGACAGCAGTTCCCCGTAGCGGGGGTCGCCTTTCAGCGGCTCGAGGAGCGGGTCGATTTTCAGGTCCGTCATGCCCGGGTCGCGCAGATCCCAGGCCCGTTCCAGCCACTCGAATGCGGCGTCGCTATCGCCGAGAAAGGCGTGTAGTTCGGCGATCTGATACGCGGCCGTGTCGGCATACTGCTGCTCCAGGCCGGCAAGCTCCGTGCGCGCCGTCTCGCCGTCGCCGCTCGCAGCGGCGACGAGCACGCGTGCCATCGGGCCGAGGATCGGGCCCGACTCCACCCTGCTCTCCGCCAGCATCAGATCGCCGCGCGCGAGATCGATCTGCACGCGCAGCAGGCCCGCACCCGGATACGCCGGCACCAGCTCCTGGACCCGATCCAGGGCACGCTCGGCACCCTCCAGGTCGCCCGCGTTGTAGCGGAAATAGGCGAGATTGAAATGCGGGCTGGCCCGCAGCGGGTCCCTCTCCGCGGCCATCTCGGCGAGCGCCACCGCCTGCTCGAACTGCCCGAGATGGAAATTCAGGGCCGCATTCGCCGTCAGTACGAAGCTGTCGCCGGGGGCGAGTTCCAGGGCGCGTTCGAGACTCTGTCGGGCCGCCACCCAGTCCCAGTCGTAGTAGAGGCTCGCCCACCCCAGCACGACGTGGGCGTCCGCCAGATCCGGCGCGAGTTCGAGCGCCCGGCGGGCATACCGCCGACCCGTCCCGTAGCCTTCGGTGGCGGGGATCGCGCCGTAGTCGGCGAGACGAATCCAGGTGCCCGCGAGAACCGCGTAGGTGGGCGCGAAGCTGTCGTCGGCGGCGAGCGCCTGCTCGAGATGGCGGACGGCCTCTCGGAGTCCGTTCTCGTCCCGCGCCGTCTCGAAGAGGTAGCGCCCGTGGAGATAGGCGATATAGGCCTCTCCGTCCGGCGCCTTCACCGGCGGGACCGTCGCGCCGGCGGCCAGCTTCACGCTCAGCTGGCTCGCGATGGCCCGCGCGATCTCCGTCTGCAGCAGAAAGGTGTCGCCGATGCGGCGGTCGTAGGTCTGCGCCCACAGGTTGTAGCCGCTCGCCACGTCCACCAGCTGCACGTTCACGCGGATGCGGTCCCGGTCCCGACGGATACTGCCGTCGAGCACCGCGTCCACCTGCAGGCTGTTCCTGATGGCCGCGAGGTCGTCGGCGCGGTCGCGAAACTCGAATGCCGAGTGGCGGGCCACCACGCGCAGGCCGCCGATGGTCGAGAGTCTGGTCAGGATCTCCTGGGCAAGACCGTCGCCGAAGTACACGTCCGCCTCCGCGCCGCCCTGCACCGCAAACGGCAGCACGGCGATGGAGCCGGGTGCCGCGGAGGCATCATCGCCGCCGTAGCGCAACAATGTGAGCGCCGCCGTCCCCAGCACCAGCAGGACACCGGCAGCGAGCATCCACGTCCGCCCGCCCCTGCCCCGGCCGGCCGCAACCGGCTCCGGTGCTGAGGCGTCGGCCTGCGCCACCTGCTGCGAAGCCGATTCCGAGACTTCCGCCACCAGCCGGTAGCCCCGTTTCGGAATCGTTTCCACGTAGCGGTAATTGCCCCGGCCATTCCCTCGACCATTGCTCCGACTGTCGCCGAGTACGCGCCGCAGTTCGCCGATGGTGGCCGTGAGCGGCTCGTCGGTCACCGCCGTGCGCCCCCAGACCTCGCCCAGGATGGTATCGCGCTCCACCACCTCGCCGGGGCTCGCGGCCAGCAGGCACAGCACGTCCATGGCCTTCGGCCGAAGGCGTTCGGATCTGCCGTCGCGGACGATGCGGCCTTCGAGAGGGAACACCTCCCAGTCGCCGACGATGAACGGCTGCCTGCGCATCACGCTGCTTCTCTCCCCTGGTTCTCGCCAATTCTAGACCGCGGCAGCCGGCCCGAGACACATCCCGGCGCATCTCCGCACGCACTTGCGGACAAATTTCGGTTTTTCTTCGGAATTAAAGCGCTTCTATTTCAGTTAGTTAGTGCGCGGCCTCCCCATCATTCGCTTCGTCGGCAGCGCGGTTGCCGCCGACGAGCGACGAGGAGGAAACGTCATGAAGACACGCAAGCAATGGCAGGAACGCGCGATATCCCGGGCCGTCGGCTGGCTGGTGCTCGCCGCACTGGTCACCGCCTACGGCTACAGCGTCGCGCAGTTCGCCGGCGTGGCGGGCTGACCAGGAGCCGTTCGTGGATACGCCCCGCCACCCGAAACCATCCCGTCCCGGCGGCCGGCGCTGCGCTGGCGGCCGGGGCGAGGAGCTGGAGCCGGCAGTAATCACGCTGCTGGTGTTCTACGGCCTGGCCATCCTGTGCGCGAACGTCGCACTGGTGGCAGGCCTCTGAGAGAGAGGAAAAAGAGATGATCGAAATACTGGGCATTATCGGCCTCGCCTTCGTCCCCGCCTTCATGGCGCTGGATCTGGTCTACGAGGCGAGAGAGTTCGAGGCACCGCGCTGGTACCGGCTGCGCATGTTCGCCGCCACCATCGCCGTATTCGGCGGATCGATCGCCATCACCACCTTCTGGGGCACCGTGTTCGAGGGCGTGAGCCTGCTCGACGGTTCGGTGCTCGGCACCTGGGGCGGCGTGGCGGCGGGCATCCTGGTCTACGAGCTGATCCATTACACGTATCACCGCTCGGCGCACCGCTTCGACTGGCTGTGGCTGGCCGGACACCAGGTGCATCACAGCGCTGAGAAGCTGGACGCCTTCGGGGCGAACTACCTGCACCCGATCGACCTGTTCTTCTTCACCACGTGGAGCTCGCTGGTGTTCTTTCCCCTGCTGGGGCTCACGGCCGAGGCGGGTGCCATCTGCGCGACCTGGCTCGCCTTCAACGCGATGTTCCAGCACGCCAACATCCGCACGCCGCACTGGCTCGGCTACCTGATCCAGCGGCCGGAGAGTCACCTGGTGCATCACGCCCGCGGCCGGCACGAGTTCAACTACGCGAACCTGCCGCTGTGGGACATGGTGTTCGGCACATTCCGTAATCCGCGCAGCGTGGAAGGCGTGGAAGCCGGATTCTGGAACGGGGCATCGACCCGCATCCTGGACATGCTGCGTTTCCGCGACGTCTCCAAGGCGCCGGCAGCGACCGTGGCCGAGGAGCCGGAATCCCGCCCGCTGCAGGAAGCCGCGTGAATCCATCCCGCCCCGCCTGGGGGCCTTTGCCCGGGCACTGCGACCCCGCGGTGCCCGGGCTTTTTTTCGTCCGGTTTTCTGCGCAGCGGCTGAACAGCCCGCACCCCGGGCGCCACAGCGGAGGCGAGCTGTGGAACAATGCGCGCCATGCGCATCGCCCTCGAACAGGTCAGCAAGCACTACCGCTCCGGCGAACACCGCCAGACCGTGCTCGACGGCATCAGCGCCGAATTCGAAAGCGGCCGCTTCGTGGCGCTGCTGGGACGCAGCGGCTCGGGCAAGTCCACGCTGCTGAACCTGATCGCCGGTTTCGACGAACCCAGCGCCGGCCACATCCATATCGGCGACCAGCCCGTGAGCGACGTGGCGGACCGGGAGCGCACGCTGTTCCGCCGCCGCCATCTCGGCTTCGTGTTCCAGTTCTTCAATCTGCTGCCGACCCTGACGGCGGGCGAGAACGTCCGCCTGCCGCTGGAGCTGCTCGACGTGCCGGCAGCAGAGGGCCGGGAGCGCGCGGAAGCCGCGCTGGCCGGCGTGGGCATGGCCGGCTTCCGCGACCGCTTCCCGGAGGAGCTGTCCGGCGGCGAGCAGCAGCGGGTGGCCATCGCCCGGGCGCTGATCCACGAGCCCGCCATCGTGCTGGCGGACGAGCCCACCGGCAATCTCGACCTGACCACGGCGCAGCAGGTGGTGGAGCTGCTGGACGATGCCTGCCGGCGCCAGGGCACGACGCTGATCATGGCCACCCACAGCACCGAGGTCATCGGCTACGCCGACGAGGTCTACGAGGTGCGCGAGGGCGGCCTGGAGCCCCGGTGACCAGCCTCCGGCGCCAGTCCGCCATCCGCTTCTACCTGCGCCACCCCGGCCAGCTGGCGCTCGCCGTCGCCGGCATCGCGCTGGGCGTCGCGGTGGTGGTGGCCATCGACCTCGCCAACGCCGCCTCGCTGCGGGCGTTCGAGCTCTCCCGGGAACTCACGTCGAACCGGGCCAGCCATTACATTGAGGCGGCGGGCGGCGCGCTGGACGAGGCCGTCTACACCCGGATCAAGACGGAACTCGGCCTCGATCTGGCCGCGCCGGTGGTGGAGGGCCGGGTGCTCCTGCCGGGCCACGGCGACCGCTCGGTGCGCCTGCTGGGCGTCGATCCGGTCGCGGAGCTCGCCTTCGACGATGCCCTGCAGCTGGTCCAGCGCGGGGGCCGGCGCCAGGCCGACGGCGGCGGCCTGGACATCCGGCCGCTGATCGCCGAGCCGGGCGCGGTCCTGCTGCCGGAGGCGTTCGCCGCGGGCCTCGGGCTCGCCGCCGGCGACGAATTCACCGTCACTGCCAGGGACGCCGCCCACAGGCTGCGCGTGCGCGGCGTCGTGGTGCTGGAGGCCGGCCGCGGCTCCGGGGCGTCGGGGCCCGTCATTGCCGACATCAGCACCGCCCAGGAGGTGCTCGGCCGGGTGGGCGAACTGAGCCGCATCGAGCTGGCCCTGACCGGGGACGCTGCCGACGACGTCGCCGAACGGGTGGACGCCGCCCTGCCGCCGGGAGCGTCGCTGGTGCCGGCCGGCTCCAGCGACGACGTCACCGGGGAGATGCTGCGCGCCTTCCGCATCAATCTGACCGCGCTCAGCCTGCTGGCACTGGTGGTCGGCATGCTCCTGATCTATGCCACGATGTCCTTCGCGGTGGTCCGCCGCCGGCGCAGCATCGGCACCTTGCGCGCCATCGGCGCCACCCGGGGCGACGTGGCGGGGGACGTGCTGGCGGAAAGCCTCGTGCTCGGCCTGGTCGCCACCGCCGCCGGCCTCGCGCTCGGCTGGGCGCTGTCGCGGTCTCTCACCGACCTGGTGCTGGCCACCATCAACGACCTCTACTTCACCGCCCGGGTCAGCCCGGACGGCATCGCCTGGTTCCCCTTCGTGAAGGCCGGCGTGCTGGGGGTCGGGGCTACGGTGATCGCCGCCCTGCGCCCGGCGGTGGAGGCGGCGAGCGAGCCGCCGCGCGCCGCCATGACCGAGATCGCACGGGAGCGCAGCATGCAGCAACGCTTCAGGGCCGGTCCCGCCGTGGCGGTCGTCGCCTTCCTGGGAGCGGCGGCACTGATCGCCTGGCCCGGCGCCGGGCTGGTGCCGGCTTTCGCCGGGCTGTTCCTGGTGCTGGCGGGCTATGCCCTGCTGGTGCCGCCGGCCACGGGTCGACTGCTGGCCGGTGCGCAGGCCGCAGGAGGCCGGCGCCTCGGCCTGCCGGTCCGCATGGCGATACGGGGCGCGGCCGCCTCGCTGTCGCGCACCGGCATCGCCGTCACGGCGCTCGCGGTGGCGGTGGCCACGGTGGTGGGCATCGGCGTCATGATCGACAGCTTCCGGGGCAGCGTCACGCGCTGGCTGGACGAGTCGCTCATCGCCGATTACTACCTGATCATCGAGGGCGCCGGCGAGCAGGGATTCAGCCGGGTGGAGATCGACCGGCTCGCCGCCATCGACGGCGTAGCCGGCACCAGCCTGTCCCGCACCATCACCCTGCCGACGGCGGAAGGCGACGTGGCGGTGCGCGCCGCGAAGGCCGGGCCGCGAGGCTACGGCGAGACACTGGTGGCCGGCGACCCGGAGACCGCCTTCGCGGCGATGGAGGCGGGCGAGGGCATCCTGCTGGCCGAGGCTTTCGCGGGCCTGCGCGGACTGGAAGCGGGCGACACGCTGACGCTGCCGACGGCGCAGGGGCAACGCGAGTTTCCCGTGCTGGGCATCTTCCGCGACTACCGCACCGCCGGCAGCTCGGCCATGCTGCCCTACGATGTGGCGAGCGATCTGTGGGGCTACAGGAAACCCCGCGGTGTCGGCGTCTATCGGAACCCGGACTCGGAGCGGCGGACCATCGAACAGGCGCTCGGCGCCTTCGCGGCCGAGCGCGGCGACGTGAGCCTCGCGGCCAACGAGGAGATCCGCGAAATCACCCTGAACGTGTTCGACCGCACCTTCGAGATCACCGGCGTGCTGCGCCTGCTGGCGGGCATCATCGCCTTCTTCGGCATCCTCAGTGCCCTGCTGGCCCTGCAGCTCGAGCGGAGCCGGGAAGTGGCGACCCTGCGCGCCATCGGCTATACCCGGGGTCAGACCGGGGCCAACTCCCTGGCCCAGACCACGCTGCTGGGACTGGTCTCGGGACTGCTCGCGCTGCCACTCGGCGTGGTGCTGGCCGCGCTTCTCATCTACGTCATCAACCAGCGTTCCTTCGGCTGGACCATGGGCTTCGTGGTGGCGCCCGGACAACTCGTCACCGGCATCGTGCTGGCGGTGGCCGCCGCCTTCCTTGCCGGGCTCTATCCGGCCCGGCGCCTGGCCGGCCAGTCCATCGCCGCCAACCTGCGCGGGGAATGAGCATGACGGCAGCACGTCGCACCGCCCTCCCCCTGGTCCTCGCCGCGGCGCTGCTGGCGGGCGGCTGCAACACCTCGCCCACCGAACCCGCGGCCGACGACAGCGCGAACGTCACCACCTTCCTCGGCAGCGCGGAAGACGACGCCCGCTTTGCCCGCGCCGACACGCCGAGGGAGTTCCGCTTCCCGCAAGACCACGGCGCCCACCCCGACTACCGCACCGAGTGGTGGTACCTCACCGGCAACCTGGAAACCGGGGCCGGCCGACACTTCGGCTTCCAGATGACCTTCTTCCGTTTCGGCATCGACGCCGAGCCGCCCGAACGGCCGTCGGCCTGGGCCACAGACCAGCTGTGGATGGCGCATTTCGCGGTGACCGACACCGACGCCCGCGAATTCCATGCCGACGAGAAGTTCGAGCGCCAGGCGCTCGGACTGGCGGGCGCGCAGGCGGCGCCGTTCCGCGTCTGGCTGGATGACTGGGAACTCGCGAGCGCCGGGGATGGGGACGCGGACTGGTTCCCGCTGCGACTCGTGGCCGACGGTGACGAATTCGCGCTGGATCTCGGCATCGACGAGGGCAAGCCGCTGGTGCTGCAGGGCGAGGACGGGCTCGATCCGAAGGGGCCGGAACCGGGCAACGCCTCGTACTACTACTCCTTCACCCGGCTGCCTGCCGAAGGCCGCGTGCGCATCGGCGACACCGAGCACGCCGTCAGCGGCCTCGTCTGGATGGACCGGGAATGGAGCACCAGCGTGCTCGGTCCCGGCGTGGAGGGCTGGAACTGGTTCGCCATCCAGCTCGACGACGGCTACGACCTCATGTATTACCGGCTGCGCCAGACCGACGGCGGCACCGCGCCCTATTCCGGGGGCCTCCTGGTGGATCCGGACGGCGAGGTCGCCGCCCGTTACGGCGCCGACCAGGCCCGGCTCGAGGCGAGCGGCCACTGGAAGAGCCCTGAGACCGGCATCCGCTATACGGTCGCCTGGCGCCTGCAGGTGCCCCATCTGGGCATCGACCTCGCCGTGACCCCGCGCATGCCCGGGCAGGAACTCGATCTCTCCGTGCGCTACTGGGAGGGCGCCATCACCGTCGAAGGCGAGCGTGACGGCAGCCCGGTCACTGGCGTAGGGTATGCAGAACACGCCGGCGTCTCTGCTCGGGGGGAGTAAGCGCCGGCGGCAGGAGGGGAAACAACCGAACCGGGACTCAGTTCACAGGCTGCGGCCTGTACCCGGCGTAGGTTGACGCAATGACTGTCGGCAAAGCCATGACCGTCGTATGCTGCCTCGCCCTGGCGGGCTGTGCGGGCGGGAACGCCTGGACGCACTCCACCACGGCGAGGACGGCCGCCGCCTGTCCCAGCGGCACCGTGAAGTACTGCGAGAGCCTGTTCGAGAAGCCGGGCTCCGGACCGCGCGGCTGCGGCTGCGCGGAGATGCCGGGCGGCCGCTGAGCGGCGACGACGAGGGGGAGAGAGACCGCCGGATGCGGCGGTCCCGGGATCCTTCGGCCTGCCGTCACGCCCGGCACCGGCCGCCGTCGCGGGAGGCCGCGCGGATTTGTGCCGCCCCGTCGCCGACGTTATCGTAGGACGTCATCTTGGCGATCCCGTTAACTCCCGCGGCCATCCGGCCGACGCTCGCACGAATCCGAACGAAACATTATGAACGTCTTTGGTAACACTCCCGGCGAGAACTTCAGGACCATCTGGCTGCATCCGGACGACCCCGCCGTCGTGCAGATCATCGACCAGCGCCGCCTGCCCCACCGCTACGAAGTCTTCGATCTGCGCAGTCACGCCGACGGCGCCTTCGCCATCCGCGAGATGCTGGTACGCGGTGCGCCGCTGATCGGCGCCACCGCGGCCTGGAGCCTGTATCTGGCCGCGCTGGAAGCGAACCGGGCAGGCCTCGCAGGCGACGCCGCACGCTCGTTCATCCGCGAGGCGGCAGACGCACTGGCCGCGACCCGGCCGACGGCGGTGAATCTGCGCTGGGGCATCGAGCGCATGCTGGCCGCCCTGCGACAGGTC
>Ga0102934_1003214_pt1 | contig 11188 bp, 10 predicted proteins | sample SalPonR2_A_D1_MG_FD_78175 | JGI IMG/M metagenome (GOLD analysis project Ga0102934, IMG submission 78175) | Salt pond soil microbial communities from South San Francisco under conditions of wetland restoration - Salt Pond MetaG R2_A_D1_MG | ecosystem: Environmental > Aquatic > Marine > Intertidal...
TACTATAAAATAACAAAACCCAGCGGGATTTCCGCTGGGTATAAATTCTTTTTGCACCAGTAGAAACCACCTCCTCTTCCCTTTTAATGAGATAGCTCAACACTGAAATATAGGTAATATTTCAATGACAGTCCTGTATATCTTATATACAGTCCCAGCCTTTAAGTTCTAGAACCATAAAAAATAAAAGCTTCGGCAAATCTTCCTTTCACTTTTTATAAGGGTTCATTTCAATAAAAAGTTACTGATAAGCTTTGCGCCTCTACCTCATCTGGTCAAAGATGAGGTAATTTCAACTATTTAATTTTAAACTAGTATACAATATATATTTTTAGCTGTCAAGTAATATGACAAAATTAATCATCTTTTAATATTTAATACTATAAAAGATCACTTGCAATTTTAGCAATTTCTGATCTTTCACCTTTTTTAAGCATTATATGACCTGCAATTTGTTCTTCAAGAAAATGATTTGCTACTTGAGATAATCCATTATTAATTTTATTTAAATATGGATTATCTATTTGAAATGGATCTCCAGTTAAAATTATTTTTGAATCTTTTCCTGCTCTTGTTAAAATAGTTTTAACTTCATGTTTAGATAGATTTTGAGCTTCGTCTATTATAATGTATTGATTAGGTATTGAACGTCCTCTTATATAAGTTAGAGCTTCAATTTGAATAAAATCATTTTCAATTAATTGATCAATAGATAGATATGATCCTTTATTACTATGGATAATTAAGTTTAAATTATCTAATATAGGCTGCATCCAGGGTTCTAACTTTTCTTCCATAGTACCAGGTAAAAAGCCAATATCCTTACCCATTGGAATTACAGGACGAGCAATCAATACTCTATTATAGTATTTATCATTGATTACTTTTTGCATTCCGGCAGCTAATGCAAGTAGTGTTTTACCTGTTCCAGCCTTACCTGAAACTGTTACTATTTTAATATCATCATTTAATAAAAGCTCTAAAGCAAATTTTTGTTCTCTATTTAAAGCACTAATACCCATTGGAGCTTTTTTATCAAAAATTAATGGTACTAATTTTTTTCCATCAAATCTTCCCAATGCACTCTTGTTATTATCATCTAGTGTAGACAGTTGAAACATTTGGTGTGGATATAATTCTTTGATGTCTTCATTGAGTAATTCTGGATCTAATTCATTGTCTTCATAAAATTTATCAATTAAATCTGACTTAACATTAATTTCAACAAAACCATCATAAAGTTCTTCTCCATTAATACCATTTCCTTTATGATCAATAGCTTCAATATCAAAAGCATTAGCAATAAGTCTTAAGTTTATATCGTTTGAGACCATTATAATATCTTTTTCTGGATTTTCTTCTACTATGTTTATTGCTGTAGTTATTATCCTGTTGTCAAATTTAGTTGCACTTAAATGGGGTGGAAGTTTAAGTTCTTTTTTATCGATCACTATTTTTAACTTTCCACCATTGTCTAATTCTACTCCTTTATTTAACTTACCTTTATGTCTTAATTCATCTAGTATACGTGAAGTTTCTCTTGCATTATATCCAATATCAGAGGTCTGCTTTTTTTGATTATCTAGTTCTTCTAAAACTGCTAGAGGTATAATTACTTCATCATCCTGATAATCAAATATAGCTCTAGGGTCATCTAGTAATACATTAGTATCTAAAACAAAGATTTTATTCATTTTTTATGCCCCTTTCTGTTACCATAAAGTTAACTGTGTTTTATCATCATGGGTTCTTGTTAACTTATCACCTTTTAGTGATTGAATATAAAACTCACTAGCAAATACTTTTGTTCCTTCAGCTAAATGACCACCATAACAACTTCCATCTTGATCAGCTAGTACTATATGAGCATGAATAAATCTTTTACCATCGAGATAAGATATATTACCCATACAGCTTACTATCTCCATTTCTTGCTCAAATTCCATGTATTCATATTCAAATGTTTCCTGGTTATAAAAACCTATTTTTGCATTTTGAACTGCACCAAGTACTTTTATAAAACCTGTATCAATCTTGTTTTCATTGATAATATCTGTTAACTTGTTTAATAAATCATCGTCTTTTTCTAATCTGCCCATATATACTTGATCTATATCATATTTCTTTAGCATATTTTTCCTCCTTAAGGCATCTTGTTATTAACTCTTTCTAAGTTTACTTCAGCTTTTTTATAATTTGAATCTAGTTCAAGAGCCTTTTCATAAAAGTTTACAGCTTCTTCATACTCACCAAGATTTTCATATATTATACCAGCATTATTAAATACAAAAGGTACGGTAGGACCAATTTCAAGTGCACTATCTATTGCTTGTTTGGCAGATTCAAAATTTCCTTGATGGATATATGATAAAGCTAAATTATTATATACATAGAAGTTATTATTACTTAATTTAATTGCTTCATTAAACTTTTCAACCGCTTGTTCAAACTCCCTTTTGTCCATATGAATTAATCCTAATAAATTATATACTTGTTCATCTACAGAAGAAAAATTCTGTGCTTTAAGTAATACATCATATGCTTTGTCTTTTTGATTATCATTGTAATAAGCACGACCTAAATTGACTAATAGATTATATGAATCACCTTTAATTTCCCGTGCATAGTTAAAAGAATCAATCGCTAAACTATATTGTTGAAGTCTTGTATAACTTAAACCTAAATAAAAGTTAGATAAGTAGTTATCTGGATTTTCTGCTGCATAACTTGTTAAGCTATCAATAGCATTTTGATAGTTACCACTATTATATTCCTGGATACCAGTATTTAATAAATTTTGTGCAGATGTTGAAATAGAAAATATTAGAATTAATATTGCGATAAGATAAATTATTTTATAAAATCTTTTCATCTTTTTAACCTCCTTTGATTACACTTTGGTAATAGTCACAGTATTTACTAATCTTACAGACATTACATTGTGGATTTCTTGCCTTACACACTTCTCTGCCATGAAAGATCAACCAGTGATGAAACTTTGTCCAGTATTTCTCTGGTAAAACATCCATTAAACTTTGTTCTACTTCCTTTGTTTTATCTGTATCTACAAGTCCTAATCTATTAGCAACTCTAAATACATGAGTATCAACTGCAATAGTGTCATGTCCAAAAGCATTTGCTAATACAACATTGGCTGTTTTTCTACCTACTCCAGACAATTTAGTTAAATCTTTTCTTGTTTTAGGTACTTTTCCATTAAAATCATTTAAAATCATTTTAGAGGTTTTTATAATATATTTACTCTTATTTTTATATAGACCAATTGTTTTAATTTCCTCTTCAAGTTCTTTTTGACTTAACTTAGCAAAGTCTTCAGGTTTAGAATACTTTTCAAACAGAGTTTCTGTAACCTTATTTACCTGTACATCTGTTGTTTGAGCAGACATTATTGTAGATATCAATAGTTCAAAAGGATTTTTAAAGTTTAATGCTGTCTCTGGATTAGGATATTTTTTTTGAAAGTAATCTAATAATTTTTCTACATTCTTTGCCAAAAAAACAACTCCTTTCTGGAAATCTTACCAAATAAATGTTAAAATATCTTTGAGTATCTACAAAAATTATATCATACAATAATATATATTGAAATCCTGGGGGTAATAAAATGAATATTGGTATTGATATCGATGGTGTAATCACTAATGAAAAACAAGGTCAAGAAAACATCTGGTTAAGAACTTTAAATAATTATTTTGAAAACAAAATAACTAGAAAAAAGGATGTATATAACTTTTCTGAAGCATATGACATTCCTTTAGAAGATCTAAGAGATTTTATTAATAATAAAATTCATGAAGTATATTCTACTGTTGATGTTTTTCCAAATGCTAAAAAAATAATTGATAAAATTAGAAAAAACGGTCATATCGTATATTTAATTACTGCTCGTCATAAAGAATTTAGACCATTAACTATTAAATGGCTTGAGCAACACAATATTGAATATGATTATCTTTTTCATGAAGATCAAAAAGCTGATCTAGCTGTTGAAAAAAATATTAAGCTATTTATTGAAGATAATCATTCAAATGCTGTATCTATTTTAGATAAAGGAATTCCTGTAATTTTAGTAGATAAATACCATAATAGAGAACTAACAGAAAACAAAGATGTATATAGAGTTTTCAATTGGGCTCAAATTAATAAAATATTAGATAAAAATTTCAACCTTTTTTCTAATTAATCTTATTTTTTCCTGTAAGCACTTCCACCAATAAACTCTCTTAAAATAGAAGTTTTAGGAATATCTTCAAAAGGCATTGTTTTAAAACAATATAGTACTTCTAAAAGTCTTTGTGCTTCATAGTAAAAAGGATTGTCCTTTCCTATATCTTCTAATAATGGTAAAGCACAATTTTTTAAGACTGAGAGTTCATATATTAATGCAGAATTAAACATAACATCTGCATTTTCCTGAAAGGGGTAGATATTTTCTTCTTCTCCCTTTCTTACTCTTTCCCACATTTCTAAAGTATCATTGGCATTATGACCACGATATAAATTATCCCTTACAATTCTTCTAAAAAGTCTAGTATCAGAAGTAGGAATCCTGTTTTGTCTATCAATATTTAATTGAGTTAAGGCACTAACAAATATCTTATATTTATGATCATCAGGTATAAATTCGGTTAATTTATTATTTAAACTATGAATTCCTTCAACTAAAATAGGTTGATCTGAATCTAACTTTAATACAGTATCACTCTCTTCTCTGATCCCTTTTTTAAAGTTAAATATAGGAAGTCTAACTTCCTCACCCCTCATTAATCTAACCAAATGATTATTAAAAAGTTCTAAATTAATTGCTCTTAATGATTCAAAATCATAATTTCCATCTTTATCTATAGGTGTTTTATCTCTATTTACAAAGTAATCATCTGTTGAAATTGAGACAGGTTTAAGTCCATTAATTCTAAGTTGTGTAGATAGTCTTTTTGTAAATGTAGTTTTACCTGATGAAGAAGGTCCCGCTATTAAAATTATCCTTTTCATCTCTTTATGTGAAGCTATTTGATCTGCAATATTTGCAATGTTTTTTTCGTGTAATCCTTCTGATATTCTTATTAATTCACCAAAATCATTTTTTTCTATTTGTTCATTCAAATCAGGTACAAAACCTACATTAAGAATATCACCTAATTTCTCATAATCATAGAAAATATCTGCTAATTTTGGTTGGTCAACGAAATCTTCTACTTCATAAGGGTTATTAACACTAGGATATAAGAGGACAAAACCTGGAAAATGGTAGTGTATGTGAAATTTATCTAAATGACCAGTTGAAGGTACCAAAGGATAGTAATAGTAATTATAGTAACCATCTAATTCATATAAGATTACCTCTTCAATATTTTTTTGTTCAATAATCCTAACCTTTTCAATATTACCTTGGTCTTTAAGGATCTTTAAACCTTCTTCTCTTGAGACAATCATTGATTTGATTTCATGATCTTGTTTTACAATCTCATTCATTTTATTTATAATATCTTGTAGTTCATCTTTACTTAATACATTGTTATCACTTAATTCACAATATATGCCATTACTTAAGGAATGTTCAATATTTAATATTTCATCACCATATATATCATAAACTGCTTTAGCCATTAGCATAAATAGACTTCTTTTATATAACTTATTACCTGCTCTACTTTCTAATGATATAAACTCTATATTGCAATCTTCATTAATTGTATTATGTAAGTTTAGCATTTCATTATTAATCTTTGCTGCAAGGATTTTATCTTGATTTGCAATCTCAATTTCCTCAATGAAATCAATAATTTTCATACCTGAAGTTACTTCATAATTTTTTTCTTTATATTTAACTGTTGGCATCATTTCACTTCCTTATTCAAAATATTTTCTAGTTTAATTTCCGTTTCATTTCTAATTATTTCCTTAATATTTTCAAGCTTGAAATCTAAAGCTATATAAGCTTTATATGCATAATATCTTATAATAGGTGAGTTATCTTTTAATTTTTTTATTAATACTTTTTTATATTTTTCTTCTTTTTTATTAATATTAATTATTGATATTAAAGCATTTCTTTGAATTGTTCTCATACCTCTCCAGCTTAATGCAGTGTTTAACCAAAAATCTGGAAAACTCTTTTTATTATAATTCAATATTTTAGTAATATTTCCTTTTATTTTTGGCTTTAATTCTTTATGTATGTTTTTTGGTATATCTTGATTATAAGGACAGATATCCTGACATTTATCACAACCCCAAATAGAATTACCAATCAGTTTTTCTTGCTTTTCATTTAGTTTTCCTTTAACTTGAGTTAAATTACTCCTACAAGTCCTATAATTAAGGTAATACGGTGTATTTAAAGATCCGGTAGGACAGTTATCTATACAAGCTGTACAACTACCACATTTATTTTCTTTTTTAGTGTCGATTTTAAGTTCTTTATTAATAAATATTTCTCCTAAAAATATATATGAACCATATTTTTCATTGATAAGTAAAGTGTTTTTTCCAATCCATCCCAAACCGGCTTGTTGGGCAAACACTTTTTCTAATACCGGAGCATTGTCCACAAAATATTCGTATTTTAATTCATCATAAAATTTATTTAAAATTGCAACTGCTTCTTTTAATTTTCTTTTAAAAACTTTATGGTAATCTTCTCCCCTAGAATAATATGAAATATATCCATCTTCATCATTATCATTAATATCCCAATTATAAGATAGTCCTAATACAATAACAGTTTTGGCATAAGGCACTAAATTTTTTGGGTTTAATATACTTTCAATATCATGATGTACAAAAGGTGGAAGATCATTATCTTCATATCTAGATATAAAATTATTGATTAAACTTTGATTTAGTTTAGGTTTTGTAAAACCTATTAAATCAAAACCTATTTCTTTTAACTTCTTTTTGATTATTTCACTTTTATTATCCATTTTCACCACTTCTTTAAAAGTTTAAAAAAGGGGCCCGATTTTAATAATCAGACCCCTTTATATTTAAGTATTTAATCTTTTTCTTTTTTGTTTGATTTCATCGCTCTTCTTAAAGTAACAAAAAGTCCTCCATATAAAATAACACTAGCAAGTATTAATGTAACAATTGCTGATCCACTCATTATATTACTCCCTTCTATATACTTTTTTAGACATCTACATCATCTAAACCTCTTTGGCGTGAAAGGATATAAGATGCTACTATCAATAAACCGATTACTCCTAACCAACCACCATAGAGTATATATTTAAATTCATAGCCACCATAAGGTGCTCCAATGTCTTTTATTAACTCACCTACAAGTAAAACTACTAATACAATTGGTGTGACATATTTAATCATAAAATCCCACCAACTACCAAATTGATACTCGGAAACCGAGTTAAAGTATCCCCTTAACTCTTTTGGTTTATAGTACCAACCGATAATAATTGATTCTGCTAGTCCTGCAAATACTAATCCATAAGTATTTACATAATGATCAACTATGTCTAACCAATATAGTCCAGCTCTTGTAGCAAACAACAGACCGACTACAAATAGGAATAAACTATAATAAAGTGTAACAGTTCTTTTGTTTCCTCCAAACTTATCTTTAAGGCCAGCTACTCCAGCCTCTACAATTGAGAATGCAGAATCAATACCTAAAGATAATAACATTGCGAAGAAAACAAAACCAAATAATCCAACAACAAATGCACCACCTGGTAGTAATGAAATTGCATTAGGATAAACAACAAATGCCAATCCTACTCCACCTGCAACAACCTCAGAAATTGGTACTCCCTGAGTTTGAGCCATATAACCTAATGTACCAAATACTGCAATACCTGCCATAAAACTAATACCTGAATTTGCAAAAACAGTTATAAGAGCATTATTAATAATATCTGAATCCTCGGGCATATAACTAGCATAAGCTATCATAATACCAAAACCTAAACTAAGTGTAAAGAACACCTGGGAATAGGCATCTATCCAAACACTTGGATTAGCAAGCATTGAAAAATTTGGTTCTAAGAAATAATTAATTCCCTCAATTGCTCCTGGAAGTGTTACCGCTCTAATAAGTAAAATACCTAATAATAACACTGGTAAAGGTACTGTAATTAACACAACCTTACCTACACTTTCTGCTCCATTTCTTAATATAAAATAAATTACAATCCATGTAATTAATAAACCTATAAGTACTGGTGTAGAAAAACCACCTAATTCACCGGGTCCAGAAGATATTTGTAAAACTTCTTCATAAAAATATGCGCCGGCATCTTCTGCCCAACCTAAAGTAAATGATCCTGCTAAAAAGTCCCAGGCCCAGGCCATGACACCTGCATAATAACTGGTAATAATAGTACCAGATATTACAGCCCACCAACCAAAACCTTCAAACTTTCTACCAACTTTTGCTAATGCACCTGGTGCACCACGCTGAGTTTTTTGTCCCATTGTAAATTCAAGTACAATAAGAGGTATCCCTGCTGTTAAAAGAGCTATAAAATAGGGAATTAAAAAAGCTCCTCCTCCATTAGAATAAGCCATATAAGGAAAACGCCATGCATTACCTAAACCAGCTGCAGAACCTATCGCCGCGAGTACGAAAGCTGCTCGATTACTCCATCGATCTCTTTTTTCCATAACTACTATCTACTCCTTTCTTCTCTTAGCTACTTAGTATTCAATTGAAATAATAATGAAATGAAATTCTACTCTACTCCTATCTACTCATTTATCAACTCCTTTCATTTATTATTTCTTGTGATTATAACACCAATCATAGTTCTTTTCAAGAGAATCAATTAAAATTATCTTTTTATTTTCTTAATTAATATTTTCACATGTTTTTTATTGTTAAATAAACTATTATATTGTTTTAAAATATCACTAAACTTAATATCTCTCATTGTGTCTAAAATATTAAGATAGTTATAGTTTAAATTACAGTACTTAATAATTTGAGAAGAAAGATTTTCAAAAGAGTTTAAAGACCTAAAATATCTGCCTATATATTTATTTTTAATTATTTCAAAGTCTTTTTCATTAGAATTTTTTTCCCACCTATTTAAGATATTTTCAATACCATTAATAGTTTTATCTATTTGTGAAGTTTCTGCATAAATTTTTGCAAAACCAGTATTTTTTTCTCTCATATAGTTAAAGGAAAAATTTTCATCTATTAAGTTTTGATTATATAGATCATGGTAGTTATCACTACTTTTACCAAAGATCAATTCCATAGTCATATTTGTAATCATATCTTGTTTTATAATCTTTAAATTATCTTTATATGGGTTTTCTTCTTTGAAACCAATACTTACTATTGGCCTTGAAATACTCATTGCTAAATCCTTTTCTTCTATCTTTATTCCATGTGGTTCTTTAGGATATATCTTCTTGTAGTCAATGTTATCATTGCCTTGTATTGAATAGTTTTCATCAATCCAGTTAAATAACTTATTGGGACTAATTTTACCAATTACTACTAATGTCATATTGTTTAAACTATAAAATTTATTAAAAAAGTCTTTTAATATATCTGTATTTATTTTTTCTATACTCTTAGGTGTTCCTGCTATATTATCTTTAATCGGATAATTGAAAAACATAGCTTGGAGTAATTGATAAAATGACTGCCAACCTGGACTATCTTTATACATATTAATTTCTTGTTTTATCACACTTTTTTCATGTTCAATACGTTTTTTTTCAAAATGAGGATTTAAAACAAAATCAAATAAATATTTTAAAGATAAATAGAAATCACTTGTTGTATTAAAATAATAATTTGTATTATTAAATCCGGTATAAGCATTAACACTACTACCTATTTCTGAAAATTTATCAATAATACTACCTTCTCTATTTTCAAATAACATATGCTCCATAAAATGAGCAATACCTTTTGGATACTCATAAATATTATTATTTTCATCTTCTATCTTTAAGTCGACTGAACCAGCATCGACAGATAATATTGCCTGTTTTTTATTATACTTATGACGTGGCATTAAAATAACATTTAGTCCTGAATCAAATTTTTTCTCATAATAATCTTCATTTATACTTTCAAATTTTTTATATATCATCTTGAGCACTTCCTGGTTTTAATAAAAAATGTGTAGTAAGTTTTACTTTTTTTGCAACTTCTATAATATCTTTTTTATCTACTTCTTTAATGGAATTAATAACATAGTCTAATGAATCTTTTTTGTCATTGATCAGTCCAAGTAAAAATGCATCTACAACACTATGATTGTTATCACTTAAACTCATATATCTATTTATTAATTTCTTTTTTGTCCAGTTTAAGTTTTTATCAGAAAAGTTTCCTTTAGACATTTCTATAAGTTTTTCACTTATTATTTCTTTAACAGTTTGATAATCCTTAATATCAATTCCAGCATTTATTAATATCAAACCCTTTGTAGATTCTAATCTTGTATTAATATAATAAGCTAGACCTCTCTCTTCTCTTATAGTATTAAACAATTTTGAATGACTAAAACCACCAAGCATACCATTATATACTATCAATGCAAAGTATAGTGGATGGTTTCTTGTTATTGGTACTCTAATTCCAGCACAAAGTTTAGACTGAGTTACTAAATCTTCTTCTTCAATATCGATGTCATTAAAATCATCAATCTTTAAAGTAGTATTATTAATCGGAAGATTTTTATTTCGCTCATAACTAAATTTAGTATTTATATAATCAAATATTTTTTTATGCTCACCAACATCACCAATAACAAAAATCTCTATAGAACTTTCTTTTAATACCATTTTGAAATATTGATATAGATTATCACTAATACTTTCTTTAAGTCCTTTTAATGTTCCCAGAGTGTAAAGGGAAAAATCTTCCCCTTTACACATTTCCTGGTAACATCTCTCTATTACATAACTATTTTTATCATTTTTTAATGATAGAATTTTTTCTTTTAAAAACTTATGACCTTTATCTATAAATTTTTCTTTATAGTCTCCATCTTCTAAAAGAGGATTAAATAGTATTTCATAAAGAAAATCAACTGCACTTTTTAATAAGTTTGCTTTATTGTTAACAAACTTATCATTGATAACTTCAATTGAAAACCTTAAAAGTTGATTTTCACCTCTTCTTGCTACTGATACATTTAGATCAGCACCATATAGTTCATCTAATCTTTTAGATATATCCTGA
>Ga0102934_1003217_pt1 | contig 11179 bp, 6 predicted proteins | sample SalPonR2_A_D1_MG_FD_78175 | JGI IMG/M metagenome (GOLD analysis project Ga0102934, IMG submission 78175) | Salt pond soil microbial communities from South San Francisco under conditions of wetland restoration - Salt Pond MetaG R2_A_D1_MG | ecosystem: Environmental > Aquatic > Marine > Intertidal...
AGAAAAAGAAGGGGGGGGGGGAGGACGCTTCGTTTGCGCTGGAGGGCAAGGAGAGGAAGGTAGCAAGGGACGTGTCCGCGGGGTCTCATGACCTGGAGCTCTCCGTGCAGGAGGGAGGGCAGGACGAGCCGGTCGCCTCACCGGGGGTGACGGCTCCCACTCCGGCCGCTGAGAGCAAGAGCCCCCCTCCCTCCGGCGACGACCATCTGCTCCCCGAGCGTGCCTCAGAAGACAGTGGGCCCACCCTGGAGGAGAGAGTCCGAGCGACTCGTCCCCCAGGGCGTGTTCGCGTCTTGTCGGACGGCGCCGCCGCTCCCGGCACGGCCTTTGTCCGCCTGGACAAGGTGAGCGTCATCTTCAGGAACCAGGAGGTGCTCAAGGACGCCAGCTGGGGGGTACAGACGGGGGAGAGGGTGGGCTTGGTGGGCCCTAACGGGGGGGGCAAGACGACCCAGCTCAAGGTCTTGGCGGGCGAGCTGGACCCGACCACGGGCGAAGTGATGAAGAGTAGCAAGGAGCTGAAGATAGCTTTCCTGCGGCAAGAATTTGTGGACGAGCTGGTGATGGGGCGCAGTCTGAAGGACGAGCTGCTCTCGGTCTTCGAGGAGGAGCAGGGGGTGCTGGAGAAGCTGCGAGCCCTGGAGGGGCGGCTGGAGGGGGCGACAGGGGACATGGAGCAGATGAACGAGATCCTGCAGGAGCTGGGCGAGACGCAGCAGGAGGCGGACCGGCGCGGCGTGTACGGCCTGGAGACCAAGGTGGACAAGATCATGGACCTGATGGGCTTCGCGCCCTCAGACGCGAGCCTGCCCGTCCGCTCCTTCTCGGGAGGATGGAAGATGCGCATCGGCTTGGGCAAGGTCCTGCTCCAGGAGCCGGGGGTCCTCCTCCTGGACGAGCCCACGAACCACCTGGACCTGGACTCGGTGGAGTGGCTGGAGCAGTTCTTGAGGACACAGAGCCTGCCCATGGCCATCGTCAGCCATGACCGCGAGTTTCTGGACCGGGTCTGCACCAAGATCGTGGACTGCGACGGCGGGGAGACGGTGACCTACACGGGGAACTACTCCAACTTCGTCAAGCAGAAGAGGGCAAGGCTGGAGGCCTGGCAGAAGGCCTACGACCAGCAGCAGAAGAAGATCCAGGAGGACAAGGATTTTATCAACAGGTTCCGTGCCAACTCGGCTCGGGCGACGCAGGTCAAGGCGCGGGAGGCAAGCTTGGAGAAGCTGATGAAAGGGGAGGACCTGATCAAGCGGCCCCCGTACCAGGGAACCGCCTTCCGTTTCCGCTTTCCCCCGGGGCCCAGGCTGCATGGGGAGGTGGTGGCGATCGAGAGCTTGAAGTTCGGGTAGGTGGGCAGGGGGCGACCCGCCGGGACTGGCACGGGCAAGAGGGTCTTTGTGCGAAGGTGGTGGACCACGTCTACTTGCCTCTTCCTCTCCTTGTTCTTGTGTGATTGCTCGTGCTCATGCAGCCCCTTTACCCTTTCTTCCTCTCCCTAGCTACGGCAACCGCGAGCTCTTCGACGATACCAGCCTCACCGTCGAGAAGGGGCACCGGGTGGCCATCATCGGCCCCAACGGGGTGGGCAAGTCCACCATCCTTCGCCTGGTCATGGGCCTGGAGAAGGCCTGGAGTGGGAAGGCCGCCATCACCGCCAGCAACGTGGAGGCGAACTATTTCGAGCAGAATCAGGCCGACGCCCTGGCGCTGGACCAAACCGTGGACGAGACGGTCGTAGGAGCCTCCTCTACCGAGAGTTACAACCAGCTCCGTGCTCTCATGGCTCAATTTATGTTCAAGGGCGACTCCATCTATAAGAAGGTGGCGCAGTTGAGCGGAGGGGAGAAGGCGCGCCTCGCCATGTGCAAAATGATGCTCAAGCCCGGGAACCTTCTGTGCCTGGACGAGCCCACCAATCACTTGGACATACCGGCCAAGGAGATTCTGGAGGAGGCCTGCCGCAACTACGAGGGCTCGATCTTACTCGTGTCTCACGACAGGTGAGAGTTGGGGAAAATAATTTCGAGGACTGGATGATGCAGGGGCCTTCCTCGGCGGCATTTGTCCAGGAGAAACGCCTCAATGCTGAACGTCCCTCACCTATATTCCGCATTCCTTTGAGACAGGTATTTCATCTCTCAAGTTGCCAATCGCATCGTGGCGGTTGAGGACAAAAAGCTTATGGTGTACGAGGGAGACTATCAGTATTACATGGAGAAGAACGAGGAGATGAAGCGAAAGATCGAAAAAAGATACGTGGATGGCTTGGACGGGATCAGATCGGCACCCAAGCTGGTGGAGGGCGAAAAAGGGGGTAAAGGTAGCGGGAAGAAAAATTTCGGGGGGAAAGCGCCTGGGATCAGCGGTCGAAAAGAGAAGGGGATCAAGAACGCAAAGCGTATGAGTTTGTAGATTGGACAGCTTTGAGACCAAAGTCGAGAAATAAAAAAAAGAAAAAGAAACGACCGTTTTCGGAGGTTTGCGAAGGAGGTCTCATCGGCGAGGCGTACAGAACGTGCCAATGCTTCTTCTTCCTGTCTGCCGGCGGCCTTGCGTGATGCTCCGTCTCTTTTCTTGAAGTCATCTCTTACCTCGTCCTAACCCGCCCCCTCAACGAGGCACATCGCTTTACTTTCGCGCCTAAAATACGCAACTTCTACAACCGAAATCATACACAGGCACTTCGACGCACTGAACATAACGCGTACCCCAAAATCATAGCTCTCCGTCCTCTGCCTTAGTCTCATCTATCTCCTCGATGCCAACTGTCGCTAGTCTACCTTCGGCCATCGTCCTTCCTTCGACCACGAGGGAAGTATCGCTCTCAGGGAGGGAGCAGCAACTAAGCCTAGGGTGAAAAGGGCTCGTAAAACAACATCAGGGCAAGGACTAGACCCTCGCTGCCTTGCTGACCTTGTCGTAGACCTCCGGAAACGCCTGCAGACACCGGTCCATCTTCCGCCGTAGCTCATCGTACTTTCCATGGTCGAACATCTCCCGGAACTCCTCGCGGCTCATGAAGGAGTCCGCGTACATCATCTGGTACCCCTTTTTCGCACGCACAAAGTCCTCCGCTTTCCGGCAGGCCTCGCGGGCGTTGAAACCCTCCATGCTCGGGTTCCCGTAGGCCCCGACGTCCACGAACATCTCGTCCCCGTCCTCCAGCGGCCGGATAAAGCCTCCGTGCTTCCTAAAGTCGGGATTTTTCGGGATCCGCATCGGGCACAGCCAGAGCGGGTACACACTGAAAACCTCCTCGAAGCAGTCCAAGCTCTCCCCGAGGTCTTTGACGGGGACCAACATGTCCTGCACCACGTGGTGCTCCTCGTAAAGCTTCCGCAAGGCTTCCGTTTGCGTCAGCTTCAGGAGAGAAATGCGCGGTGGCATCATCCATCCGAACAGGTACCGGAAGAGAGGGTGGTTCCCAAAAGGGATGATGTCCTGAATCTCCCAGAAGAGGCTCTTGGAATGCCGGTGGTAGTAATGGCGGAGGGGAATGTATTCCTCCCCCACTGCCTCTACGTCCTTGCCCTTCATTTCGGACGATCCCTTGGCCAGGAAGCTCTCGACGTGCTTGAAGAACCAAGGCTTCCAAAACTTCCCGATCGCATTCACCTTCCCGGCCTCCCGTCTCCCCGTCGGCTTGTCTACCATGGTACCCACCATCACCACCACATGCTCTTTGCTGAAGGCCAGCGCTTCCACAAAGTCGGCGGCGTCCTCGCCCCCTGCGTCCTCCCTTCTCCCCACCCGCCCTCCCGACGTGGAGGACGGCGATGGCACATCTCCCTCTCCTTTTCCCGTCGGTCCGCCCGTCCCCCCATTCACCTCCTTCCCTCCCCTCGGCTCTACCGCCCTTCCCTCCGCGAATTCCGATAAGGCAACTTGCGTACCTGCCAGCGCAGGCCTCCTCACACCTTTCCGACTTTCCCGCTCGAACATTGTTAGCGCCTCTTTTCCGTTCGTAAAGGCATAGTATTGCAATTTCACGTAAGGTTTTGCGGGAATGATCCGGATCTCCGCCGATAGCAAAAAGCCGAGGGTGCCGTGAGACCAGGGAATGTTGTAGAAAAGCTCCGGGTTTTTCTCGGGAGAGCAGAAGACAACCGAGCCATCGGCCAAGGCCACTTCAAACTGCATGCAGATGTGCTGGAAGAGTCCGTAGATGTGAGAGGAAGACTCGACGCCGACGCCCGCGATCAGGCCGCCCACCGTCAGGTCGTCGAGCTCGGGCAGCACGGGGACCGTCCAGCCCAAGGACAGGAGGGCGGCGGTGAGCTGGCCCATGGTGACCAAGGGCTCCACGCGAACCGAGGGTGTGGGGCCACTGGTGTTGATGGAGAGGATGTCGTGGAGGTCGAGCTTGATCTTTCTGAAAGTCTTCTTATCTGAGAAGGGGAGGAGGAGGGGAAAGGAAGGGACCCAGGTTCCGTCAGTGGAGGGACGCTTGGGGTCGGGGGCCCCCACGAGTGCTACGACACGGGCAAGGGCCGATATCGAGGTCGATGGGGCAAGCCCTGGCAGCCTCCAGGCTCACGCGCTGGCCTTACATTTGCCGACGCGGAGGGACATGGTCTGCCAGCCCGGCCGGGCCGTGCATAGCTTGCTCTTGCCGTCGTGGAGGGCCCACTCGCGGATCTTGGGGAGAAAAGAGGGGAAGGGGGATAGAAGCTCAGATATGAGGCTACGGTGACACTGAAGCAGTGGAATCTGCGCAGGGACAGCGCGGCCGAAAGGCCAATGCGCGGGTCGTCACAGCGCCTGCCCGCTTCGAGGGGAAGAGAGCAGGCGCGTGACCCGGCAACACATGCATCTCAGGCTCATGTCAGAATCGTAGCTGTCAGCCCCTCCGCGGCCACTCCCACCACAGAATCAAGTGAGACTCGTCATCGGTCCACAGGGGACAGGGCCACCCTCGAGCCGGTGGATGAGGGATTGACTTTCAATGTGGCATTGAAACCCAATCCGTGGCGCTTGGGGCACTTCTCTTCTACCCAGCCGTTCGATCCGGCATTTAGCAACATTGATTTCAGTGTTGTGCAGGTAACGTGCATTCGGTGGGCTCTCCAAGCAAAGGAATTCCTCCCAGCACCAGCAGACACTTCCCTCTCCCTCTCTCACACCTGTTTTTTAATGTCCTCCACCTTTGCGTCGTGGTGCTTTGGCGCCCAGTTCCTCATGTAGAATTGTAAACCGTTTCGAATGTACAAAGCTATGTCTGAGAGCAAAATATGGTAGAGGGGATGACGAGGATGATGAAAGATGGGGAATGGAACAAGCATTGAAACGACGCACATCCCACGTCAAGGAACCCGCGTGGTTCCGTCAAAAAAGGTCTGTTCTCAAGTAAAACGATACCTCCCGTGGCAGTTTTCGTGATATCCCCTTCTTAGCACACTCACCAAACATGAGAGAGAGGGGCATTAGCAGGAAAATGCAGAAGACCCATCGATGGTGCGTGATCATGTACTCGAACCAATTTTCCTCCCGTGCGGACGCCTGCCCACGCGACACCAACTTCGATTGCTGTGGCATATTTTGAGCTCGATGGCCACGGAGTGGGCTGCACGTCAAGGAGGCTTTCCGCCCGGTCGTTCGTTGAGGGGTCGCTCTGATCCCGCTCTCTGGCGCAGTCTTGTCACACAAAGCGACGAATACGAAGTCCAGGACGGCAGTATTTCTCAACCTCTTTTATGTGTGAGACTGAGATGTGAGTTTTCGCCGTATCTCCCGCAGTCTCTCAAATGAGCTTGAAACTGAGGCCAGGTCTACCGGGCCTCGATCTTAATCTTCTTCGTCCCTGTCTGGAGGCGACGCATCCTTTTGTTCTACGCCATCCGACCTCATCTTAAACCTGCCATGGACATAAAGCCTCGTGGTTCAATACGAAGCTGGCAAAGGCAATAAGAACAAAGTCCATCCTTCTATAGCCTCCAAGCGCGGCCGGGCACGGAATCATGGACGGGATGACGCAGCCCGCGCCCCACGCCCTATTCATGAAGTCTTGGGACCGTGCAAAGCAGCAGGATTCGCACCCCACCAACCCGCATAATTTATGATAAAATCATCCTACATACACATTGAGTAGTCTTCGTTCAGATCCAAGAGGCGCCTAGAAATTCCGTGTTCACAGAGTTTCTGATATCGGTAGCACACGAAGCTTCTGTCTCCGCCAAAAACGTGATGTGACACTTTCGTGTCGCTCGAGACGTCGCACGTATTGAACGTCAAAACCTCTCAACCCCGTTCGGACACCGGCGAACACAGGCATTTGTTCAAATTGGATGATATACAGGCAGTCGGCATCCTGCCGCCTTCCACGACGGCTCGCTTTGGTCTTTTTTTCGTGTTGCCTTGCAATGCCGTCAGCGGAGAGTTTTGCCGCCCCAGCCTCACATGCCTCGAGCACAAGCATACCGGTCAACTCTGTCCCCGAGCCCACGCATTTAGCGGTAGTTGTTCATGGACTTCACGGCCGGCCCGCTGATCTCACATATTTGGGGAACGCGATTGGCTCAAGGGGCCAAGGCCGCATCCTTCCGCATCTAGCCCACTGCAACCTGCACAAGACCATGGACGGTGTCGTCAAAGGAGGAGAACGCCTGGCGGCCGAAATTAAAGAGGTCGTCGCTGCCCATCCCTCGTTGCGTGCCATCAGCTTTATCGGCAACTCGCTCGGTGGAGTGTACTCTCGCTACGCTCTTTCTTTGCTGTGGGAGCCCCGAACACGCACGGTCCTTGGCCTGAAGCCGATTACCTTCATGTCCATCGCCACGCCTCATCTGGGAGTACGCCGCTTCACGGTTGTACCCTTGCCGGACCTTGTGCATGTCGCAACTCCCTTGTTTATCGGGCAAACGGGGAACGATTTGATTTTACGGAGCAGAGGGGAAGGCGAGACGCCGTTGTTGCTGGAGATGGCCCAGAGCACGAAGTTCCTTGAGCCCTTGGCTGCCTTCCGACATCGATGCGCCTACGGCAACGTGAAAGAAGACCTGCTGGTGCCGATAGGGACGGCCTTGTTCCATCCCGGGCCGGAGAGCATGGAGGGCACTGGACACATCCTCAAGGAGACGGTGGTCCTCCCGGACGGGGCGAGAGAAGACGTCCGAATGGAGGTCTTCGCGATGCCTCCCGCGCCGTGGGAGGACGGCTTGAAGGAGGTGGAGGGGTCCGTGCAGGGTGCGAGCCCGGTTATGAAAGAGAGGGCCGATGGAAGGGGGAGGCTGGCTTCAGTGCCCGCGGTGGCCGGAGGGGCAGTGCCGGACGACTCAAACCGGGATTGGATGGAGCCCCGCATGGCCGCACAACTGAATGCCTTGGGATGGGAGAAAGTGGCGGTTGCATTTCGAACACCCTTTTTCTCTGCGCACAACATGATCTGTGCCCTCTCCCGCGACCCGCTCACCACCTTCCTCTTCAGGAAGGGCCAGGGCGTGATGGACCACGCCGCCGCTAGGATCGCCCGGGGGGCCGCAGAGGAGGACGACGGATACGCGTAGATGAGGAAGGCGCCCTCAGGAGGAGAGCCATCGGAGTGATGACTGGCTGGATTGTAAAGAACTTTGTGGATACATGTGTTGTGCTCGAAAAAGACGAAACAAATCGCGGTGGACTGAGAGCCGAGACGTGCGAGACGCAACAAGCGATCGTCGGTCGTGTAGCTCTTACTTTTTAGGGGGCGATCTACTGTCTACTGTCAGAGACACCTGTGGGCCCCGACCGGACCATTGTCTCGTTGCCACACCCCGCACGAGACTCTCATGCCCGTGCCCCCTATTCTCACGGCCCCCTGTCTATTATCGCTCTATTCTACCGTGCAAAACTCCGCTCCGCACTTTTGCTCACCCTACCAAGGCCTTCACCTCCTCATCCAGTTCCACCCAAGACTCATTGAAGAGAGGGCCGGAGATGACCCGCCGCGCCATGTGCAGCTTGTTCTCCTTGGCCAGGGGGCTGTTACAGAGGTCGATGGTCTTGGCCCGCGCCTTGCTCTCGTCACTGCACCAGGTCTCGCACCACAGCCACTCTTGAGGGAGGGAGAAAATGGGGATCATGTGCTCTGTCGGGTGTGATGCGATGGGAATGAGTTAGTTCCAGTAAGGCTTCCGATATCCGCCTTGTGCGTGATGATACCCGCAGGACGTGCAATCACCCGCACGCACACCCCACCTCAAAGCGCGGCGTCTGTGGGCACTTACGCGTGTAATTCGGCAGGTCTTGGTCCAGATTCGCGAGGGAGTTCGGGTCTCGACTGAGCTGGTCGTACACGGCGCGCAGCTTGTCGCCCACGCCCATCAGCCGGAACCGGGCCAGGTCCACCACGTACAAGGCGGAGATGTGGTAAGGCCGCCCTTGGAGATGGGTCGCCCAGTACCCCGACCGCCAGAACTGGAAGCCGAGCGTCTCGTTCCGTGAGTCGCAGAAGGGGGTGTAGGCGTAGGGCCGACCCTTGAGATCCAGGTCCCAGAGCTCCTTCAAGTCGGCGCGCAAGACCTGGTCCGCGTCAACGTAGATGATCTTCTTCACGGAGAGGGGAAAGAGCACGTCGAGGAAGAGGATTTTGTATCCCCAGATGATGCGCTGCTTCTCCGTCTGCTGCCGGAGCCAGTCGGGCCACTTGTAGGTGATGAACTCGACCTGGAAGTTATAGTGCTCGGCCATGGCCAGGGCGGCGGTCTTGAAGGCGGGGGAGAGGAAGTTCTCCAACAGCCAGAACTTGACCGGGACGCTGGTGCGCTTGCTCACGGAGAGCATCATGATTTTGAGCATCCGCTCGTAGAGATGGCCGGTGGCCAGAGAGAACACGTGGACCGTTTCGTCCTCCTCGCCCGACCCCTCCCCCGTCGGCTTCCCCTCCACCTCGGCCTTTCTCCCCGCCCACAGGTTGGAGAGGGTGGACCAGGTCTTGCTTTCCCTTTGCTCTTTTCCCCCCTCCGCCTCGTCCTGATTGATCTCGTCCAACAGGGGGATGTCCTCCTTTCCCGCCTGCTTCTGCACCCGCAGCGTCTCCAAGGCGTTCGTGAAATCTCTCTTGGCCACCACCAGCTCCTGCTCGGGCACGCGCACCAGCGCCCGCCCCGTCGGGTCCTCCCGAACCACCTCGTACAGCTCCCTCGCCCGCCCTTCCGCCAGCCGCACTTTCCAGATGCCTGGGTCGGCTCTGAGCTGGAAGTAAGCATTGTTCTGCATGACCAAGGTGTCGGAGTGGTGCTGGCGCCGGCCGGCCGTCTCCTCCCCGCCCTCTGCCCCCTCCAAGCCGTCCACCAACACAAGCTGCAGCCCGTTCACCGGCTCCAAGAGCTTGGCGTCGAAGCACTGGCCCGAGACCAACAGGTTTTTGAGCACCAACTCGGCGGACGTGTGGCTGGATCCCTCCCTGTCTCCGCAGACAAGCCCTGTCTCCCCTTGCTCGCACTTCAGGTTGTCCAGATCCTGGAGCGCCTGGCGGGTTTGCACGTTCCAGGCCTCGGGGGTGTCGACGCGGGTGGTGAGAACCAGGGAGGGGGGGAGGGACTGGAAGAGGACATGCGTCTCGCGGGTGGGGAAAAGGGCGAATCGGTAGTAGCTCTTGAGAGGAAACTCGCTGAGCTCCGGGTGGGGCGCGAGGAGGACTCGGAGGGGCAGGTGGAAATGGTCGCGCAGAGTGGTCAAGATGGGGGCCAGACGCTGCGCCGCCTCCCCCAAGGGGTCCAGGAGCACGGTGACGGACAAGTTGCTGAGGACCGGGTCATCCTCCTGGCCGACCCGGCCCCCGGCGCTCCCAAGGGGCTGGAGGTCGAGGAGGAGGCTTTCGGCGGGCGAGTCCTGCAAGAGCCTCAGGTGCCCCTCCACGTCCACGCGAGGGTGGCGGGCATAGACGTTCAGGAAGGAGTGGGCCATCGCGACGAGGTCCGAAATCCTCCGAGCGGTGGCAGGCGAGGCCTGGGCGGCTCCCGCGTCCGGAGACGCGCGCGGATTGCAGAGGGCCAGGAGCGGCAGGGTGAAGACCTGAGACTCGAGCTTGAGGATGACCTCCATGTCCAAGGGATGGAGCGCCTTGCCCCCCAAGTCCACCTGTCGGCCGTTGACGACCAGGGCCAGGCTCCCCTCCTCCTCCCCCCCATCCGCCGACTGGATACCCAGACCCTCCCGCGGCGAGGACCCCGAGTTCCTCGACTGCTCCTGGGCGCTCGCCTTGCGGAACCCCTCTGTCGCGTCCTCCCTCAATTCTTCCGCCGTCCGGAGCAATGCGCTCGCCTCAGGTCCTTGCGCGGGTCCTCCCGCCTCGCTCTCCTTCTTGAGCACGTCCAGGAACCGGTCGTAGGCACTCGGGCGCTCCGCCGCCTCACCCTCCTCCGCTCGCAAAAAGATCGCCAGCCTCTCCAAGACCTGGAGCAGTACGTCCTCCCTCTCCTCCCCCGCCTCCGACCGACACGATACCACGCGCGTCATGTGCGCGAGCAGGGCCCCTTTGTCCGCCGCCGTGGGGGCAGGCGTGTGGACCAAAGCGCAGCGAGGGGCCTCTTTCTTCCTCTTGGACACCGCCGCGGCTTCCTCTGACCTCCAACGCCCTCCACGCAGGAAGCTGAGCAAGGCGCTGGCGCTGGCGAGGCCCTCGGCGCTCCCGAGATCCCCCTGGAGGACGACGGTCAGGGCTTTGACCTCTGCCCGGGTCCCCGGGGGGTGCAGGTAGTCCAAGCGCTCCACAAGCTCCCTCGCCCTCCCGCCCTTCCCACCGCCCAACCACATGACCGCAGGCGCCTCTCGCCGCAGGTCCTCGTCCATCCAGGGGTGGTAGCGCTCCATGACCCCGGGTCCCTTGAGCAGAGCCCCCAGCACGCTCTTGGTGCTGTCCTTCAGCGTCCCCGCCCCTACCATCTGACTCAGGAGCTGCTGCTCCTCCCCTAGCATCTGCATCAGGGCCTCCTCCACGTCCAGGGTCACCTGCAGCTTCCCGTTTAGCACCACGCTCCCGACCGGGATGCCTCTCTCCGCCACCAGCTTGTGCATCAGCCGCGCCCCCTCAGCCCCCTTCCCCGCCGCCAGGGCCGCCCACGCCTCCTCCGCGTACGCACCCCCCTTCCAGCTCTTCTTGACCACTGCCACGGCCTGCGAGTACGCGGATACCACGTCTGCGTACGTGCCAAGCTCGGCGGGTACCTTCTCCCCCCCCACGGCCCCTGCGCCCGCG
>Ga0102934_1003219_pt1 | contig 11177 bp, 9 predicted proteins | sample SalPonR2_A_D1_MG_FD_78175 | JGI IMG/M metagenome (GOLD analysis project Ga0102934, IMG submission 78175) | Salt pond soil microbial communities from South San Francisco under conditions of wetland restoration - Salt Pond MetaG R2_A_D1_MG | ecosystem: Environmental > Aquatic > Marine > Intertidal...
AGTTTGACACCGGGGGTGTTGTCGATATCACCGGAATCTCTCACCGGGGGGATAACGCCGAGTTTGAAGGCATCGGTCAGGCTCACTTCAACCTGTGTCTGCCCTCTGACAGGCCCTAAAACGCGAACGGCGGGAAATTCCCCTTTGGGTCCTGTGACTTTGACCTTCTCTTCACTGGCATACTGGCCGGGCTGCCCCAGATCCTTCACCGGGGTCAGTTGAGTGTCGGTACCGAAGAGTCTTTCAAGATGCTCCTGAGACAGATGTAGATGCCTTGCTGAAACACCTGCTGTGATGGTTCCTTCTTTCAATTTCATCTATATGTCCTCCTTGTTTTGATATGATACGCTGTGCATTGATCTTATAAAAAAGCTTCATTTCCCTTTTGAGTTTTTTCCTGACCCCGGCCCCTTTATAACTGCTAAATCATCGAAAGGGCAGAAGTATAACGTTAAAACTATCGAAACTTTACATATAACCCCTAATCCTCATTCGCCTGGTTTTCCGATACGTTTTGAACGACTATCCTCAGGACCTGACGGAATTCATCCACGAGATAGGGATCGATGTCTGAGAACATGTCCTCGACGAACTTGATCCGCCGGTCGATGACCTCCTGAATAACCCCTTCCCCCTTTTCGGTGATCTTGAGCAGCCGGACCCTTTTATCCTCTGAGGAGACCGTGTACTTGACGAGCTCCTCTTGTCTTAATTTGTTGACGAGGCCCGTTACCGTACTCTTGGCAACCCCGAGTCTCTTACTGAGACAGGTCATTGTCATGTGTTCCTGCCAGAAGACACTCTGGAGGACATCGAACTGAGCAGGAGTGATCTCATTCTCCCCCTCTTTCAAGACCTTTCGACCCTCGGATTTTATCCAGGTTGCCACCTTTCTTAGCAGTTTCTCTAATTCCCCGTATTTTCGCAAATGACTCAGCTCCCTTTGATAATGACTGTGATTTCTCCTTTGACTTCCCCGTTAAAATGAGCAATGGCATCGGATACACTTCCTCTGAAAAACTCCTGATGCATCTTGGTCATCTCACGTGCAATGAAGACGTCCCTCTCCCCCAATATAGCCTTGATATCGGTGAGGACCTTTTTCAGTCTGTATGGCGATTCATAAAAGATGATATGCCGGCTCTCCTCGATGTTTTTCCTCAGAAAACGGCGGAACTTCTTATCTCTCCCGATAAACCCCTCGAAGATGAAAGAACCGGAAAATCCCGAGGCCGCATAGGCAAGGACAAAAGCGCTCGGTCCGGGAATGACATCGACTTTGATATCATTATTATAACACTCGTTGACGATAAAAGATCCCGGATCCGAAACACACGGCATCCCCGCATCCGAAACGATACAGGCGATCTCTCCCTGCCGGATTCTCTCGATGATTCCATCTGTCTTCTGGCGTTCCTTCTGCTGGGAGAACGATATCAGTTCCTTTTTTCCGATGGCGTAATGATTCAGCAGTTTGATACTGCGCCTGGTATCCTCGGCGAGGATAAAGTCAGCCTCTTCCAGTGCCTTTTTGGCCCGTTGAGTCATATCCTCGAGGTTGCCCACCGGCGTTCCCGCTACGATGAGTTTCCCGGCGTTCATTCAAAATCTTCCGCGAGTTTTTTGATCCGGTCTCTGTTCTGTATGGCCTTTTGGTGTTTCAGCTTTGTTTCTTCAATAACCTCTTCTTTGGCATTTGCCATGAACTTCGAGTTTGAGAGCTTCTTCTCAAAATGCTTGACATCCTTTTCGGCCTTTTTCAGACTCTTTTTCAGACGTTTTCGCTCTTCATCCCAGTCCACCATCTCCCCGAGGGTGACGTACAGGTCTTTTGCGGGAGTGACGTAGGCAGTGGCCGTCTTTGGAGGTTTGCTGTCTACAATGTCAATCCGGTCAACGTTGGCAAGGGCCTGGAGATAGATCTTCTCCTCGGGAGTGATATCAACGGCTGAATCTTTGTTCATATAGGCAATGTCAAGCTTTTTGGAAGGTGCCAGGTTCAACTCGGCCCGCACGTTGCGAATCCCCCGTATATGCTCCATCAGCGTCTTGAACTGCTTCTCCTGTTCTTCAAAACCGTTAAATCGACCGGATTCGGGCCAGGCGGCGATCATTAAAAAGTCACGGTCTTTTTGGCCCGGGAGCATCTGCCAAATCTCTTCTGTGATGAAGGGCATAAAGGGATGGAGTAATCGGAGACTGACATCCAGGGTATGGAGCAGGACGTTTCGGGTGTTTTGTTGAACGCTTTCCGGATAGTCCTGATAGAGGAACGGTTTAATCGATTCGATGTACCAGTCGCAGAACTCGTTCCAGAAGAACTCAAAGATTGCCTTTGAGGCGAGGTTATAATCGTATTCCTCGATGCCCTTTGTGACATCCCGGATAGTTTTCTCAAGCCGGTTCAGTATCCATTTGTCCGAGAGCGTGAGCTCGTTGATGTCGATCTTCCCCTTTTCAAATCCCTCAAGGTTCATCAGGGCAAATCGTGTGGCATTCCAGATTTTGTTGGCGAAGTGCTTGTAATTCTGAATACTCTTCACATCGAGGTTGATATCCCGGCCCTGTCCTGCGAAGATGGAGAGGGTAAATCTCATGGCATCCGCCCCGTAATCCCCGACGACTTCGATTGGATCGATGCCGTTGCCGAGGGATTTGCTCATCTTCCGTCCCTTTTTATCCCTGATGAGCTGGGTGATATAGACATCCTTGAAAGGCTTTTTATCCATAAATTCAAGGCCCATCACGATCATCCGGGCCACCCAGAAGAAGATAATGTCGAATGCCGTTATCAGGACCGTGGTCGGATAGTATTTTTGAAGGTCTTCGGTCTCCCCGGGCCACCCCAGTGTTGAGAAAGGCCATAAACCGGATGAGAACCATGTATCGAGCACGTCGGGATCCTGGCGGAGGTTCCCGGAACCGCATTCTTCACATTTTTCGGGCGTCTCTTCGGCCACATTCACATGACCGCAGTCCTCGCAGTACCAGACGGGGATCCGGTGCCCCCACCAGAGCTGTCTGGATATACACCAGTCGCGGACCTCGTTCATCCAGTTGAGATAAACCTTCTTCCATCTCGGCGGATAGAAGGCGATCTCCTCATCATCTACCACTTTGATGGCCTCTTTGGCAAGCGGCTTCATCCGGACAAACCACTGATCCGAAAGTCGTGGATCGATTGTGGTGTCGCATCGGTAGCAGTGTCCAACCGAGTGCTGATAATCCTCAGTCTTGATGAGAAGCCCGAGCTCCTCCATCTTTTCAACAACGGCCTTTCTGGCCTCTTTGATCGGCATACCCTTGTACGCACCGGCCTGTTCATTCATGTAGCCGCTCTCATCGACCACCTCAAAGAACTGTAGATCGTGCCGGACGCCCATCTGATAATCGTTGGGATCATGGGCCGGTGTCACCTTGACCGCGCCGGTGCCAAACTCCCTGTCAACGTACTGGTCCTCGATGACGGGTATCTCCCGGTTGACAATCGGCAGGACCAGGGTCTTGCCGATCAGATCTTTGTAACGTTCGTCCGCGGGATTCACCGCAACCGCGGAGTCTCCGAGCATCGTTTCGGGACGTGTAGTGGCTATGACAACGTATTCGTCGCTGTCTTTCACCGGATATTTGAAATGCCAGAGATTGGATGACTCATCCTTGTGTTCAACCTCTTCATCCGAGAGGACGGTATGGCATCTTGGACACCAGTTCACAATGTATTTGCCCTTGTATATTAATCCCTTTTCATACAGTTTGACAAAGACCTTTCTGACCGCCTTGTTCAATCCTTCATCCAGTGTAAACCGATCGCGTGACCAGTCAACTGAGCAGCCCATGTAGCGGATCTGTTCCCTGATGTGCCCTCTGTACTCATCTGCCCATTTCCAGGTGCGCTCAACAAAGGCCTCCCGCCCGATCTCATCCTTCGAACTGCCTTCCTCACGCAGATTCTTCTCCACAACATTCTGTGTGGCGATGCCGGCATGATCCTCACCCGGCAACCAGAGTGTGTCAAAGCCCTTCATCCTGTGAAAGCGGGTTGAAATATCCTGCAGTGTCATATTTAAGGCATGTCCCATGTGCAGTTTCCCCGTGATGTTGGGAGGCGGTATCACAATAACAAACGGCTTTCCGGTCCCCTTCGGTTTAAAGGCCCCGGCATCCTGCCACTTTTTATACCACTTCTGTTCGATTTTATCCGGTTCATAGTGTTTCTCAAGCGTTGCCATAAAAAACCTCCTCATCAATCCTTGCAATTTTAGCCTATTATAGCATACGAGAATACTTCGGGTAAAAACAAACGACACCTATTCCATCTCGCTCGCTTTATGATATAATACATCGTGAAGATCATCAAACAAGACTGAGGATATGGAGGTGTGATTGAATGGCAAAAGTAAGTGTAGACAAGGATACCTGCATTGGCTGTGGTGTTTGTGAGAGCCTGTGCCCGGATGTTTTCAAGATGAACGATGAAAACAAAGCGGATGTACTTGAAGCAGAGACAGACGCATCATGTGCTGAGGATGCAGCAAGTTCATGCCCTGTTAACGCAATCACAGTGGAATAATCTCCCTGTGCGTTTTTTAAAATCCGATGGGTAAATATAATAACAAGGGCGACCTCGAGTCGCCTTTGTTTTTAATCTGTTAGTTAGCTTTACTAATTATCAAACATCATACGACGAGGAGATGGTCTTAATGCCGGAAAACAAATACAAGGAACTGAGTAAGCAATTGAGAAAGAAACCGGTCTCACCCTGGAAAGACCGTGAGGAGAGCGAGGTCCATGGCTTTTCGGACGGGTACAAGGAATATCTCTGGAATTCACCGACAGAGCGCAAATCGATCAACGAGGCGATACGCATCGCAGAAAATGCGGGCTTTGTGGATTTCGACGAATTTGTTAAAAATCCGCCCGATAACCCGGCCGGTTCAAAGGTTTATCTGAGAAACAGGGGAAAGGCTGTTGCCTTCTTCAAACTCGGGGATGATATCTCAAAGGGGATTAACATGGTTGCAGCTCATGTCGACTCACCGAGGATTGATTTTAAACCCTCCCCTCTGCATGAGGATATTTCCCTTGCCATGGCCCATACTCATTACTACGGGGGTGTCAAGAAGTATCAGTGGTTCAACATCCCCCTGGCGCTTGACGGGGTTGTGATCACAAAAGAAGGCAAGAAAGTGGCTATCAGCATCGGGTTTGACCGGGACGATCCCGTCTTTGTCATCTCTGACCTGCTGCCCCATCTGGACAGGAGAAAGGGCGACATATCCGAAGTCTTCAAAGCGGATACACTGAAGCTCCTTCTCGGAAGCAAGGCGATCACCTACAATGAAGACGAGGACGGAAAAGTCGAAGACCCCGTTCTCCTGAACATCCTCAATCTCCTGAACGACCGATACGGCATCACGGAAGCCGATCTATTCTCCGCTGAGATCGAGATCGTTCCCGCAACGGAGCCGAGAGATGTCGGTTTGGACAGGAGCCTGATCGGTGGCTACGGCCACGACGACCGTGTCTGCTCTTATACGGCTCTTAGAGCCATCCTTGATATGGACTCACAGAACAAGACGGCCTGCACGCTGCTGATTGACAAAGAGGAGATCGGCAGTATGGGTAACACGGGCGCGAGATACCACTTCTGGAAAAAAGCGGTCTCCGTCCTGATTAAACTCTACGGTCAGGATACGATGATAGAAGATGTGATGGAACGCTCCACGCTCCTGTCAGCAGATGTCTCCGCCGCCCTCAATCCGTCTTTTAAAGAGGTTCACGAGGCTCAGAACGCTCCCAAAATCGGTATGGGCATCAGCATCCTCAAATACACGGGCGCCCGTGGGAAGGGTGGTTCGAACGACGCACACGCCGAGGTCCTCGGCTCACTGAGGAAACTCTTTGACGAAAAGAAGATACACTGGCAGAGCGGTCTGCTGGGAAAGGTCGATCAGGGTGGTGGCGGAACCGTGGCACTTTTCTTCGCCGAGCAGGGCATTTCAGTCGTGGATGCCGGCGTTCCCGTGCTGGGGATGCACTCCCCGTATGAGATCGTCAGCAAGGCCGATGTCTATGAGACCTATATGTGTTACAAGGTCTTCTTCGAATCATTTGAAGACGTGATGAAGTAAACTTTCAGGGCCCGCGGATTAGATCGGGCCCTTTTCGTTTTCACTTTCTTCTATACAACTCAAAGAGCGTGTTCTGATCCCCGTTTGCCAGCCGGTATTGCTCGACACTCTTTCTCAGGCTCTCGAATTTTGTCCGGGTCTTGCCCGATAGGAGTTTTTGGATGAATTTCTTCTTTGCCTTGAGGCGTTTGATATCCTGCATCGCTGTTCCCTCAAGAGGGGTGCCCGGCTTAGGCACAAGCGGGTTAAAGCTCAGCGAAATCTGGTCAATCCCCAGCCGTTTTGTTTCGCGGAGGATCTTGAGCAGGTCCTTGAAGTCGTTCTCATCCTCGCCTTCGATCCCGTATATGAAATACATCTTGACGCCATTGAAACCGGATCGGGCAATCTTCTCCAGCGCTGAGATGATGTCCTGTTCGGTCAGATCCTTGGCAAGGCTGTTGCGGACCCGCTGGCTGGAGCCCTCAGGCGCAATGGTGATGACTTGTTGTCCGCTTCGTTTAAGGCCATTCAACAGCGATTGGGACAAAGAATCCAGTCTGAGCGAGGAGACCGAAAAGGCCATTTTCCGGTCTTCCAAGAGCTGCAATAACTCTGCTTTCCGGGGATGATCGGTGAAAGTGGCTGAGATGAGACCGACATCGTGGATGCCCAGTTGTTGCTGGTCATTCAGAATCCCGGAGAATTGTTCAGGAGAAAGGAATCGGGCCGGGTTTCTCGTATGCCCGGCAACGCAAAAGGCACAGTTTCTGAGACAGCCCCGACCAATCTCTATCAGCGTCCTCTTGCCGAAGGCCCCTTTTTTGCTGATGAAAGGCGAGACTGATGGCGATTCGTCTATCGGGATGAATTTCTCGATACGGGTATTTTCTTTGTTCAAAGCCGGGATCGAGAGATTTTCACAGGTTGCGAGCCTGTCCAGCAGGATTTCTTTGTTGTCGTTTTTGTTGTACGCATCGCGGATGGTTCTGACGACGCTGCCGAGTTTGTTCTCCGCATCCCCATGAAAGAATAGATCCCCAATCGGCCAGAGGGGTTTTATGTTGAAGTAGGTCACCGGCCCGCCCATCATGATCAGCGGATGGTTTGAGGACCGATCGACTGCTCTTAAAGGAATCTTTTTGACATCGAGCATCTCCATTATGTTGGGATAATCCAGTTCAAACGAAACGGAGAAGGCCATGACGTTGAATTCATCAATTGGCCGGAGCGTATCCAATGAGTAATATTTTTTAAAGCTTTTATTATAAAAGAACCGCTCGCAGACCACGCCTTCAATGCTGTTGATCAGCTGGTAAACCTTTAAAAAGCCGAGATTGGCAATCCCCACTTCATAAGCATTGGGAAAGATCAGGGCGATTTTCAGGTCGCTGTCTGTCAGACCTGTGTCGGTTAATCTGATTTCGGTGTCTTTCAGTCTTAAGACGGCGTTGTATTCTCTGAGGTCCTCGGTCCTTCTCGGTCTTCTCAACGTTTAGAACTTCTTAATCATCTTTGTTTCGGTCTTTCTCATGAGATAATCCCTGGAGATGATAACCCGTTCAAATTGACCCGAGGCAATCTTTTCCATCTCATCATAGGCATCGAACGAAAAAGTTATGTGATTACCCTCAACGGTGTCCACTTTCGTCCGCACCGTCACACGACTATCGAGCGGTGTAATCCCAAGATGCCGAAAATCCGCCCTTACAACGGCGGCGATAATCTCATGACCGAATGCCTTGCTGAGCAGGTTGTTGCTGATCTTGAAGGCCTCTGTTATTAAAAAATGGCTTGAGAGGACCTCCGCGTCGCTCACAAGGTCATTTTCATCCCACAGCATATCCCCTTGAACTCTGAATTGCTGGGTCTCCTCCTTGCCCTCAAGAAATTGATAGGAATTTTGTACAACTGCCATCGTTAACACTCCTCTTTGCTTAAATCTTAATAGAATTATTATTGTCTTGGTTTATCGTCTCGCGATCAAAATCATTCTCAACAACTGCAGAACCGCCATCAGAGTTGATGCCAGATAGGTCATGGCGGCGGCTGAGAGGACCTTTTTTGCCATCGCCACATGGTTCTTATCCATCATCACCTGTTTTTCAAGCATCACCAGCCCTCTTTTACTGGCATCAAATTCAACGGGCAGGGTGACAAGTGAAAAGATCACGACAGCTGTAAAGAGAAAGATCCCCGCATATAAGAGCGGCGGGGTTGACAGCAGCAGTCCCCCGAAGAAGATGATCCAGGCGAAGGATGATCCGAACTGGGCAACCGGAACAAACGTGTTCCTTATCATCAGGGGGGCGTATTTCTCCTTGTGCTGGATGACATGCCCCAGTTCATGGGCTACAACACCGAGGCTGGCCACTGAACTGTCGTTGTACGTTGACTGGGAGAGTCTCACAACTCTCTTTTTTGGATCGTAATGATCACTGAGCTGTCCTTGTATATTCTCCACCGGGATGTCATTGAGATTGTTGGAATCGAGCAACCTTCTGGCCAGTGATCGGCCGGTCATGCCGGTGGCTGAATCAACTCTTGAGTATTTTGCAAAGGTCGATTTGACCTTGGTCTGTGCCCAGAATGCAAATATGACCCCCGGTATTAGTATAATTAAAGACGTGTAAAAAAACATCAAAACCACCTCTGTCTGTGCTTTATTTGTTCAGGTACGTAATCAGTGTTTTAAGATGCTTGCTCCTGGTGGGGTGTCTCAGCTTCCTGAGCGCCTTCACCTCTATCTGCCGGACCCTCTCACGGGTGACGTTCAGGTACTTGCCAACTTCCTCCAGGGTCTTTTGCCGGCCGTCTATCAAGCCGTATCGCATCTTTAATACGGTTGCCTCTCTCGGTCCGAGCGTGTTCAGAACCTCGTTGATCTCATCTCGCAGAAGCATCAGCATGGCGGAATCCTCGGGATTGATGGTCTCAATATCGGCCACGAAATCACCGACCGAGGAATCCTCATCCCCACCAACGGGGGATTCCAGCGAGAGGGTCTCTTTGTCAGCCTGCAGGATCTCCTCTATCTTATCCTCTGATTTTCCCGTCATTCTGGCGAGAAGCTTCGCCGGGGGATAGTCTCCGTGTTCCTGCAGGTATTCTCGCCGTATCTTGTTGATCTTGTTAATCGTTTCGACCATGTGGACCGGTACCCGGATCGTCCTTGCCTGATCGGCAATGGCTCGTGTTATCGCCTGTCTGATCCACCAGGTTGCGTAGGTACTGAACTTATACCCTTTTTTCCAGTCGAATTTCTCGACGGCTTTTAAGAGCCCGATATTTCCCTCCTGTATCAGATCCAGAAACGTCAGGCCCCTGCCCATATAGCGCTTGGCTATGCTGACCACAAGCCTCAGATTAGCCACCACCAGTTTTTGCTTTGACTTTTTATGGCCTCTCTGGGCCTTTCTGGCCAGGGTTCTTTCCTGTGTCGGTGTCAGCAGGGGAATCCTTCCGATCTCCTTAAGATACATCTTGACACCGTCTTTTGTATAGGAGGCGTTATCAAAGACAGACGGACCGGCGGCACTGATGATCTTCTCCATAATCTCCTCGCGGTTGGTTGAGATCTCCTCTTTTTCCGTGTCATCCGCCTCTGGTTCTGATTCTTTGATCTGTATCTGCTCTTTTTCAAGATTTTCATATATGGATTCAAGAAAACTGCTGTCAAAACCGGTGTATTCCGGCGGTAAGGCCTTGTCAATATCCTCGTAGGTTATGTAGCCCTTCTCCTTACCCAGCTCAACAAGTTTTTTTAGTCTTTTTTCAACTTCTTTCGGGGTCAGCTGTTTCTTTTTCTTTGCCGTGCTCTTCTTTTTTCCGGTTGACGAGGCAGTTCGCTTACGTGTCCCTTTAGACGCTCTGGTCTTTTTACGTCCCGTCCCGGTAGAAGCTTTCTCTTCGGTCCGATCTGAGCGTTTTTCTTTTGCGGGCTTATCGCCCTTTGTTTTCTTTTCCTGCTCCTCTGATTTCTCAGGGTTGTTTACGCCCATCTAACGGCCTCCTTTCAAAATTTGCCAATTGATTGATCTCTTTGGATAAACGCAGTCTTTCTGTCAAGAGCTTGGCCTTGGTCTGATCATCTTTCTCCTCTTTCATCTTCAAATCGATCTTCTTCAATTCTCTCTTCAGATGTCGCTTTCTCATCATCTTTTGACAATCGGAGATAATCCTTGGGAAGTTTTCAGGAGAATCATACCTTCTAAATTGACGAAAGAATCTTTCAATTTTTTGTTTCTCGAAAAAATTGGGGAGATGTTCTGTTGAATCGTCGGGCTCGAAGTCAACCCTGACGGATTTAAAAAAACGCTGATAGTTTTCCATGGCTAAATCACCGTACTGTTCAAAGATTTCCTCGATATCCTTTCGGGTGGTTGGATGAAATAGATACAGGATGAGGAGCTCATCTTCGGGATTGAGTTTTTCGCTTTGGATGTCATATTGAAAGCTGTTTCCGGTTCCGCCTCCGCGCGTCGCGGGATGCGACTGCCCGGTCTTGATACGGTTCCAGGACTCCATAAGCAATTTCTTGTCTATTCCGGTTAATTCCGAGAGTCTCCCGATGAGCTTTTCAAAGAGAGAAAGATTCTTCATCTTCCGGGCCCTTGCGAGGAGATAGCGACTCTCCTTTACAAAGCGGTCCTTTCCCATCTCCCTTGTGAGATCGTATTTTGTTTTGATGTGGTCAAGGATGTATTCCTCGATCGATACTGCCTTGAGTAACGATCTACGGAAGGCATCTATACCTTTTTTTCTTAAGAATTCATCCGGATCTTTAGCGCCGCTGAGCTCGCAGACAAGCGCGTTTATTCCGTCTTTTAGCTGGTTGAACGAACTGATAACGGCCTTTTTCCCGGCTTCATCGGAATCAAAGACAAAGACAAATTTCCTTGTCAGGCTGGACAGTTTGTCAACATGCCTTTTTGTCAGGGCTGTCCCCATGACGGCAACGGTGTTTTTGATCCCGTTAAGATGGAGTCTCAGTGCATCCATATACCCTTCGACAATGATAGCAAAATCCACCTGCCGTATCTGTTCCCCTGCCCGGTCCAGGAGGAA
>Ga0102934_1003220_pt1 | contig 11177 bp, 10 predicted proteins | sample SalPonR2_A_D1_MG_FD_78175 | JGI IMG/M metagenome (GOLD analysis project Ga0102934, IMG submission 78175) | Salt pond soil microbial communities from South San Francisco under conditions of wetland restoration - Salt Pond MetaG R2_A_D1_MG | ecosystem: Environmental > Aquatic > Marine > Intertidal...
TCCAGAAAAGTGGTCTGGTTTTTCTGTGACATGACATATCCTTTTACTTATCTTGACAAAATTTCAAAAATTTCCCAAACAGGAAAATACTTGAACAGGACCGCCTGTTCGGATAATAAGGCAGACATAAGCTAAATGTAAATCGAGGTGCTATGAAATCAAATCTCAAAAAAATATTTCTTTATCCGCTATCTGAGCGGTCGAATGCCCGGGTTAAAAAACACGCGGGGTTTACGCTGATCGAGTTGATGGTGGTTATCGTCATTTTGAGTATTCTGGCGGTCTACGTGGCGCCCAAGCTTGTCGGCCGGGAAGAGCAGGCCAAGCAAGTAAAAGCCCGCGTGGATATGCAGGGCCTGGAAACCGCTTTAAAACTCTATAAGCTGGATAACGGCCGGTACCCTACAACCGAGCAGGGGCTGGAGGCACTGGTTGAGCCCCCGGAAACCGGTAAATCGGCGGAAAACTGGCGGCGGGGCGGCTACATCGAAAAAGGCAAAATTGCCAGTGACCCGTGGGGCAATGACTATATTTATTTAAGCCCCGGCAGCCATGGGGATTATGATATTATTTCCTATGGGGCAGACGGCGAACCCGGCGGGGAAGAGGAAAACAAAGACATCAAAAGCTGGGAGATCGAATAGCTGATCCCGGGCTATTCTCTTACATTTCTTTTAAGTATCCATTGACGCATTTCAGTAGGTTCCGTCCCAAAATGTTTCAACATTCACGGGGATTTACCCTTATCGAGCTGATCGTGGTGATCACCCTGATCAGTGTCATGATGTTTTTTGCCGTCCCGCGGCTCAACACCAATCTGTTGTCCTCGGACAAACGGAAGGTGTCCAAATGGCTGGTACTGACGGTTAAAACCTTAAAAGAAAACGCGGTCAGACGCCAGGCCCGACACATTCTCCATGTGGATTTTGACAATCACAAATTCTGGACGTCAGTAGATACGCCGGAGTCGGCGGATATGCCGGAGATGGATGAACTGGCGGAAATGTCAGAGAAAAAACAGAATGAATTTCAGCTGCCGGACGGATATCGGCTGCTTGATGTGGAATACCCGGAGGATCAGAGAGAAAGCAGCGGTGTGGCCGAGATCCGCTTTTTTAAAAAAGGCTATTCCGATCATGCGATGATCCATGTGGAGGATGCGGACGCCGATCGCATCACCTATGAAGTTCAACCGTTTCTGCTTGAGGTGCAGATTCATGAAGACCATGCGGCATTCTGAACATCTTCTGCCGGATCTGTCCCGGGGTTTTACCCTTTTGGAAGTCATGGTGGCGCTGGCCATTATCGCCATTGTGCTGGTCAGTGTGCTGCGTATGCAGGGCCAGACCATTTCCATGAACGAGGCATTCCGATTCTACACCGTGGCCCCCGAGCTGGCGACGGCCAAAATGGCCGATATCCGGCAGGATCCGGAATCTGCGGAGTTAAACAGCAGCGGGGATTTTGACGAAGATTTTTTCGGATACAGCTGGCAGGCCGCTGTTGAGGAGGTCGTTATCGAGACCGAGGAAAACCGGGAAATGAAGCTAAACCGCGTGGATGTCACTATATCGTATATGGACGAGGCATACACGTATGGGATTCGGGAATACATGCCGGCGGCATCCAATGAACTTTGAATCCACAACAGAAAAACCAATTTCGCGGTTTGCAGGGAAAGCCCCTTTCTCCAATCAACAGGGGTTTACCCTGCTTGAAATCCTGATTGCCATCTTTATTTTTGCCATTGTCATGACCACCATTTATTCGGCTTTTAACGCTGTGGTGTCAAAAAATGAGGCCATCAGTGAGGGCCGCGGCCTTTATGAGATGACCCGGAACTGTCTGGATCGCATGACGAGCGACTTTTCGGCGATTTATGTGGAGCAGCCGCCACTGTACGAGCCGCCGGATTTTGATGATTTGCCGGATCCGTACCGGTTCGTCTGCACGGAGGAAATGGTCGGCACGGAAAATTTTTCCCGCGTCCGGTTTGCCAGCAATGCCCATTTGCCCATGGGCAGAGATGAAAATACCGGCATGGCGGAAATTATTTATTATGTGGACGAGCTGGAACCGCCGCAGTCCGGATTTGTGCTCCGCCGTAAGGATCGCGCCTACCCCTATGAGACGGAAGACCGGTTTGAAGAAGAAGGCGATGATCCGATCATCTGCAAAGGCATTCAGTCCTTTTCTGTGGCGTGCTACGATGCCGAGGGCGAATCCCAGGCGCAATGGGATTCTGAAGAAGATATCGGTAAATACGCCACCCCCCGGTCGGTCGCCATTGAACTTAAGGTATCAAACGGGGAAACCGCGTATCACTTTAAAACCGCGGTCCATCTCCCGGTTTACCGGGAAAAAATGGAAGAGGGGAGAAAGGGCCTCTGATGGCGATGGGGCAAAACAGGCATAACAAGGGGATTGCCCTTATTGTGACCCTGACGATTATCACGCTTCTGGTCACCATCTCCCTTGAACTCAACCGTCAGGTCCGCGGCGCGGTCACGGATTCCGCAGCGTTCAGAGATCGCGCCACCTTGCGCCATATGATTCACTCCGGGGTAGCCATGGCGGAAACCATTTTGACCCGGGATAAGCAGGATACCCAAGTGGACTCGATTCAGGAGGATTGGGCAAACCCGGAAAAAATTGAGACCTATTTATCACATCTCGCGTTTGATAAGGGCAATCTGTCCATCCGTATCAGTGATGAGCTGAGCCGCATTCAGGTGAACGCGCTGGTAACATATCCCAGGGGCCGGAATTTCAATGAAATTCAACAGAAGCTCTGGTACCGGTTCATTACCCTGATGCTCTCCCAGCAGGAAGAATCCGAAGAAACCTTTTTTAATGAGCCGATCGAGCCGGCAGCGATCATCAATCCGGTCAAAGACTGGCTGGATTCAGAGGATGACGATGCGATTTCCGGCTTAAACGGCGCAGAGGATGACTATTACCGGGACCTTGATCCCCCATACGCCTGCCGGAACGGTCCAATCCGGCATATCAATGAATTACTCAGGATTAAAAACATCTCCCCTGAACTCTTTTACAGTGCAGAGGCGGCCATGACCGGCATTTCGCAGTATATGACCGTCTACGGGATGGAAGCGGGCGACAACGGGTTTACCTATCCGGGGAAAGTCAATATTAACACGGCCGAGGCCCCGGTGATTGCCGGCATCCTGCCGGCCGGCCGGGAATTTTTGGCACCCGAGATCGTCGCCTACCGTGAGGAAAAAGAAGGGGATGAATACATCCATGAATTGACCGGCCCGAACTGGTATCAGCAGGTGCCGGGATGTAGCGACCTGGAGATCGAATCCGACCTGATCACGACCCAGAGCGATATTTTCCGCATCGAATGCATGGGAGAATTCAATGATATAACTATGGCGGCCCAGGTCATCGTCAAGCGAGAGAAAGAAAGTGAAAGCGGCCGATGGGTTTGCCGGCAGTTAAGCTGGCATTTTTTGTAGGCGTGCGAAAATCGGTTTGACACAACGCATTACGGCGCATAAGATAATCGGCGGCAACTCCTCCGATTTATATTAAAATATTTGTTTTTGTTTGAAATTTTAATCATATGAGCAGACCGTATCTTTCCATAGACATCCGGGATCACGCCATATCCGCGCTTTTGATCAAAAGCGGGTTAAAGGGCAATGTGATTGAAGGCCACGCCCATGTTCCGCTTGAAGCCCCGAGTGGTTCGGAACCCCATGAAGAGAACCCCTGGTATGCGGCGATTGCCCGGGTTGTTGAAAAGCTGGATGCGAGCGGGGCGACGTGTTTAATTTCCCTGCCGCCCGCCCTGATATCCTATCGCAACCTGCGGGTGCCCTTTAAAGAAAATCGTAAAATCCGGCAGGTGCTGCCGCTTGAGATCGAGCCGCTGCTGCCGTTTCCGCTGGACGAGGTGATCCTTGATTTCCAAACCGTCCGCAAAGCCGAAGGCGCGGATCTGATCGCCGCAGCGGTTGAAAAGGAAAAGCTTAAGCCCATACTTGACGCATTGAATGCCTTTCAGCTGAGCCCCCAGATCATTATGCCGGGCGGTTTTCCTGTGGCCCAGTGCCTCGCACGCCAAAAAAAGGAAGAGAATTTTCTGTATGTGGATATGGATGACACCTCAACCACGCTCTTTGCGGTGGTATCTGAGCGGGTCCATCTGGTACGGTCCATATATACCGGAAATGTTTCCCAAAAACAGCGTCTGCGCACGCTTCAAACCAACATCCGGCGATTTCTCGTGGCCTTTGAAAATATATACGGATTTGACTTCCAGCCCGGGGCCGTCTATTTCTCGGGCAATGGCACGGTTCACGCGGAAGCCGTGGAAGCCATCGGCAGCCAACTCAATATCCGGACCGAACCGATCCGAATGGAGGAAATCGGCGAATTCAACTTTCAAAGGGAAATTGACGGCGAGAGAGGCTTAACGGATCAGGCCAATAATCCGCTCTGCCTGGTGAGCATTGATTTGTTCCGGATTTCAGCGCTCAACTTTTTTCAGGAGCGCTATGCCCTCTACCGGTATTGGGAGGAATATAAATCCGATATCATTAAAACCGGAATTATTGCCGCACTGGTCTTGATCATCGGCATGTACGGCCTGATCTTCGACGCCCGGCATCTGAGCCAGCAGGTCAATCGAATGGACCGCCGGATTGCCGCGATTTTTCAGTCCACATTTCCCGAGGTATCGCGGATTGTAGACCCGCTTCAGCAAATGCAGGTCAAAGTCCGGGAGGCCAAAGGCAGAAATGTCTTTGCCGGCAGCTTAAACGAGGAAATTTTAAATATTGATATCCTAAACGATTTAAGCCGCCTGATCCCCTCCTCGATTGACGTTATCATTACCCGGTTCGTCAGAGGGGGGGGGTCGGTTTTAATCTCCGGGCATACGGATACCTTCAATGCGGTGGATGATATCAAAAGCGCCTTGTCTCGTTCCGAATATTTTGATGAAATCACCATCAGTTCGGCCAACATGGACAAAGCCGCCAATCGGGTCCAATTCAAACTCAAGCTATTGATTGTCGAGCCTTCAAACAGATCCGGGTAAACGAGTCTTGATCCATGATAAATATTAACTTAAACCAGCGGGAAAAAATCATCGTCTACGGGGCCGGGCTGTTCATTGCCGCATTTGCCCTTGTACAGCTGATTATTATGCCGGTTTTTGAAAAACGGGATGAGCTTCAGCGAAAACTTGATGCCAAACATCAAACCCTTTCCGAAATGCAGCAGCTTCGGGCCGAATATCAGGAGCTGCGGCAAAGGATCGCCGCCTCCCGGAACCAGTTCGACAGACGACCGGCCAATTTCACCCTGTTCTCATTTATGGACCGGCTGGCCGGACAAGCCGGGATCAAGCAGCATGTCAGCTATATGAAGCCTTCGACGACTGTAAACGATGACACCGGCGTGACCCTGTCCCGGGTGGAAATGGAGCTTCAGGGCATTTCCCTGAAGGATCTCACAAAATATCTTTATAATGTCGAAACATCGAAAAATATGGTAATGATTAAACGCCTCTCCATTTCACGGACCGGGCGCGATAGCGCCCTGATCGATGCGGTGCTGCAGGCGGAAACCGTCGAGACCTGATGTTAAAAAATGGGATTGCCAGTGCTGACGCATCCTAAAATCAAACGAATGCCCAGATTAAAAATCAGATGAAAAAGTGGATTGGCTACATAAGCTACGGGGTCATCATACTGGTCGCGTTTTTGTATCTGCTGTTTCCGTCCCGAGAGATCAGAGACTATCTGGTTCAAGAGGCGGAAAAGCGTGTCCCCGGATTATCGCTGGGCATCGGCACGCTCGCGCCAAGCCTGCCGCCTGGCCTTAAATTTTCTGAGTTGGATGTTTCACTTCAAAACCAACCGGTTTTCAATGCCAGTCAAATGATTGTGACGCCCCGGTATCTATCGCTTTTCTCCGCTGACAAATCTTTTCGATTAAAAGGAGATGTTTACCAGGGGATGCTGAGCGGCGATGCCGCCGTGGCAACTGCCTCAAAACCACAATATTCTGCGGATATTGATTTTGAAGGTGTTCAGATGAATGCGATTGACCCCTTAAAAGAACTGATCCCGCATCAGATTTTTGGCGCCGCTCAAGGGGACATCAAATACAGCACCCAGGGCGGTCCCTGGGGCGAAGGCAATGGGGAGATAACAGTCACCGGTTGCCGGATTGAGTTTAAGCCCGCGCTTTTCGGGGTTAAAGAGCTGGACTTGGGAAAAGTCAATGCCGGCATTGAACTGCAAAATCGCCGGGCTTCCATTAAAAAAATAACGATTAAAGGCGACCAGATATCCGGCAATGCATCCGGCAGCCTTGGGCTCAGGCGCCCCCTGCCCCAGAGTACAATCCAGCTGGAAGGCACTCTCAAGCCGCATCCCTCCCTCATCAAGGAGTTGAGCCGAACAGTGCCGTCACAGCTGTTATCCCAGCGGGATTATGTGGACAAGGGGATTCCGTTTCGTTTGTCCGGCACGCTTGACCGGCCGAATTTTTCGCTTCGATAGCCGCATATTAAATATATGATCAGACGCATATTTATATTAATCAATCTCGGGCTCCTTACCTTGGGTATTTATTTCGGGGTCCAGCTTTTCTATCAGGTGGTGACCGCGGAGCTGCTGCCGGCAGACGCAGGCGCCAGTATTACAGATGGCGTTCGTTCCGCAAATGAACGAAGAGCGGGAAATTCCCGAAGCGCCAATGCCCAGCCGGATTTTCCCGAATATCAGGCCATTGTTAACCGGGATCTTTTTAAAACCACTGAAACCCCGGAGGCTGAACCGGAAACCGAAGCGGTGGAGCTGGATAAGCTGAAACAAACCCAGTTGAACCTGAAACTATGGGGCACGGTAACTGGTACCGCAGAAAAAGCCTATGCCGTGATCGAGGATAAAAGCAAGAACCGTCAGGGGCTGTACCATAAAGGGGATGCGATCCAGAATGCGACCATTAAAATGATTCTGCGCAAAAAAGTGGTTCTGCGGGTCAACGGCGAAGATGAAATTCTGATCATGGAGGATGAAAAGGACCAATCCGGGCGCGTGAACACAGCGCAAAGCAGCCGGGGGCGGGAGGCCTCTGCCTATTCACCCGGAGACCGGGTGAGTATCGATCGAAACGAGATCAACTCAGCGCTAAATAACATCAACCAGCTCATGCAGCAGGTCCGGGTGCGCCCCCACTTTAAGAACGGAAAACCCAACGGGCTTATCCTGACCCATATCCGCAACAATTCGATTTTCAATGAACTGGGGCTTAAAAGCGGAGATATCGTCAAAGGCGTCAACGGCCAGGAGATCGAATCCGTGGATGATGCCTTGAAATTTTATAACAATCTGAAATCTTCCTCCTCTGTGCAGCTGCAGATCGAACGTCGGGGGCAGGAAAAAAGCATCGGCTATGAGATCGATTAATCATCATGAACCGCCAATCATAACTAAGGAGAGTGGGCAGCAGTTATGCAGAATTTGCTGAAAATAGCATTCATTATCGGGTGCATCGGGCTTGTTTCCCTTTTCTCGATGCCTGTCGATGCATACGCGCAGAATGATGAAAACGGTGCTGCGTCGTCGGAAACCTCGGAACCCCCCGCATCGGGTCGATATGTATCCATTGACTTCAATGATGTGGATATTGAGGTTTTCATCAAGTTCATCAGCGAACTGACGGGCAAAAATTTTGTGATCGATCAAAGAGTCAAAGGCAAGGTCACCATCATCTCGCCGACCAAGATCTCGGTCAAAGAGGCCTACAAGGTATTTGAATCCGTGCTTGAGGTGCATGGGTATACGGTGGTGGATGCGGGCGAGGTTACCAAAATCATTCCCTCCCCGTACGCCCGGACCATGAATATTGAAACCCGCCTGAAAAAGAAGAGGGATGCGCCCGAAGATAAAATCGTCACCCAGTTGATCCACCTGAGATACGCCGACCCTAATGAGGTGAAGCAGCTATGTGCGCCGCTGGTTTCCAAGAGCAGCGTGGTGCTTGCCTATGAGCCGACCAACATGCTGATTATTACGGATGTGTATTCAAACATTACCCGGCTCCTGAAAATCATCGAGGCTATTGATGTCACCGGCATCGGCAAGGAAATTTCAGTGATTCCGGTCGAGCATGCGGATGCCCAGGAACTGGTCAAAATCATTGACTCGGTGTTTAATGAGCAGCGCCGGCAGCGCAAGCGGCCGGAGCAGGCCATCAACCTGGTGGCCGACAACCGCACCAACATCATCGTGGTGATGGGAAGCGAGGGGGATACGACCCAGGTAAAAAAATTGATCGACATGCTGGATAAAAAGATGCCCAAAGGCAAGGAGCGGATTCATGTGGTCTATCTCCAGCATGCTAAGGCGGAAGACCTGGCCCAGGTGCTTCAGGAACTCCCGTCAAAATCGGACAGTGGAACGGATAAGGGCAAAAAGGTGGCCCCCATTGTTTCCCAGGATATTCAGATCTCGGCGGATAAAGCGACTAACAGCCTGATTATCCGGGCGGAGAAAGATGACTATCAAATTCTTCAGGATATCATTGATCAGCTGGATATCCAGCGCTCCATGGTCTACATTGAAGTGCTGATCATGGAAATTAACAAAGAGAAATCCTTGAATCTCGGCACCGAATGGATTGTCGGCGGAGAGGCCGCCTACCAGGATAAGGAGGGCGTCTATGGCGGCGGTTTCACGGGAGGGGCGGCCATTGGCGGAGACCCGGGTTACCTGTCCTCAACCGCCCAGGCCACAGGCTCAGCCTCCGCGGCTTCAGCTCTGCCCCCGGGCTTTTCTCTAGGGGTTTTCGGGGAAAACATTACCGTCGGGGATGTATCGTTTCCCACCATTCAGGGAATTGTCCAGCTCTACAAAAAAGATCAAGATGTCAATATCCTGCAGACGCCCCAGTTGTTGACTACGGACAATGAAACCGCCAAAATTACAGTGGGTAAAAATGTACCGTTTTTGACCAGATCCGCATCCGGAGACACCAATTTTAATAATTTTGAATACAAGGATGTGGGCATCAGCCTTGAAATTACGCCGCAGATAAACAAAAACCGGCAAATTCGGCTTGAGATTTTAGAGGAGGTCAACACGCTTGAATCGACGACCGCCACCTTTCAACCCACCACCCTTAAACGGACCATTGAAACCACCGTTTTGGTGGATGATAAAAACACCGTGGTCCTGGGCGGCTTAATCGATGAGAGCCTTTCTTCCACCGAATACAAAGTGCCCTGCCTGGGCAGCATCCCGGTGATTGGCTGGTTGTTTAAGTCCATGGGCAAGGGCAATCAAGAAACCAACCTGTTTGTTTTTCTCACTCCGCATGTGGTGCAGGGTGCTGAGGATGCAAAAACTATTTATGACAGCAAAAAACAGCATATTGAAGATAAAGTTGAAGAAGGCGAAATAAAACTCTATGAGGAAAAGGCAGAACCATTTGCCCCGGGAATGCTCAAAGGTGAAACGCGTAATGCCGAATAAACCCTTTTAATAATATAGGCCCATGATCGCAACCCGTTTAACAGAAATTTTGCAAAGAGATTACGGCGTGTCCGAAGCCTCGATCGAAGAACTTCAGACTGAGCCCACGGCTACGCCGGCCGAGACGCTGATCAAAAAACAGGTGGTCTCAGAGCATCAGCTCCTTGAGGCCTATAGCAAGCTCTATGATATCCCATATGTGCCAAGACTCCCGGTTGAAGAATTCAACATGGAGTTTGCCCGTAAGGTATCCATCCAGTTTTTGAAAAAATTCACCCTCATTCCGCTGGAATCGCAGAGCCCCTTGACCGGCCTGGGCATTGATGCCGCTTCGGATGAATCTCCGGACGAGCAACCGACAACAGTTATCGCCATCAATGATCCAACAGCCTTTCAGCCGGTGGATGACCTGGTCCGGATTCTTGGGCTGGACGACTATCAGCTGGTCTTAACCGCCCGGGATACCATACTGTCGTTGATCAACATGGCCTATGACAGCAGCCGGGATACGGCACAGCAGCTGGTGGCGGACATGGAGGAAAACGGCGCGGAAATCATCAGTGAAATCGAAGAGACCGCGGATCTCTTGGATGATACCAGTGATGCCCCGATCATCAAGCTGGTCAACCATATCATCTCCCAGTCGGTCAAAATGGGGGCCAGTGATATCCATATCGAGCCCTATCAAAACAACTTTAAAATCCGCTACCGGATTGACGGGGTGCTTTACGATTTCCTGTCTCCGCCCAAATGGATGCAGTCCGCGCTGATCTCAAGAATCAAGGTCATGTCCAAGATGAACATTGCCGAGAAGCGGCTACCCCAGGACGGCCGGTTTGAGGTAAAGATCGGGGATCAAAGCATTGACGTCCGGGTCTCCAGTATTCCCATTACGCACGGGGAGCGCATTGTCCTGCGGCTCTTGAATAAGTCCAGCTCTTTGCTAAGGCTTACGGATATCGGGCTTTCACAGGAAAAGCTGGATCAGGTGAACCGCATGATCCGCTTTTCCAACGGGATTATCCTGGTCACCGGCCCCACGGGAAGCGGCAAGACCACCACCCTATATGCGGTTTTATCCCGGATCAATTCCCCGGATATCAATATTATCACCATTGAGGATCCGGTGGAGTATCAGTTAAAGGGCGTGGGCCAGATCCAGGTGAATCCGAAGATCGATCTCACCTTTGCCCGTGGCCTTCGCTCCATTGTCCGGCAGGATCCGGATGTCATCCTGATAGGCGAGATGCGGGATCTGGAGACGGCGGAGATCGGGGTGCAATCCGCATTGACCGGCCACCTGGTGTTCTCCACCCTTCATACCAATGATTCCGCCAGCGCCATCACCCGGCTGGTGGATATCGGCGTGGAGCCCTTCCTGATCTCCTCTTCGGTGATCGCCGTGATCGCCCAGCGCCTGGTCCGCGTGCTCTGCGAGGAGTGTAAAGAGGCTTACACCCCGGATGAGGCAACCATTAAAGAGATGGGGCTTTTACCGGATGAGGCCGAAGGCCTCGTGCTATACCGGGCCGGCGGTTGCGCTAAATGCTTTCACAGCGGCTATAAAGGCCGGGTGGGTATTTATGAAATCATGGAGATGAAAAGCGCGCTTCAGAATCTCGTATTGAAAAACTATGATTCCCATCAGATTAAACGAGA
>Ga0102934_1003221_pt1 | contig 11173 bp, 7 predicted proteins | sample SalPonR2_A_D1_MG_FD_78175 | JGI IMG/M metagenome (GOLD analysis project Ga0102934, IMG submission 78175) | Salt pond soil microbial communities from South San Francisco under conditions of wetland restoration - Salt Pond MetaG R2_A_D1_MG | ecosystem: Environmental > Aquatic > Marine > Intertidal...
CCCACCACCACTTCGGCCACAAGGAAGCGCTCTGGGAACGGGTCAAGGAACGCGCCTTTGCCGCCTATGCCGAAGGACAGGAGGCCGAGCTGCGGGCTGCCGAGGACCCCGATGCCGACCTGCTCAAGAACGCCATCACGCGCTATTTCGCCTTCCTCCAGGCCAATCCGGGCGTCGTGCGGCTGTTCGCCTGGACCCACCTGGACGAAGACCAGAGCTGCGGACGGCTGGACGCCGAGCTGGTGCGCCTCGGCGCCGAGCGTATCCGCCAGGCCCAGGAACGCGGCCTGTTCAGGGCGGACGTGAACCCGGCGCACGTCGTCACCATGTTCGTCAACGGCTGCACGCAGTGGTTCGAGGCCAGGGCGCACCACTCGCAATGGCCCGGCGTCGGCGACGACCAGGCTTACCTGGACGATTTTCTGAAAATCTTCATGGACGGCGTGCTGCCGCCCGAGCGGGAAGAGGACGCATGAAAACCTTTGCCGCTTTTCTTTTCGGCGGGCTGCTGCTCGCATTGGGCGGCTGCGACGCCGCCCCCTCCCCCGCCGCCGAGGCGGCGCCGGCGGAACATCGCAGCGCCGTGCGGGTCGCGGAGGCCCGCCTCACCCAGGGCGCGGACACGCTGCGCCTGCCGGGCGTGGTACGCGCCGGCCAGCGCGCGCAGCCGGCCTTCCTGCATGCCGGACACCTCGCGGCACGCTTCGTCGCGCGCGGCGAGCGGGTGATCGCGGGGCAACGCCTGGCGAGCCTGCAAAACCCCGCGCTGGGACCCGCGGTGGCGGCCGCGGAAGCGCAGCAGCGCGAGATCGAGGAACAGCTCGTCCAGCTGGAGGCCGACTACCGCCGCGCCCGCGAATTGCGCGAGCAGGGGCTCGGGTCGGAAGAGCGTCTTGACCGCGCTTTGGCGCAGCTCAAGGCCGCCCGCCAGGCGCGGGAGCGCGCGCTGGCCCGCGTCGCGGAAGCCCGCGACCAGCTCGCCGATGCCGTGTTGCGGGCGCCGTTCGACGGCACGGTCAGCGACCTGCTCATCGAGCCGGGTGATTTCGTGCGCGCCGGACAGCCGGTCCTGGTGCTGGCCGGGCGATCCGGGCTGGAGATCGAGCTCAGCCTGCCGGAGGGACTGCGCGGCCAGCTGCAGACCGGAGATGCGGTCAAGGTCTCCAGCCTGTCGTCCGGCGCCGAGACTGCCGGCCGTATCCGCGAACTGGGCCTCGCCCGGGACGGGCGGCTGGCGCCGGCGGTGATCTCGCTCGAGGAGGCCGACGCGTGGGAGCCCGGCATGTCGGTGCACGTCACGCTGACGCGCGCCTCGGAGGCTGCGCTGACGGTGCCGTTGGCCGCCATCGTGGACCCGGGCACCGGCCGCACGCGGGTGTACCGCGTGGCGGGGGACCGTGCCGTGCTGATCCCCGTGCAGGCAGGCCGGCTCGCGGGTGGCCGTGTCGAGGTCAGGGGCGAGCTCGAGGCAGGGGACCGCGTCGTGGTAGCGGGACACCAGCAACTGCTGGACGGTGACTTGCTGGAGATTCTCCCCTGAAACTCATCCTCGCGAGCCTGGAGCGGCGCCGGCTGGTGCTGGCGATCGTCATGACCCTGTCGCTGATCGGGGCGGCGGCGTGGCTGACCATGGACCGGCAGGAAGACCCTTTCTTCCCTTACCGCTACGGCCAGGTGCTGGTGAGCTGGCCCGGTGCCGACGTCGACCAGGTCGAGCGACTGCTGCTCAACCCGCTGCAGGAAGAAATCGCCCAGGTGGAAGAGGTCAACGAGCTGCGCGGCACCGCGCGGCTCGGCTTCGCCCAGCTGATCGTCGGCATGCACCAGCACGTCTATGACACGGACCAGGCCTGGGAGAGAATCCGCGTCGCCGTGGACCGCGCCGAGCGGAAATTCCCCGCGCAGGCCGGTTCGCCGCAGATTCTCGACCGCATGATGGATACCGAGGGCATCGTGCTGGCGGTCACTGGGAGCGACGACCTGCTCGAACTGGTGGAGGCGGCGCGGAGCCTGCGGCGCGACCTGTTCCGCTTCAACGACATCGCCCGCATCGAGCTGGTCGCCGATCCCGGCGAGCAGCTGGAGGTCCGCATCCAGCCGGGGCTGGCGGCGAGCTACGGCCTGGATGCCGAAGCGCTGGGCGCGCAGCTCGCGGCGAGGAACGTGACGCTGCCGGGCGGGGCGCTGAGTCGCGACGGCCGCTCCTTCGTGCTGCGACCCCAGGCCGAGTTCCGCAGCCTGGAAGAGCTGCTGGCGACGCCGGTGCGGCTGCCGGGCGGCGATTTTCTACCTCTGGAGGCGGTCGCCAGCGTGCAGCTTGCGCCTGCCGATCCGCCCACCGACCGCATGTGGTTCAACGGCGAGCCGGCGGTCGGCGTGGGGATCGTCATCCCCGAGAATCGCCTCAACGCCGTGCGCTTCGGCGAACAGGTGCGCGCCCTGGTCGACGAGCTGCGTCCCCGCTACGCGCCTCTCCAGATCCGCGAGATGTTCTACCAGCCGAAATGGGTGGAGGACCGGCTCGCCGAGCTGGCCCGCTCGCTGCTGCTGGGCGTGGCGATCGTGGTGCTGGTGCTGCTGGCCTTCATGGGGCCGCGGCTGGGGCTCACCGTGGCCGGGCTGCTGCCGCTGGTGACGCTCTCGGCAATGGCCGTGTACGCGATGACCGGCGGCGTGCTGCACCAGATGGCCGTGGCCGGGCTGGTGATCGCGCTCGGCATGCTGGTGGACAACGCCATCGTGATGACCGAGAACCTGCAGTGGCACCTGGACCAGGGCCGCCGCCGCCGCGAGGCCGCCGTGGCGTCGGTGCGCGAACTGGCGGGGCCGCTGGCCGCCGCGACCGGCACCACGCTCGCCGCGTTCACGCCGCTGCTCATGGCGCAGGGTGACACGGCCGATTTCACGCGCGGCATTCCCATCCTGGTGATGCTCACCCTGCTGATCAGCTACTTCTACGCGGTGTTCGCCACCCCGGCGATGGCGACCCTGGCATTGCGGCCGCGCACCGACACCTCCGGCGGGCGCATGCGGCGTCTGGGCGAGAGCCTGGGCCGTTTCGCTGTGCGACGCCCCTGGGGCGTGCTCGGCATCGCCGTCCTGCTGGTCACGGGCGCCGCGCTCCTGAGCGGGGCGTTGCCGCGGGACTTTTTTCCCAGCACCGATCGCAACCAGCTGGTGGTCGACCTGCGCTTCCCCGAGGGAACCGAGCTCGAGCGCACGGCCCTCAAGACCAACGCGCTCGCGGCCGAACTGGCGCGCCGGCCGGGCGTGAACGCCGCGCATGTTTTTGCCGGCGCCAGCGGCCCCCGCTTCTACTACAACCTCATCAAGATCCCGCGGGCGCCGCACCTGGGACGCATCGTGGTGATCGCCGACGATAAAGACCGGCTGCCCGAGCTGATGCGCTGGGTGCGGCACCGCGCGGAGACGACCCTGCCGGATGCGCACGTCGTGGCCAGCCGTCTCGGGCAGGGCCCGCCGGTGGACGCCCCGGTGGAAATCCGCGTGTTTTCGGAGGACTACGGCGAGCTGGTCGCGGCAGCCGAGGCCGTCATGCGCGAACTGCGAGCGGTGCCCGGCGCGCTGGACGTGCGTCATACGCTCGGCACCGGCCTGGCGACCGTCGCGCTGGAAGTCGACGATGCCGCGGCGGCACGCCTCGGCCTGTCGAGATCGGATGTCGCGGCGGCGCTGGCGGGAGCGACGCTCGGGCGAGAGTTCTCCACCTGGCGCGTGCGCCGCGAGCCCTTGCCGATGATCATCCGCGCGCCCGAGGGCCGGGACTTCCCGGTGGAAGCGATCGAGGGCCTGCCGCTGAAACTGGATGACGGCCGCACCGTGCCGCTCGGGCAGCTCGTCCGCAGCCGCATGGAATGGCAGCCGGCCGTGGTGCGCCAGTGGGACATGCAGCGCATGACCGCGGTCCTGGCGGAGACCGCGGAGGACGTCACCTACACGCAGGTGCTGTCGCGCCTCGCGCCGCGGCTGCAGGGCCTCGAACTGCCCCCGGGAGTCCGCCTGGTATATGGCGGCTCCGCCGCCGAGGCCGGCGAGGCCAATACCGCGCTGTTCAAGACATTGCCGGTCGGCCTGCTGTTGCTGCTGGTGTTCCTGCTCTACCAGTTCAACTCTTTCCGCCTGCTCGGCATCGTGCTGATGACCGTGCCGCTGGCGGTAGTCGGCGTCGTGCCGGGCCTGTTGCTCGCCCGCCAGCCGGTAAGCTTCACCGCGATCCTGGGCGCGGTGGCGCTGGTGGGCATCGTCGTCAACAACGCCATCGTGCTGATCGACCTGGCGCGCAGGCTGGAACAGGACGGCCTGGACACCGCCGCGGCGATGGTGGCCGCGGTGGGGCGCCGGGCGCGCCCGATCCTGATGACGACCGCGACCACGGTGGCGGGTTTGCTGCCGCTCACCTTCACCCGCTCCACCCTCTGGCCGCCGCTGGCCTGGGCGATCATCTCGGGACTGCTGGCTTCGACCCTGCTGACACTGGTCGTGATCCCCGCGCTCTACCGCCTGCTGATGGGCGGGCGCGGACCCGTGCCCGAACCGGCTCAGCCCGCGGGCAGCACGTAGCCGCGTTCGCGGAAAAGCCTCAGGCAGACCGCCGCGACCTCCGGGTCGTAACGCGTGCCGGCGCCGGCCTCGATTTCCTCGAGCACCTCGCCGATGGCACGGGCCGGCCGGTGCGGCCGCCGGCTGCACATGGCCTCGACCACGTCCGCGACCGCAATGATGCGGGCCTCCGGCAAGATGTCCTCGCCGCGCAGGCCTTCCGGGTAACCGCTGCCGTCCCAGCGCTCGTGATGCTGCAGAACCACGTCGGCGAGCGGCCACGAGAACTGGCTCTTGCGGAGAATCTCGTAGCCCTGGCGCGCGTGCGTCCTGGCGATCTCCATCTCCATGGGGGTCAGCCGGCCGGCCTTCGAAAGCACTTCCGAGGGGATCGCCAGCTTGCCGACGTCGTGCACCCGCGCGGCCATGGCGACGCGCTCGCGAACTTCCTCGTCCAGCCCGAGCTCGGTGGCGATCGCCCGGGCCAGGTCGGAGACGCGACGCTCGTGTCCCGCCGTGTAGGGGTCCCGCATCGAGACGATCGTGCTCACTACGTCGATGGTGGCCAGCATGTTTTCCTGCAGGAATTCCAGCTGGCGCGCCTCGCGCTCCTCGTGCGCCTTGCGCCGGAGCAGGCCCCAGGCGCTCTCCGCCAGCAGGCGCACGCGGTCGATGTCTTCCTCGTCGTAATCCGAGCGCTTGTTGCCGATGCCCAGCACCATCACCGGGCGGCCCTGCTCCATCACGGGAACGGCAAGATGCCGGACCAGCGGCGTGTGCCCGTCGGGGAGCCCGCGCCGGTAGCGCTCAGCATCCAGCGTGTTGTGCACCACCGGGCGCCCTTCGCGCACGCAATCAGCCCAGATGCCGGCACGGTCCAGCGCGTAGTGGGTTTCAGATTCGATGGAACACCCCGAGAGGGTCCGGCTGGACCAGGCGGCCAGCCGAATGCCGCCGCCCTGCTCCACGACATGCAGGTAGGCCGCGCGGCTTCCGGTGATCTGCTCTGCCAGTTCCACCGCCCGCCGGCCTACGCCGTTCTCGTCTAGCTCGGGCGCTTCCTCGTGCAGCGCCAGCAGCGCGGCCGTCAGGGCATAGCGCCCCGGAGGAAGATCACTGGGATCAAGCATTTCTCCGTCCCCGGCATGGTCGGGCCGCGACCGTCGCATGCAAGCAGCAGAATGGTGGCTACGGGTGGGCTCGAACCACCGACCTCAGCATTATGAGTGCCGCGCTCTGACCGACTGAGCTACGTAGCCGCCGTTGCGCGCCTGGTGGCGCATGTCCCGGAAGGGCCGGGAATTTTCCCCGCGCCCCGCGGGCGTGTCAAGGCGCGGGCGGCGGCGCAGATTTGACAAATCGCAACTGCTGCCCGGCTCGACTTGCCCAGAATCCCGTCATGGAGGCCCGACAACGCGGGCCGGCAACCGGGAGAAGACGGGCATGTACGACACTAAACGCTTGTGGTGGACGCTGGCACTCATCCTGGCGGTGTCCTTCGGGATTCTCGGCTTCATGGGCACGGAGATCTATCGAACCATGCCGCCGGTCCCGGAAGCCTATCTCACGGCCGAAGGAGAAGTGCTCTATTCGCGCCGCGACATCGAGCGGGGGCGCCAGGTCTGGCAGACCACCGGCGGACACCAGCAAGGCTCCATCTGGGGCCACGGCGCCTACGTCGCGCCCGACTGGACCGCCGACTGGCTCCATCGCGAGTCGCTCGCACTGCTGGAAGTCTACGCGCAAAAAGACTTTGGCAGGCCTTTCGACCAGCTCAGCGAGGGACAACAGGCCTCGCTGCAGCAACGCCTGGAACGGGAGATGCGCGCCAACACCTACGACCCGCAGTCCGGCCGGGTGACGGTATCCGCCGAGCGCGCCAGCGCCATCCGGGACGTCGCCGCGCACTATGAAGGCCTGTTCGGCAATGACCCTGCGCTGGATGAACTGCGCGAAGCCTACGCAATGATGCAGTTCCCGGTGCCCGACGCCGAGCGCCGCGAGCTGCTGGCGGGCTTCTTTTTCTGGTCGTCGTGGGCGGCGTCCACTAACCGGCCGGACTCGGACATCACTTTCACCAACAACTGGCCGCACGAAGAGCTGGTCGGCAACACGCCCACCGGCGCGGCGTTCATGTGGACCTTCATCAGCATCCTCATACTCCTGGCCGGCGTAGCCGCGCTGGCGTGGCATTACGCGGTGATTCACGGCCGCGAGCCGCCTCCGGAAGTGCCCGAAATCGATCCGCTGCACAGCTTGCAGCCCACGCCGTCGATGCGCGCCACGGTCAAGTATTTCTGGGTCGTGACCGCGCTGTTCGGCCTGCAGGTGGTGCTGGGCGGCATCACGGCGCACTACGCGGTCGAAGGGCAGGCCTTTTACGGCGTGAATCTCTCCGAGGTGCTGCCCTATGTCCTCACCCGGACCTGGCATACGCAGCTTGCCGTGCTCTGGATCGCAACCGCCTGGCTGGCGACCGGCCTCTACATCGCGCCAGCGGTTTCCGGGCACGAGCCCCGGTTCCAGCGGCTGGGCGTGAACTTCCTGTTCGTCTGCCTGCTTGTCATCGTGCTGGGATCCATGGCCGGCCAGTGGTTTGGCGTCATGCAGAAGCTCGGCCTGGACATCAATTTCTGGTTCGGCCACCAGGGCTGGGAGTATGTCGATCTCGGGCGCTTCTGGCAGATATTCCTGTTCATCGGCCTGATGCTGTGGCTGCTGCTGGTGGGCCGCGCGCTCTGGCCGGCGCTGCGCAAGAAGGACGAGGCTCGCCCGCTGGTGATCCTGCTGTTCCTGTCCACTGTCGCGATCGGGCTGTTCTACGGGGCGGGCCTGATGTGGGGCAAGAACACGCACCTCGCGATCGTGGAGTACTGGCGCTGGTGGGTGGTCCACCTGTGGGTGGAAGGCTTCTTCGAGGTCTTCGCCACCGCGGTGATCGCCTTCCTCTTTACCCGTCTCAGGCTGGTGCGCACCACCAGCGCGGTGACCGCGGTGCTGTTCGCGACCATCGTGTTCCTGACGGGCGGCGTGCTGGGCACCTTCCACCACCTGTATTTCGCGGGCACCCCCACCGCGGTGCTGGCGATCGGTGCGGCCTTCTCCGCCCTGGAAGTCGTACCGCTGGTACTGATCGGCTTCGAGGCCTACGAGAACTGGAAAGCCTCGCAAAACCGCGGCTGGGTCGCGACTTACAAGTGGCCGATCATGTTCTTCATCGCCGTGGCCTTCTGGAACCTCGTGGGCGCGGGCCTGTTCGGCTTCCTGATCAACCCGCCGCTGGCCTTGTACTACATGCAGGGCCTCAACACGACGCCGCTGCACGGCCACACCGCGCTGTTCGGCGTGTACGGCATGCTCGGCATCGGCCTGATGCTGTTCTGTCTGCGCGGGCTCACGTACCGGCGCGCCTGGGACGAGAAACTGCTGAAGTGGTCCTTCTGGTCGCTCAACCTCGGCCTTGCGGCGATGGCGCTGTTCAGCCTGCTGCCGCTCGGCCTTATGCAGGTCTGGGCAAGCGTCACCGAGGGTTTCTGGTACGCACGTTCCGCCGAGTTCCTGCAGCAGCCGCTGATGCAGACGCTGGTCTGGCTGCGTGTGCCCGGCGATGTGCTGTTCAGCATCGGCGTCATGTTCCTCGCCTGGTTCGTATTCCGCCTGTTCTTTGGCGCCAGGCAGGAAGCGCCCGGGCACGCCGCCGCCGGGCTTGTCGAGGCAGAGCCCGCCGAATGAGCCTGCCGGCTGAGCGGGTAATCTGAGCGGGCCGGCCCCGTCGTCCTCGTGGCGGCGGGGCCGGGCTCTCGCGAACACCCCGGGAGATATTTCAGTTGCAACACTATGCGCGCCATTGGAGGCAGCTGACTGCCGCACCGCACCGCATGTTCTTCGCCACCGGCTTCGCCTGGCTGCTCGCATGGTCCGGCTGGTGGACACTGCTACTCGCCATGCGCACGGCAGGCATCAGCGGAATGGAGCCCGGGCAACCCGCGCTGCTGCTGCATGGCGGGCTGATGCTGTTCGTCGTGCTGCCACCCTTCATGTACGGCTTTCTTCTCACCGTTTTTCCGCGCTGGATGCCCGCGCCGGCGGCCGGACGCGCCGCCATGCTTTCGGCTTTCGCGTTGTCGAACGCAGGCAACCTCGTTTTCCTGGGCGGGCTCTGGGGCCTGCCCGGGGGAATCGAGGCCGGCTGGCTGCTCGCCGCGCTGGCCCTCGGCCTGGTTTGCTGGAACCTGATCGTGGCACTGTGGCAGGCGCCAAGGCGTGTCCCGCATGCCTTTGCGGCGCTTGCCGGGTTGCTTGCCGGCCTGGGCGGCATGCTGTTGTTTTTCGGCATGCTCGTCTCCGGCGACTGGACTGCGTGGCCACTCGCGCGCGGCATCGGGCTGTGGGCCTTCCTGCTGGTCGTCTATTTTACGATCAGCCACCGCATGATTCCCTTTTTCACCGCCCGGATTCTTCCGGCTTACGCCAGCTGGCGGCCGGAGTGGCTGCTCTATGTCTTTGTCGCGCTGGCCTTCGCGCGCGCGCTGCTCGAGTTGTCAGCCGAGCACGCCTGGCTGGCGACTGTGCCGCTCGCCGTCATCGGGACGGGTTGCGCATTGCGCTGGCGGCCGCGGGAACGCCATGGAGTCCGCCTGCTGAGCATCCTTCACGCCTCGCTCGCCTGGCTGGCCCTCGGCCTGCTGCTGACCGCCTTCGCGGACCTGGGCGCCGCCCTGGGTTTTGACGACGTCGCCGGCCGGGCGCCTGTGCACGCGCTGGGAATGGGGTTTTTCGGGAGCATGCTGATGGCCATGGTCACGCGCGTGTCGCTGGGCCACTCGGGCCGACCGCTGGTGCTGCAGGCTTTCGACTGGCGCCTTTTCCTGCTGGTGCAGGCCGCGACGCTGGCACGCATCGGCGGCGAGTTCCTGCCGCCGGCCGCCGCCGGGCTCAATCTTGTGGCCGCCCTGGCCTGGACGACGGCATTCGCCGCGTGGGCGATCCGCTATCTCCCGATCTGTTTCCGGCCGCGAATCGACGGACTCGCCGGTTGAAGCGCTCTCGCCGACCATTAAGTAAAAGCCGCAGGCACGGGGTTAATTGAATCATGTAATATGCATAAATTGACCGGCTCAGTGACCCGGGCTCGAGGAACAATGTCATGCGCCTGACCTACTTCAGCGATTACGCCTTCCGGGTATTGATGTACCTGGCGGTGACGCCTGACCGGCCTTGCACCATCCGCGAGATTTCCACGGCCTACGACATTTCCAGGGCCCACCTGATGAAGGTCGTGAACCTGCTGGCACGCGAGGGTTTCGTCAACGCGCAACGCGGCCCTAATGGCGGGCTGACGCTGGCCGTCGCCCCGGAGGCGATCCGCCTGGGTGACGTCGTCCGCAAGACCGAGGAAGACCTGGGGCTGGTGGAATGCTTCAGGGCCGACAACTGTTGCCGCCTGACGCCCGCATGCGGCCTGGCGGCGACGCTCGGCCGCGCCCTTGGCGCTTTTCTCGCCGAACTGGACAAGCAGACGCTCGCCGACATCACCGCAAACGACGGGGAGATCCGTTCCCTGCTGGAAGCGTCGTAGTGCTTGCCGGCTCCATGAGCCCCGACTCCCGGGCAACGTGCGATTGCTGCCCCCTGCCCTCTCTGTGCGGGGATCATGGTCCCACCGGCCTGCCGGCGGCGCTCCTCGACTCCGTCCTCGGCCAGCGGCCGCTGGGCGCCGGCGAAACCCTTTACATGGCCGGAGAGAAACGGGACTCGATCTGGGTCGTATCGGACGGCGCACTCAAGACCTGCGAACTGGACCTGGAAGGCAGCGAGCAGGTGCTCGGCTTCCATGGGCCGGGAGAAGTGCTGGGTCTCGAGCGCCTAGAGGTCGCCGCGCACCGCGGATTTGCCGTGGCGCTGGAGCCGAGCCGGCTGTGCAGGGTTCCGGTCAGCCGCCTGGTGGACCGGCTGACCTCGATGCCGGAGCTATGGCGTGACGTGCTGGCGATCGCGGGCATGCAAATCGCCCGCGCCCGGGAAATGCACCGGGTGATGAGCCAGCTGCAAACCGGGCAACGGCTTGCCTGGTTCCTGCTCAACGATTCCGGTCCGCAGCGCAGCGGAGGCGGCTGTGGCAGGGCGGAGGTCCTCCACCTGCCGATGCAACGCCAGGAAATCGCCTCCTACCTCGGCATGACGCTGGAGACCGTGAGCCGAAGCTTCAGCATTTTTCAGCGCGAAGGCCTCGTGGAGGTCCGGGGACGTCGCATCACGCTGCTGAATCGGTCGGGACTCGCCGCGCTCGCCGTTCCGCAGGAGCGCAACGCCGCCTAGACATTGAAGCGGAAGTGCACCACGTCGCCGTCCTGGACGACGTAATCCTTGCCCTCGACGCGCATCTTGCCGGCCTCCTTGGCCTTCGACTCGCCGCCACAGGCGATGAAATCGGCGTAGGCAATGACCTCGGCGCGAATGAAGCCGCGCTGGAAGTCGGTGTGGATCTCGCCGGCCGCCTCCGGCGCGCTGGCGCCCACCGGCACCGTCCAGGCGCGCACCTCCTTGGGCCCGACGGTGAAATAGGTTTGCAAACCGAGCAGCCGGTAACCGGCGCGGATCACGCGATCCAGGC
>Ga0102934_1003222_pt1 | contig 11172 bp, 10 predicted proteins | sample SalPonR2_A_D1_MG_FD_78175 | JGI IMG/M metagenome (GOLD analysis project Ga0102934, IMG submission 78175) | Salt pond soil microbial communities from South San Francisco under conditions of wetland restoration - Salt Pond MetaG R2_A_D1_MG | ecosystem: Environmental > Aquatic > Marine > Intertidal...
ACCGAGTTCCGAAATCGGATCAAGTCTTATTTGGACCACCACCTCACCACCGGGGATCGAATCCTCGTCACGCGCCATGGCGATCCAGTGGGGGCTTGGGTGAGCCACCGAGACTTCAAAAGACTGGAAGAGGCTGACAACAGCCGCGAGGAATTTCTTGAACAGCAGCACCAACAGCGAATGCGCGACTACCGCATGTTGCGTGATGAGCAGATGTAGTCGGGGGCTTTGCCCCCACCGCCCTTCGGGCGGCTCCCCCAGGGTACTTGGACCAAGAAAAAGACCTTTTGCACGCATGGTTTTTTCTTGGTCCAAGTACCCCCGCCGGAGGCACCTCGAGGAAGAGGCCAAAGGCCGATGACGAGATATAAGGCGCGCGCGATAGCGCGCTCAATAAAGAAACCCCCGCGCGGGTTGGGCGCGGGGGTTTGGGACTTAGTGAACCACGGCGTCTTGCGGCGGATCCTGCTTGGTTGAGCCCACACGGTCGCCGATGATCAGGCCATCGGCCCCGCCGGTGACCGGGACGGTCGCCCCGTCAAGGATATCCCCGGCCAGAAGCGATTCGGCCAGCGGGTCTTGCAGGGCCTTCTGGATCACCCGCTTCAATGGCCTTGCGCCATAGACCGGATCATAGCCTTCGTCGGCCAGCCATTTGCGAGCCGCATCGTCCAGTTCCAGCGTGATCTTGCGGCTGGCAAGCCGTTTGAGCAGGCGGGCCATCTGGATATCAACGATTCCGTCCATCTGGTCACGCGTCAGGCGGTCGAAGACCACGATTTCGTCCAGCCGGTTGAGGAACTCGGGCCGGAAGTGCGAACGCACGGCATCCATCACGTCGCGCTTGGCGTCCGCCGCATCCGAGCCTTCGGGCAATTGGCTGAGCGCTTGGCTGCCAAGGTTCGACGTCAGGATGATCAGGGTTTGTTTGAAGTCCACGGTGCGGCCCTGCCCATCGGTCAGAACGCCGTCGTCGAGCACCTGCAACAGCACGTTGAACACCTCGGGGTGGGCTTTTTCCACCTCGTCGAACAGCACCACCTGATAGGGGCGGCGACGCACGGCCTCGGTGAGCACACCCCCTTCTTCATAACCAACGTAGCCCGGGGGTGCGCCGATCAGGCGGGCGACCGAGTGTTTCTCCATGAACTCGGACATGTCGATGCGGACCATCGCGCTGTCATCGTCAAACAGGAATTCGGCCACGGCCTTGGTCAGCTCGGTTTTGCCCACCCCCGTCGGCCCGAGGAAGAGGAACGACCCCAGTGGGCGGTTCTCGTCGTTGAGGCCCGCGCGCGCCCGGCGCACGGCGTTGGCCACGGCCTTGACGGCGGCGTCCTGTCCGATCACCCGACGGTGCAGGTTATCTTCCATACCCAGCAGCTTTTCACGCTCGCCTTCCAGCATCTTGGCGGTGGGGATGCCTGTCCAGCGTTCCACCACGCTTGCGATCTGTTCGGGGCGCACGGCCTCTTCGACCATGACGTCGCCTTCCTCGGCCTCCTCGGCCTCGGTCAGTTGCTTTTCAAGCTGCGGGATCACGCCGTAGCTGAGTTCCCCCGCCTTGGCGAGGTCCCCGGCGCGTTTGGCGTTTTCAAGGTCGATGCGGGCGCGGTCCAACTGCTCCTTGATGTCGCGGGCGGAGGCGAGCTTATCGCGCTCGGCCTGCCATTGCGCAGTCATCTGGGCGGATTTGTCCTGTAGGTCACCGAGTTCCTTTTCCAGCTTTTCCAGCCGGTCCTTGGAGGCAGCATCGTCTTCCTTGCGCAGGGCCTCAGCCTCGATCTGCTTTTGCAGGATATCACGGTCGAGCGCGTCCAGTTCTTCGGGTTTGCTGTCCACCTCCATGCGCAGGCGCGAGGCGGCCTCATCCACAAGGTCGATCGCCTTGTCGGGCAGGAAGCGGTCGGTGATGTAGCGGTGCGAGAGTTGCGCCGCAGTGACCAGCGCCGTGTCCGAGATGCGCACGCCGTGGTGCAACTCGTATTTTTCCTTGATACCGCGCAGGATGCTGACGGTATCCTCTACCGTCGGCTCCTCGACCACGAGCGGTTGGAACCGGCGGGCAAGGGCCGCGTCCTTTTCCACGTGCTTGCGGTATTCATCCAGCGTGGTGGCGCCGATGCAGTGCAACTCACCGCGCGCAAGGGCCGGCTTGATGAGATTGGCGGCATCCATGGCGCCATCGGTCTTGCCCGCGCCGACAAGCGTGTGCATCTCGTCGATGAAGAGGATGATTTCACCGGCGGCGGCGGTCACTTCGTTGAGCACGGATTTGAGGCGCTCTTCGAATTCGCCACGGTATTTCGCGCCGGCGATCAGCGCGCCCATGTCGAGGGCCAGCAGTTTCTTGTTGTGCAGGGATTCGGGCACGTCGCCGTTGACGATGCGCAGCGCGAGGCCCTCGGCAATCGCGGTTTTACCGACGCCCGGTTCACCGATCAGCACGGGATTGTTCTTGGTCCGGCGCGAGAGAATCTGCATCGCGCGGCGAATTTCATCGTCGCGGCCGATGATCGGGTCGATCTTGCCTTCTTCGGCAGCCTTAGTCAGGTCGTGGGCATATTTCTCAAGCGCCTCGTAGGTGTCTTCTGCCGAGGCACTATCGGCGGTGCGGCCTTTGCGGATATCGTTGATCGCCTCGTTGAGGGTCTGGGCCGAAACGCCGCCTTGGTCAAGCGCGTCCTTGGCGGGGGATTTGACCACCGCCAGCGCGGTCAGGATGCGTTCCACCGGCACAAAGCTGTCACCGGCCTTTTCGGCCAGTTTCTGCGCCTCGGACAGAACCTTGCCGGTTTGTTGATCCATGTAGGTTTGGCCCGCGTCACCCGACACTTGCGGGATTTTGCCCAGCGCCAGATCAAGCACTTGGGTCACGCGGTCGGGCTTGCCGCCAGCGCGTTTGATCAGGTTGCTGGCCAGACCTTCGGGGTCATCGAGCAACGCCTTGAGCAGATGTTCGGGGGCGAGTTTTTGATGGCTTTCTCGCATCGCGATGGTCTGGGCGGCCTGAATGAAACCGCGCGACCGTTCCGTGAACTTTTCGAAGTCCATGGCAGTTCTCCTTTTCACAAGCGTTCCCCCGGGTTGCCCACCCTGCAATAGGCGTAGGACGGTCGGGGACCTCGATAATTGAAATGGGTAACGGTCTCGTGATCTTCAAGGCGCGCTTGGCCAAATCCGGTCACTAACGTGATTTTGCAAAAACTTTTTCGTGATTCCCCCTGAAAGGCACGTAGGGCCACACCATCTATCCACAATGTTATCCACAGGCCTACGAGGATAGACCAATGACCATGCTGAAAGTGACCCTGAGCCGCGTTCAATACGCCCCCGAGGTGCCCGGGTTCGCCGCGCTTCTTCATGTATGTGAAGGCGGTATGGACTATACCTACCCGGTGCAGATGGCCGCCCCCCTGACAGAGGAATTCGACACGATCAGCCGCGCCCTGACCCGGCGGGGCCTTTCGGCACACCAGAACGCCAAGGCGGCTTGTTTACGCATGGTGAGGCACGATCTGGCGCGTCTTGACCCCGGCCTTGCCCTGAAAAGCGGTGTTGCCGCCTAGGCCCTCAAGCATGACCTGCGCGGGGAAAGGCCGTTGGACATTCACCTCGAGTCGAAGACACCCCGCAGCTATAAGCAGCCTGTTGGTAACGAGTGAACAGATGACCACGCAGGTCATCGAAGAGTGTCATGCATATTTTGAATGTCGAGCTGTCGGATCTCCGCAATTGCCCTGAAACGGGGCGGGCCACGGCGACCGTGACCTTGCTGACCGACGCGGGCAGCATGAACATTCAGGCCTCGGTCGCCCAAAATCAGGGCGGCAGCAGGCTCAGTCTTGTTGAAACGCTGATGGAGGATGTCATGCGGCAAATCCGCTTCATGCCCGAAGTGCGAACCGGTGAGACACGGGTCACCCTTGCGCCGGGAGCCCTCGACCGCGTGGTTCAACAGGGTTGACGGGGACCGGGCGCGCCGCGACAAGGGCCACGCATTTCACCCGCGAAAAGGCCCTTGCCCCATGTCCCATGCCCCTGATGACCGATTGATCGTTGCCCTTGATGTGCCAAACGCCCTTGAGGGGCTGCAACTGGCCGAAAACCTTGGTGATACGGTGAGCTTCTACAAGATCGGCTTGGGGATGCTGACCGGTGGGGGCCTCGCGCTGGCCAATGAGTTGAAGCAGGATCACGGCAAGCGCATTTTCCTTGATATGAAGCTGTTCGATATCGGTGCCACGATAGAGGCGGCGGTGCGCGGTCTGGCGCAGTTCGATCTGGATTTTCTGACCGTCCATGGCGACCCGCATGTGGTACGCGCCGCGCGGGAAGGCGCGACCGGCAGCCAGACCAAGATCTTGGCTGTGACGATTCTGACCTCGCTGGACCGCAGCGATCTGGACGCCGGCCTGATCAAACCCGGAGATATCCCCGATCTGGTGGCGGAACGCGCGGGCCGCGCCTTTGAAGCCGGGGCCGATGGCGTGATCGCAAGCCCGCAAGAGGCCGCAATGATCCGCGCCTTACCCGAGGCCAAGGACCGGTTGATCGTAACCCCCGGCGTGCGGCCTGCGGGCGCGGCTTTGGGCGACCAGAAGCGGGTGGCGACCCCGGCGAAGGCCTTGGCCGACGGGGCCGATCACATCGTAGTGGGACGACCAGTATGGGCCTCACCAGACCCAGCGCAGGCGGCGCGGGATATCTTGGCCAAGATCACTGGATAGGCGGCGGCGGACGCTTGGAATCGCGCTGGAAAAGGGGCAGCCCTCAGCCTTCCCGTGTCATTACGGTTGAACTGCGCTCCAATGTGCGGTGGACCGGGCATTTGTCTGCGATTTCCATAAGCTTGGCGCGTTGATCCTCAGACAGGTCACCTTCCAGCCGCACCACGCGGGTAAACTTGTCGGCCTTGGCATCCGAACGCGAATTCGCGTCTTGGGCATGGACCTTGTCGTGGCTCACATCCACGCTGACGTGGTGTAGGGGCCAGCCCTTGCGCCGGGCGTACATGCGGATGGTCATCGAAGTGCAGGCCCCCAGTCCCGCCGACAGAAAGCCGTAGGGCGACAGGCCTCGATCTGTTCCGCCATAGGCCTCGGGTTCATCGGCGAGAAGGTGATGCTCGGGACCCGCGTTGACGTCTTGCAAAAAGCCCCTGGGGTCGGCCTCGGACACGCGAACGATGCCCTCGGGCTCGCCAGGTGGTGGTGCAGGCGGCGCAAGGTCCAGGTAACGGGTGGCCCATGCGGCGATGACCTCGGCGGCGTATTCGGCATCGGAGGGATCCGAGATCAGGTGGTCCGCCTCGTCCAGCGTGACGAAACTCTTGGGGTGTTTGGCGGCGGTGAATATCTCGGCGGCATTGTCGATGCCGACAATCTCATCGCGCGGGGCGTGCAGGACCAGAAGCGCGCGGTTGAGATCCGCAAGGTCCTCGTGCAGGGTTTCGCCCTTCACGCTGTCGACAAAGCCCTTGCCGATGGTGACGGGCCGACCGCCAAGGCAGACTTCGGCACGGCCTTGTTTTTCGATTTGATCGAGCGCGTCATCGAAATTATGGGTGACATGGGCCGGGTCTGAAGGCGCGCCGATGGTAACGATTGCCTTGGCGCTGTCGATGCGTTTCGCCGCCGCCAGAACGGCGGCCCCGCCCAGCGAATGCCCGATCAGCAGACTGGGTGCCATATCGCGGCTGGCAAGTGCTGTGGCGGCGTGGTCCAAGTCTTCGATGTTCGAGGTGAAGGAGGTGTTGGCAAACTCACCCTCGCTGTGGCCAAGGCCGGTGAAGTCGAAGCGAAGAACGGCGATGCCCGCCCCCGCGAGGCGCGCCGAGATGCGGCGCACGGCAGGGATATCCTTGGAGCAGGTGAAGCAATGCGCAAACAGCGCCGTGGCCAGATGCGGGCCATCCGGCAAGTCCAACCGTGCGGCAAGGGTATGGCCGGAGTGGCCTGTGAAGGTGAATCGTTCGGTTGGCATGGGCCGTTTCCTTGGTCTGCTTGTGCATCAAAGGGTATGGGTTCCGATCTTGTGGTGCCAGCGATGTGTCAGCCGCGTCACGGCAAGGTGATCTGCGACAGTGCTTGAAACCGGTGAAAACTTGAACGGAATTGGCCGCAGTTTCCGCAACCTCGGCAGGGATTTGTTAACGTGCGTCCCACCATCCTGCCCCTTGTGGAGATTGGAGGGGCCATGAAGATACGCCTCAGAACACGAAGGGACGTCACCCTTTTTGCCGTGGCGATCAGCCTGCTTGCGGTTTTGGGCAGCCTTGCCCTGCGCGGTATGTTGCAACCCGCCGATATCTTTGCGCGCACGCTTGTGTCAGGCTCGGCCGTTGCGACGATGCTGGCAGGGCCGATTTCCTATTATGTGGGGTTACAGATGATGGATACGCAGCGTCTGGCGCAAGCGTTGGAACATGCTGTCAATCACGACAGCCTGACCGGGGCCTCGACCCGCGCCAGTTTCGAGACGCAGGTGGCGCAGCTTCCGACCGGGCCAAAGGCCATCATGGTGGTGGATATCGACCACTTCAAAGCGGTGAACGACCGATTTGGCCATCAGGCGGGCGATACCGCCCTGTGCCAGTTTGCCCTGCGTCTCAAACGGAATTGCCGAGAGGATGACATCATAGCGCGGTTTGGCGGTGAGGAATTCGTCGTGCTGCTCCATAACGTGAGCCTTGCCGACGCCCAAGCCGCCGCCGAGCGGCTTTGTGCCAAGCTGCGCGAAGCTCCGATCGTCTTGAATGGCCAGGCACATCACCTGACGGCGAGCTTCGGGGTTGCGCCATTGGTCAATGCACGCGGGCTGGATGACGCCTTGGCACAGGCGGATGCGGCGCTTTATAGGGCCAAGAATGCCGGCCGCGACAGGGTGTTCACAAGCGATACCAAAGCCCCACCATTCAGCGAAGCCTCTTGAGGCAAACGCCTTAGCCGCCCATGAGGTCAGGATCGAAGGGGTATTTTGTCAGGTTCTCAAAGCCTTCTTCGGTGATCAAAACCTGATCTTCCAGCTTGATCGAGAAATCGCCGCCGTCTTCACCCACCAGCGCCTCAACACAAAGGGTCATGCCCGGCTCAAGCTCATAGTCGAACGCCCCTTCGACCATGTGGTCTGGATAGGCCACGAGGGGCCATTCATCGCAGAGCCCCACGCCATGCATCAGGCAGCCGTATTTGAGGCGCTGGTACTTGGCGTCCAGAACATGGGTGTTGCGGCTAAGGTCCTGGATATTCACGCCGGGCTTGAGCATTTGCATGTTGGTTTGAATATGCTCGACCGCGTGTTGCATGGCATAGACCATATCGGGGCGCGGTTTGCGGTCCCCGATCCACCATGTGCGCGAGATATCCACGCAGATGCCATAGCTGCCGACAAGGTCGGTATCGAAGGCGATGATCTCGTTGTTCCGGGTGATGCGCCCACCGCATTCCTGAAACCACGGGTTGGTGCGCGGCCCTGAGGTGAGCAAGCGGGTTTCGATCCATTCACCGCCGCGGCGGATGTTTTCGGCATGCAGCACGGCCCAGATGTCATCCTCGGACGTCTGGCCAAGCGGCACGTTTTCGCGGGCGAAATCCTCCATCTCGCGCACGGCCACTTCACAGGCGTGAGAGGCACAGCGCATGGCGAGGATTTCATCGGGGCCTTTGACGGAGCGAGCCTTTTCGGTGACTTCCTCTCCTTCCATGATCTCAATCCCCTGCGCCTCAAGCGCGCGCAAGCCGTGGAGCATGACCTTATCCACCGCCAAGCGCCTGTTTCCCGGCGCGTGCTCTTCGAGCAGCACACGGATTTCGTTGGACAGCGTATCGGCGGCCACGTCCACCTTGTCCCCCCGGTCGAAATAGAACAGGTCCGCGCCCGAACGCGCCTCGCGCACCAGCGGGTTGAACTCTGACAGGAAGGGTGCGTTCTTGTAATCCCAGATCACCATGTAGCCATCGGCACAGAGGAGGACCGCGCGGAAGGGGTTATGGGTGTTCCAAAGCTGCATGTTGGTGCTGTCGGTGGCGTAGCGGATGTTGAGCGGGTCGAACATCAGAAGGCCGGCATAATTGCGGTCCACGATATGCTGGGTCAGGCGTTGCCAGCGATAACGGCGCATTTCCTGTAGGTCGGGCAGTTGCAGGCCCGCCGCCGCCCATTCGGCATAGGCCAGTTGCGTTGGCCCGATTTCCACCCGGTCGGCATCGTTGGGGGTATTGTCGCCCAGCGTCGCCCCCCGGGTCGGGTCGATTTTGCGTCGATCACGGAAATGGGTGTTCATCGGTTTCCTCCTGTCAAGAAGGCTGCACCGGCTTTTGCCGAGTCGCTTGCCGGAATACGACCCATTTCCACGTCGCATTTTACCTGTCACGTAAGTTTTGGAAAAGCGTCATGCGGGTTTTGATAAGCCCTTGTTTGGTGCGCCAACACACCAACGAGAGGGATGATTCCATGCGTTTCGTGACGACATCTGTATTGGCGCTTTCGGTCGTGGCCGGGGCGGCCACAGCCGAGCAACTGACCTATGGGCCGCGGCCTGCCTACCTGATTGACCGGATGCCCGAGGGCGAGTTGAAAGAGACCCTTGGCGCCTGTTTGGGGCAAATACCCAAGCGGTCGGATTTTTCCATTGGCCACAGGGGCGCGCCGCTGATGTTCCCCGAACATACGGTAGAATCGAACACCGCCGCCGCTCGTATGGGAGCGGGGATTCTGGAATGCGACGTGACCTTTACCAAGGATCACGAGCTAGTCTGCCGCCATGCGCAGAACGACCTGCACAACACCACCGACATTCTGACCAGTAATCTGGCCGAGACCTGCGTGGTGCCCTTTGCGCCTGCCTCGGGCGATGAACCGGCCAAGGCGGAGTGCCGGACTTCCGAGATCACGCTGGCCGAGTTCAAGACCCTGACCGGCAAGATGGATGCGGCCGACAAAAGCGCCACAACGGTCGAGGGTTATATGGACGGCACCGCCGGATGGCGTACCGATCTTTATTCGGTTGAGGGGGGCACCTTGATGACCCATGCGGAATCGATCGCGCTATTCCGCGACTTGGGCGCGAAGTTCACACCTGAACTCAAAAGCCCCGCCGTCGAGATGCCGCATGACGGGTTTTCACAGGCCGATTATGCCCAGAAACTGATTGACGAGTATAAAGCGGCGGGCGTTCCCGTGAGCGATGTCTGGGTGCAAAGCTTCAATCTGGACGATGTGCTCTACTGGATCGAGAACGAGCCGGAGTTCGGCAAGCAAGCTATTTTTCTGGACGGGCGGTATAACGTGGAAGGGTTCGATCCGATGGACCCGACCACCTTCGAGCCATCGATGCAGGACCTGGCCGATATGCGGGTAAACTATGTCGCGCCGCCGATGTGGATGCTGGTGACCACCGAGGACGGTGAAATGGCACCCTCGGCCTATGCGAAGGCGGCGAAAGAGGCCGGTTTGAAGCTGATCACCTGGACGTTGGAACGCTCTGGCCCGCTGACCAATGGGGGCGGTTGGTATTTTCAGTCGGTCAAGGAGACCACGGATACGGACGCCGATTACTTCACCTTGCTGGATACCCTGCATAAACAGGTTGGCATCGAAGGTATCTTCAGCGATTGGCCTGCGACGGTGACCTACTACGCCAACTGCATGGGGATCGAGTAAGGCTAATGGGGCGCTCATCAGGCCTTGCGGCCTTCCTCGCGAGGAGCGCGAGCGATGAGCGCCCTGCTTTCCGCCGCTTAGCGCGATTGTTCGTGTTCGAACCTTTGGCGCGCAATCGCCTCGTTCCGGTCGGCCTTTTGCTGATCTGTGAGACATGCCTCGACATAGTCCAGATGGGCGGTCACGGCGGCGCGGGCGGCGTCGCCGTCACGGGCCTGGAGGGCCGCGTTGATGGCGCGGTGTTGATCCAGAAGCGCACCACGCGTGGTGCGTTGCTTGAACATGATCTGGCGGTTGTAGAACACGCCTTCCTGCAACAGCTGGAACATCGAGCGGATCATGTGCAGCATGACCACGTTGTGGCTGGCCTCGATGATGGCCATGTGAAACTCGGCATCCAGCTGTGCCTCGGTCTTGGCGCTACGCTTGGCGTGGGCGGCTTCCATCTTGTCAAAGATGGTTTGCACCACGCGCAGGTCAGTATCCGAGGCCAACCGCGCCGCGCGCTCGGCCGCTAGCCCCTCAAGGTCTCGGCGAAACGCGATATAATCAAAAACCGCCTCGTCATGGTCGGCAAAAAGCCGGATCAACGCGGGCGAAAAGGCATTTCCCAGAACATCGGCCACGAAGATGCCCGCGCCCGCGCGGCTGGTCAGCAGGCCCTTGTCCTGCAACTCGGCCACGGCCTCGCGCAGGGAGGGCCGCGACACGCCCAGTTTCTCGGCCAGCTCCCGTTCGGAGGGCAGCCGCTCACCCGGGCGCAGGATGCCACGTAGGATCAGCTTTTCGATCTGGCGGGTGACAGCCGTCGAGAGTTTCTCGGGGGTGACTTTCTGAAATGGCATTTGCGCAGTCCTGACAGGGTGGCCGGGATGATAGGGGCAAGCGAGGGGTCGGGCAAGATCAACCGGTGTGCCGCCACTTTCCGGTTTGATCGGGCACAAATGCCTCGACCGCCGCCGTGGCGATGACAAGTGTTTCGCCGGTGTCGGGGTTGGTCACGTTTTGCCCGCCCTTGACCGCTGTCACCTTGGCCTGCCCGCGCGGCAGGGTTTTGGCAAGGGCCGCGCAATCCAGCGCCTCGGGGTCTTGCACGCCTATGGTGACTTGCACCTCCATCTGGGTATGATTCATGCCGATGGCCCCGAAGATGGGCAGGGTGGAATGGCGGATGGCATCCTGAATGGCGCGGGTTGCGGCCTTTTGGTAATCCATCCCGTGCAGGTCGTTGCCCATGCCCATTTCGATGATGACTCGGCGGCGGGTCATTGCAGGCGCTCCATGTCGAAGGCCACGGATATCGCGGCATTGGCGATGACGGTGGGGTTGCCCTCACCTTCGGGGCGGGGAATGTCGAGGCCGCCGTGGGTGGCGGTGACGGTCACCTGGCCATAGGGGAACACCTCGGCCACCACGTTGCAATCCACGGCCTCGGGGTTTTGCACGGCCACTTCGACGTCGATCTGCATGGCGGATTTATCAAATCCGAAAAGCTCGGCCATGTTGATG
>Ga0102934_1003223_pt1 | contig 11168 bp, 12 predicted proteins | sample SalPonR2_A_D1_MG_FD_78175 | JGI IMG/M metagenome (GOLD analysis project Ga0102934, IMG submission 78175) | Salt pond soil microbial communities from South San Francisco under conditions of wetland restoration - Salt Pond MetaG R2_A_D1_MG | ecosystem: Environmental > Aquatic > Marine > Intertidal...
ATCGGCCGCATCGCGCCCGGCTATGTCGCCGATCTGGTGGCTCTGGACGGTGATCCGCTTGATGAGATCAGCGCGATTCGTTCAGCCGCCATGACCCTCAAGGGCCAGCGACTCTATCAATCCTCCGAAATCCACCGAGCCATGGGAATCGCGCCCTTCGCCGAGCCTGTCGCGGTGCGCGCGCCTTGATCCTTCGCTCCGTCACCCGCCATGTCCGCGACCAGAACTGGGGCGCCGCCGGGCTGGATTTCCTGATCGTCGTGACTGGTCGCGTATCGGTTGGGCCATGGATGGCCATTGCGGCCTTTCATCATCGATGAGCGACTCAGCCCGGCAGTATCTGGCACCGCTGCGCGCCAGGCTGTTCGGACCGTTCCGGCTGACCGCTGCCGACGGCACCGAAATTCTGATCAGCGGAAAGCGCGCGCAGGCGCTTCTGGCGATGCTTTGCCTGTCACCGGGTCAGGCCATAGAGCGCGAGCGGTTGAGCCAGCTGCTGTGGCGGGGGAAATTCCGAGCCCAGGCCCGGGCCAGTCTGCGCCAGACGCTGCTCGAACTGAAGCGGTCGCTGGCCGAACTATGTCCCGATCCGTTCGAAGGGACTCGAGACCATGTCGCGATTCGATCCGAGCTACTGAGCACGGATCTGATCGAGATTGAGTCGGCTCTGGCGGCGGGGCGTCATGGACAGGCGCGCGAACAGCTGCTTGAGATCGGGGGTCGGGTGCTGCTCGAGGGCCTGGACTTCGGCCCGGCATTTGCCGAGTGGCTTGCCGAGAAACGTGACCAGGTCGAACAGCGACTGGGCCGCGCTATCGAGCAGGCACTGCCTGCGGATCGGGCGCGCGAAGCGAGTCATGCATGCAATCAGCTACGCGAGGCCTGGCTGCAGCGTGGCAAGGCCCGCAGCGCCGATGGCGATATTCGTCTGGCCGTGCTTCCCTTCGAGACGCCCGGCGGCGATGATGCGCTGGCGATTTTCAGCCGAGGTCTGTTTGATGAACTGTTCACCACCCTCGGCCAGGTGCCGCAGCTTCGCATGGCCGGACGCGGGTCTTCGCGCCAGCTCGGGGCTGAATCCCTGAGCTCCAGCGAGGTGGCAACAAAGCTGCATGTGACGCATCTGGTCGAAGGCAGGATTCATCGTCAGGGCGAGGCCGTGCGGGTACACGTCGGTCTGATCGACGGTCAGGACGGCTTCGAGTCCTGGTCCAGTGGCTTTGACGGCCGTTCCGATGATCTATTTGCGCTCCAACAGAAGATTGCCGAAGCCGTCACGCAGGAACTTGGCGGCACCCTGCAGCGGCAGGTCAGTCGTCCGGTCCAGCGCCGCAGCACGGCCGACAAGGGCGCCTATGCGCTCTATCTGCAGGGCCGAGCGCTGACTGCGCGCGCGATCGGCGACGGGGTGCTCGCCAAGGCGATCGAATTGCTGGAGGCAGCCCTTGAGATCGATCCTGACTTTGCCGCCTGCTGGACGGCGCTGGCCGAGGCGCATGTCTACACGGCCGTCTACACCCCCTGCCTCGACCGACTCGCGCAGTCGAAGCGGATGGCCGAGTGTGCGATCAAGGCGATCGAGCTCGATCCTGGTCAGGGCCATGCCCGCGCCATGCTCGGCATTCACCGCTGGACCGAAAACAACCCGGTCGGCGCTCTCGACCTGGCGCACGAGGCTTACCGGCTCGAGCCACAGAATCCGGATGTGGTCCTGCGCCTGGGGTCCTTTCTGCTCTACATCGGACGCACGCGCGAGGCTCTGCCCTATATCGAGGCCGCAGTCGACCAGGATCCGGTCAACGGCCGCAACCATGCCATGCTGTGCGTGGCGAGACTCAATCTGGGCGATGTCGAACAGGCCATCATGGCCGGCCAGCGCATGGTCGATCTTGGCCTGCCGTCGATGTGGCTGGCCGTGGCCACCGCTGCTTCGGGCGATCGGAAGCAGGCCGTCAACCAGTACCTGCAGACCCGACACCTGATCAACAAGACGATGTTTCCGCCGGCCGGCTCCAGGCCGCTGAGCGGGCCAGCGCTCTACACCTTCTGGCAGATCGCTGCCCGTGGCGTGTGCAGCGGACGGGCGATTCATCGGAAAATGTACTGCGCGCTGCTCGATCAACTCCACGCCACGCTGCACGATCCCTGCGATACCAGCATCGTCCAGCCCGCCATCTGGATGGGATACGCCGACATGGTCTTCAAGACCCTGGGTGCCCAGATCACCCCGGCCAACATGTTCTGCCTGATGTCGTTGTGGGCCGATCTCGAACCCATCCGGCAGACCCGCCTGCACCCCGACTTCCTGCCCTTCGCCGAGCGCATCGGTCTGGTCGCTGCCTGGGAGAAATACGGCCGCCCGGATCTGCTGACCGACTGACCGCGTCGGCCTCGGGCCAGCCTCACACAATGCAGAATTGACGCAACTCTGACGCTGGCGGCATTGCTCCGGGTGCTCCACCGGGCGCAAGCTATTCTGTGATGAGCATCACATCTCCCAAGGTTCTGCAAGAGACGCAATCTGCGCGGTTGACTGGCCGTGCGTATCTTCCTGGTCGGGACCGTTGAACGCGCACGGTCCAGCGGCAATCAGCGAGCGCATCGAGCTGCTCGATGCCCTGCGGGGAGTGGCCCTGCTTGGCATCCTTCTGGCCAACATGATGGTTTTTTCCGGGTGGGTCTTTCTGTCGCCGGAACAGCAGGCGGCGCTGGCTGGAACGCTACCGGCCGAGATCTCCAGGTTCCTGTTCTACCTGCTGCTCGACGGCAAGTTCTACACCGTGTTCTCGCTGCTGTTCGGCATTGGATTCGCTGTGCAGCTGGAGCGCCTGAGCGCGCGTCGACCCGATGCCGTCCGGATCTACACCCGGCGACTGCTCGGCCTGCTGCTCATCGGCCTGTTCCACCTGATGTTCATCTGGGTCGGTGACATCCTGACCCTCTACGCCCTGGTCGGCTTCTTGCTGCTGCTGGCCCGAAACTGGTCGACGCAGACCCTGGGCTGGACGGCGGTCGCGCTGATCCTGCTGCCCGTGCCGGCCTATGTTATCTGGGGCCTGGCAGGTTGGCCGTCGCCCGGCAGCGCAGCGGCTGCCCTGGCGCAAGGGTACCGATCATGGATCAGCCCGAATGCGGACATGGACTGGATCGGGGCGATGCGACTTCCGGGTTGGGCCAGCTATCGCGACTGGGTACTGGCTATCTGGCCGTTCCGGATACCGAACGTTCTGGACAGCTGGCGCATTCCAAAGGTGATGGGCCTGTTCTTTCTGGGGGCCTGCGTCGGACGTCGATTGATGGCCGGTCGGCTGCTCGACGACACCCGCCTGCTCCAACGAGTGATCCTGATCGGTCTGCTGGTCGGCCTGCCGGCCAACCTGGTCTATGCCGGCCTCGGCGGTCTTGATCCTTACAGCGCTCGTTTCTCGGTCACCGGCGTGGTCGCCACCGCGGCCTATGCCCTCGGCGTGGTCCCGCTGGGACTGGCCTATGCCGCCGGCCTGGCCATGCTCTGGCGCCGCGGTTCTGGATGGTTGCGAGCCTTCGCGCCGGCCGGGCGGATGGCGCTGACCAACTATCTGATGCACTCGGTCCTCATGTGCCTGGTGTTCCTTGGCTTCGGCCTGGGCCTGGCCGGGCGGATGCTGCCCTGGACCTTCTGGCTGCTGGCGCTCGTCACCATGGCGGCGCAGATCGTGCTGTCCCGCTTCTGGTTATCCCGGTTTCGGTTTGGCCCCGCGGAATGGTTGTGGCGCTGGGCGACCTACGGCAGCCGGGCGCCATTTCGCCTGCCCGCGCCGGAGGCGGCATGAGTGCGGGCCCGTGTTTGGCCGTGAAGCGCGCTTGTCGAACCCACTCGGCAACGAGCGTCGCAGCGCCAGCACTGGACCAGCAAGCTGATCGATACCAAAGCGTCTTCGCAGTACTGAAGACATATCCACAACGCAGCAACAACTGCGTCAATGCACGACATCGTCAATCAACCAACGAGGACACATCATGAATCACTTCAATCGACTACGCATATTCTCTGTTTCGTTCCTCCTGCTGTCGCTCGCAATCGTTGCGGGACCGGCAGCGGCCCAGCTCCAGGTGTGGGAAGACTACGAAGTCTCCGACGCGGCCTGGAGCGTCACCACGGTCAAGCTGGAGCCGGGCACCCAGGGCATCTATCTCGAGGGTTTGAAGTCGACCTGGGTTGCGGCCAATGAGGTGGCCAAGTCGCTGGGGCATATCGAGGATTACGCGATCTATGCCAACCAGGCCGTTGCTCGCGGCGCTTTCGATCTCATGCTGGTGATCAAGTTCCCGAACACGGCCGCCATGGCACCGAGCCGAGCGCGCTACAACGAGTTCATGGAAGCCTGGGGCAACGAGAACATGGAGTCCAGCAACGAGACTGTTCTCGAGCTGTACAACGAAATCCGTGAGATTCAGGGCGAGTACATGCTTCGCGAGATCACGCTCAACTGATCCGGCGACCGCACTGCAGGACATCTGCGTCCTGCAGTGCGATACCCGCAGGAATTCTGAAAGCGCGAGGGATGATCTGTATGCAGGGTGAGTCTTCGTCCGATGTGGCCGCAGTTGCCGCCGATTTCGTCGCGCTCTGGCGTGCCGGGAATTTCTATGCCGCGGGCGCGAAGTACTGGGCCGAGGATGTGGTCAGTATCGAGCCCCACGATCTGCCCGACGGTACAGCGGCCGTGTGTCGCGGTATCGAGGCGGTTCGCAGCAAGACGCGTAACTGGCTGGCCACCCACGGCATCGAGGACCTCAGCCTCGATGGCCCCTTCATTACCGGCGATCGCTTCGCCATCTTTGCCGACATGGTGATTACGCACGGCGGCAAGCGAACGCCCCACAGCCAGATCGCGGTTTTCACCGTCCGCGATGACCGCATCATTGAAGAGAGACATTTTTATGACTGAGCGACAGCAACGATCAGAGGTAGCACCCAGGGCACTGGCTCATGTGGTCTACCGGACGCGACGGCTCGACGACATGCTGGCCTGGTACGCGACAGTCTTCGGCGCGCGCGTGCAGCATCGCAATCCGGCCATGGCCTTTCTGACCTTCGATGAGGAACATCACCGTTTTGCCTTTCTGGATCTTTCGGTGATCGATCCCGAGGGCAGGGAGCCGGAAGCAAGGACATGGACGGGTGTCGATCATCTGGCCTGGACTTACGCTTCGCTGGACGAGCTGTTCGAAACCTACGTGCGCTGCAAGGCCGTCGGTATCGAACCCTACTGGTGCGTCCACCACGGCCTGACGGTTTCGATGTACTACGCCGATCCCGACGACAACCAGATGGAATTCCAGGTCGATGCCTTCGATTCCACGAACGAATGCAACGCCTACCTCTCCGGCCCGCCGTTCGAAGTCAACCCGGTCGGCGTCGAGTTCGATCCCGAGGAATGGCTGGCCGCCGTCCGCGACGGCGCCTCGCTGGAAGACTTTCGCGAACGCAAGGTCCACGAACCGGTCTCGCCGATCCGCGGGGCGGTCGCTGAGCTGCTGTGAGCCTGACCCTCGACGCACCCACGCTTGCCCCGACGACCAAGCACGACCGCTACGTCGTCATGGACGTGCTGCGCGGCTTCGCGCTGCTCGGTGTGATGTTGATCAATCTCTACACCCTTGGCGGTGTTGATGTGCTGATTACCCCGGAACAACTGGCCGCCCTGCCTTCGGCTGTTCTGGACGGTCGGCTGGAGTTCGTGCTGAAGCTGTTCGCCTACGACAAGGCCAACACCCTGTTTGCATTTCTGTTCGGGTTGGGTTTCTGGGTTCAGATGGAGCGGCTGCAGGCGCGCGGCGCGCCCTTCGAGTCGATCTTCCTTCGGCGGGCGACGATCCTGCTGATCCTCGGCTGGATTCACCTGCTGTGCCTGTTCAATTGGGACATCCTGCACGTCTACGGCATTGCGGCGTTCCTGCTGTTCCTGTGCCGGGGTTTTCCGGATCGAGCGCTGCTTTGGATCGGCCTGGCCCTGTTGATGTTCGCCCAGCCGTTCGTGACCTGGGCCTTCGAGGTGAGCGGTATCGCCGGTCGCTTCAACGACCCCGACCTTCTTGAAGCCGAAACCCTGGCGCGTCAGGCGGCGGCGCAGTCGGGTGATTTCCTGGCTTTCCTCGCGCGCATGAACCGCGACTATTTCAATTGGTTCATGGCAGGAGGCTTGATCGGTTGGATCTTCTACGCCCTCGGTCGCTTCTTCATGGGCGCCTGGGTCGCCCGTCGGGGATGGATCCAGAATGCCCGCGAGCACCTGCCGGGTTACCGCCGCTGGCTCTGGCCGCTGCTCATCGTCGGCCTGCTGCTGGAGCTCGCCCATCTGCTGACCGAGGGGCTGCCTGAAGCGACCTTGTTCGGCCAGATCGAGCTGCTGCGGACCGTTCTGCACGTGGTGGCCACGCCTCTTATCGCCGCCGGCTACGTCTGTGCGATCGTGCTGCTGTTTCATTCTCGCTCGCTGAGCTGGCTGGTCCGGCCGTTTGCCCCGGTCGGCCAGATGGCGCTGACCAACTACCTGACCCAGAGCGTGGCGATCATCCTGATTCTGACCTCGGTGGGGCCCGGGCTTGGCCTGGCCGGCAAGGCGGGTGCGTCGACTTTTGTGCCGCTGGTGCTGGCCGTGTTCATCACCCAGATCGTCGTCAGTCATGTCTGGATGAAATTCTTTGCCTTCGGCCCGGCCGAATGGCTCTGGCGCGCGCTGACCTACGGCACCTGGCCGCGATTCCGTCGCGCGCCGGCCAGCACGGATAACCACTGAAAAGGACCTTTGACCGATGACCGATACCGCACTCGAAAAAGATCTCCAGCAGATCGAAGCCCTGATGGCCACCTACATCGAAGGCGGCCGGAGCGGCAACAACGACACTCTGCGTCCGATCTTCCACGCGCTGGCGACGATCTGCGGCTACGTCGGCCCCGACCTGTTCGCCGGCCCGATCGAGATGTTCTATGACTGGCACGCCGAGAACGGCCCCGCCGCCGATCTGGTGGCCGGGGAAATGCGGATCGACGTCGAGGGCACCGCCGCATCGGTGCGCATCGAGCTCGACAACTGGACCGGGCATCGCTTCACTGACTTCTTCACCCTGGTCAGGATCGATGGCCAGTGGCAGATCATGAGCAAGGTGTTCTACCTGCATCCGGAGTAAGTGGACGCGTTCGGCCACTTCGAAATTCAACGAAACAGGGATAGCGCCGAGACCATGAAAAAGATTTCACCGATTGCTTTACTTGTCGGCTTCATTGCGCTTGCAACCGTTGCGATCGGCCAGGCCGCCGGCGAGATATCCGACGCAGATGCGCAGCCGCCGAGGCCTGACGGCAGAGTGATCCCGGCGGTAAAGCTGACGTTGAATGACGTGCCCCTGGAAGCGCTGGCTCCAGGGATCACTCGACAGGTCGTGCACGGCACACAGAGCACCTTTTCTCGTTGGGAGTTGGTAGCCGGCACATTGGTTCCTCTGCATCATCATGTCAATGAGCAGATGACCTGGATCATTTCCGGCCGCGCTGAAGTTCACTCCGGAGGACAGAAATACGAACTTGGGGCCGGCGAAATGATGGTGTTCGCACCGAACGTCGAACACGCCTTCACCATCCTGGAAGACACGGTTGCCGTCGATATCTTTACGCCCGCCCGCCAGGACTGGATCGATGCCGCAGCCGAGGCGGCAGAGCAGCCTTGATCCTGCGCAGCATCACCCGACACGTCCGCGAGCAGAACTGGTTCGCGATCGGGCTGGACCTTGTGATCGTCGTGGTCGGCGTATTCATCGGCCTACAGGTTCAGCAATGGGCGGACGGGCAGGGACAGGCGCGAATGGAGACCTTCTACACCCAGCGCCTGCATAGCGAAATCGTTGATCTGCAGGCCACCCGGGCGGAGCTTGTCGAGTTGCGCGAGGGATGGTTGGAGGAGCTCTCGACGGCCAGCCCGGTTCTGTTAAACCCGACGGAACGGGAATTGACCGAGCGAGAATGCACGAGCATTGCCTTTTCATACATTGTTTCCAATCCCACCGACGATCTTGCCTCCCTGTTCGAAGTTCAATCTTCCGGTCAGTTCGCGCTGTTCAGCAATCCGCAGATCTCGAGCGCGCTGGGCGCATTCCTGCTTACGCGGGCCCGTGTACGCGATGCCCATTCTGCCGTTGAGCGAGTTCTGGTCAACCTGCCTTCCAGGTATCCTGAGCTGATTCAACTTCTTTCTCCATCCGACTACTCGGCGGACCCGTGGATTCGTCCGAGCTACCGTTGCGACACAGAAGGGATGCGGATGTCGCAAGGCTTCCTCAACGATTACGAGCTCAATCAGTCTAGCTACACATTTCACGTCATCAACAACGCAAGGGTCGACGCCAGCCTGGTTGAACTGAAAGAGGTGCTTGAAACTGTGCTGGGCCCGGCAATCCGGACGTCATCGCCATGATCCTGCGCAGCATCACACGCCACGTCCGCGAGCAGAACTGGGTCGCAGTCGGCATCGACTTCTTCATCGTCATCGTCGGCGTGTTCATCGGCATCCAGGTGGCGAACTGGAACGCTGTGCGTCTGGAAGCGCAGGAGGAGGTGCTGCTGGTCGAACGGATTCGAGCCGACTTCGAGCGCATCGAGGAGGATGCGGAACGAAGCCTGACCTACCATCAGTCCCGCGCTTCCGACCTCAGGATTCTGGTGCGATCACTACGCCGCGGATCGCTGGCCGACGAGGACCGACTGGCCGTCGAGCGAGCCCTGTTCCTCGGGCCCGCGTTCCAGACAAGCGCCGATAATTCCGGCACCTTCAGTGAGCTGCTCTCGTCGGGGCGCGCGAATCTGTTGCGCGACAAGGTGCTGCTGAACGAGCTGGTCGCCTACGAAGATTTCTTGGTGCGATTCGCGACGGCACGAGCCTACTTTGTGGACATGGCCTTAGGCGTTCAACAACCCTTCAATGCGCACTTCGAGTACGACATCGAAGGGTACTTCTTCACCGAAGACCTTCAGCTGGAGCTGGATCAGCCGGCCATTGCGACTTATGATTTCGATGCCATGGTCGCCGATTCAGCGTTCCACGAGGCGACAGAGCAACTGTTCTTCGTGCACAGTCTCTATTCGCTGTGGCGTCTTCGGATCAGCAAGCGGGTCGAGCGGATCCAGCAGATGCTGGCCGAGACGTCAGGGTGATCCTGCGCAGCATCACACGCCACGTCCGCGAGCAGAACTGGGTCGCCGTGGCGCTGGACTTCGTCATCGTGGTGCTCGGCATCCTTCTGGCGTTCCAGATCACCGAATGGAGCGCCGATCGCCAGCAACGCATTGCGGAGGGTCGCTATCTGGCCGAACTCGCCCGCGACCTGCATGCCGACATCGATGAGCTCCGCGGCGGCAGGGAACAGTCGCTGTGGCGGCTGAAGATCGGCGAGTCGATCCTCAAGGCGGTGGATGCGGACTTCCAGCATCCGGCGTTCTTTCCGATGCCGAACGAAGCCCTGCTTGCCGATCCCGCAGAAGACCGCTCGGAATTCTCCGGCCACATGTTCGCTGCCCTGACCACCACGTTCATCCTGATCGGCGTCGACTACACCTTCGACGAGTTGGTCCAGTCCGGCAATCTCGGCGTCCTGTCCAACCGGACCCTGGTCAATCGACTGGCCACCTACTACGGTCGCCACAACCGCAGACGCATCGAGTTCGATATCGCCCGGGAACAGGTGAGTCCCCGTCTGGCCTACCTTCGTGATAGTGGTCGCGGCATGTCCGATCGGGCGACCCTCGACGATGCCGTCGCGCTGGCCGCAAGCGATCCTCGCTTCCTGGGATTCGTCAAGATGACGCATTTTCTTGCGCTCTGGCAGCACACACAGATCCAGCCGCTGCTGGCCGATGCCGAAGCCACGTTACTCGCTGTCCAGCGCGAAATCGAGAGTCGATCATGATCCTGCGCCGAGTCACCGGGCACGTCAAAGCACAGAACTGGTTCGCCGTCGGGATCGACTTCGTCATCGTGGTTGCGGGAATCCTGATCGCCTTCCAGATCAGCAATTGGGCGGCGGCACGACAGGACAATCTGATTTACCAGCAGGCCCGTGTGCGGGTAATCGAAGAGGCTTATGCGAACTTGCAACTGTCGCAAGACGCTATCACGCGCTTGAGTGAGCAGCAGGAACTGGTTCTTGACATCGTCCGTGGATTTGAAACCTGCGGCGCAGATGACGGCGCAGAAGAACGCTTTATGCGCGCGATGCAGCCCTTGAGATTTATTGTGAGCGTCGAATTGCGCCAGGATGCTATCAACCAGATCCTCCGATCGGACGCGTTTCTCGACAATATCACTCCTGAGGATCGCGCCATGCTTTCGCTCTATGCGCGCCGGATCGACAGGATTGCCGACAACTCGCGCTTCAGTGACGATTTCCAACTGACCCGGCAGCAGGTGCACGACAATCCCATGTTCAAACGCACACTTGCCGGAGATTTCACTGGCGGGCTTCTTCAGCTCGCCCTGACCGTCGGCTATGAAGAGGCATGCCAGGACCATGCGCTGAACCAGTTTATGTTCGATCGGCTGGAGAATGCCATCTATATCGTCGGGCAGGCCAGAGGGCTTGAGCAGGCCTCGCGCGAGGTTCTGATCAGCTTGGGCGAAAGCCCGTCAGACGCACCGGAACCACAAGACACGCCATGATCCTCAGACGCATCACCGAGCACCTCAAAGCGCAGAACTGGTTCGCGGTCGGATTGGATTTCCTGATCGTCGTGATTGGTGTGTTCATCGGCATCCAGGTGGCGAATTGGAACGAGGCGCAGACCGAGCGCCGGATACTGAATGATCAGCTGTCCAGCCTCCATGCCGAGTTCACCGAAAACCTGAACCGTTTCGACCAGTACGGGCAGCGCCTGCAGGCCAAGATCGACGATATCCAGACCATAAGGAGCCTGATCGCCGGGGCACCTCATGACGGCCACGACGATGCGCTGGATCGCATGCTGATGAACGTCTTCAGCGTCGCGGTCTTTACCGCTGATCGGACGACGCTCGATGAACTGAAAGACAGCGGCAAGCTCCGTCAGCTGCGAGGCATCGGAATCAGACAACCGCTTGTCGAATGGGAAGAAGCGTTTGCGGGTCTGAGACGCCTTGAAGGCGATACGATTGCGTTTC
>Ga0102934_1003225_pt1 | contig 11165 bp, 9 predicted proteins | sample SalPonR2_A_D1_MG_FD_78175 | JGI IMG/M metagenome (GOLD analysis project Ga0102934, IMG submission 78175) | Salt pond soil microbial communities from South San Francisco under conditions of wetland restoration - Salt Pond MetaG R2_A_D1_MG | ecosystem: Environmental > Aquatic > Marine > Intertidal...
CAACTCATCTGAAATCTCCTGGTAACTGAGTTCCTGAAGGTGACGCATTTCAATAACCACCCTGTATTTATCAGGGAGATTTTTAATGGCATTATTAATAATCTGTTTTCTCTCTTTGCGAATAATTTGCCGATCTGTTTTACTTTCACCACTAATCTCGATTTCCATCTCCCCGTCTTTGGTTTTTATAGGGTTATGAATGGAGGTGGTTTTTAGCTTTTTCTTTCTTAGATAATCAATTGTATGATTGGTAGTGATGCGGTAAAGCCAGGTTGAAAATGCATAGCTTGTATCATACGATTCAAGGTTTTTAAACGCTTTCATAAACGCTTCCTGAACTATATCCTCAACCTGATTCTGGTCTTTAATCATTTTATACACATGGAAAAAAAGTGGTTTTTCATATTTTTCCATGATTTTTTTGTATGCTCTCTGATCACCTTTTTTAGCATCAATAATAAACTGATCGTCTTCTAAACTACTTTCAGATGCACCCTTACGCACCGGTTGATCTGATTTCTGATCTGAGGCCTGATCCATAGATGATTTTTCGTGAGTACTCAACAGATTATATTTCGACGTCTAATTGTGTTTTAGGTTTTAATATACAGAAGTTCAAAATATCAGAACAAAGAATTTAAACCAAACATCAGATCAAAAAACAGTATTTCTTTTGTCTTTACAACTTCTTAAAGTTTATGGGAAGAATTATCATTAAATTTTATTAATGTTTTCTGTGCTCACTTATGTTTTTTGAATAAATTATAGTTATTATTGAATAAAGAACGAAAGTTGCCATAACGTCTAACTGCACAGGTGCTACACTAATTTTCGGGGAATATGGAAAGGGAAAACGCAAGACAAACGGCTCTGCAGCAATTGCTTATTAAAATTGCTTCTACTTATATAAATATTGACCTGGACAAAGTTGATAGCGCTATTGATGAATCATTAAAAGAGATGGCTGAGTTTGTAGGGGCCGACAGGGCCTATATATTTGACTACAACATTGAGTCCGACCAGTCTACCAATACCTATGAGTGGTGTGCTCCCGGAGTTTCTTCAGAAAAAGATAATCTCCAGAATATTCCCATCGATCGTATTCGCGTTCTAGCGCGTAAACACGCTCAGGGACATCCATTTTATCTGAATAATGTAGATTTATTGGTTAAACCTGAAGAGAAAGAGTTGAAAAACATTCTTACAAATCAGGGGGTACAAAGCATGATCACCGTACCTATGATTAACGAAGACCAACTTATTGGATTTGTTGGTTTCGAATCAGTAAATCAAAAGAAAACATACACCGAATCTGAGCTCGCTATTTTAACGATTTTTGCAAATATGCTCGTTAATGTTAAAAAGCGAATTCAAAAAGAGTCGAAGCTGCATTCTCTGCTACAAATATCGGGTGACCAAAACGACCGGCTCAAAAATTTTGCTCACATTCTGTCGTACAATGTTCGGTCGCACGCATCCAATATTTCCATGATTCTGGATCTGATTTACAATGAATATCCTGAGCTTGCAGAACTCGAACTCATTGAACTTCTGTCAAACTCGGCAGACAATCTTTCCGGAACAATCAGCCAGCTCAACGAAGTAGTGCAAATTAATACGTCTGCAAAAGGACAGCTTGAGGTTCTCAATCTGAATGAAATTATTGAGAGAGCAATCGACAATATTTCTCCTTCTGCAGCTAAAAAGCAGGTTCGGGTTATAAATATGATTATGGACCGTTTTGAAGTTTATGGCATCAGCTCCTACCTGGAAAATATATTTAACAGCATATTGCTGAACGCCATCAAGTACAGCTCTGAGGAGAGGGACAGCTTTGTCAAACTCTACTGTCTGGTTCAGGGTAAATACGTTGTACTCTGCTTTGAGGATAACGGGATTGGAATTGATCTTGACAAACAGGAATTTGACATATTCGGTATAAGCACATCTTTTAAAGATAATAACGGAAAGGGTAACACCGACCTGTTCATCACAAAAAACCAGGTGGAAGCTATTGGTGGCCGTATAGAAGTTGAAAGCACAATTGATAAAGGTTCTACATTTAAAATATTTTTGAGATATGAAGAAAATTAATACTCTTTGCATCATTGATGATGATAATATTTTCACACTTGTTGCCAAGAAAATTGTAAACCTTGTTGGCTTTTGTGAGAATACTGTACTTCTGAAAAACGGCCGTGAAGCACTCGATTATTTCAATAGTCTGGAGTCGAAAGAGAGCACATTTCCTGAAGTGATCTTTCTTGATCTAAATATGCCTTTAATGGGTGGCTTTGAATTTCTTAGGGAGCTTGAAAAGCTAAAAGGGTCTGAAAACACGAAAGTCTTCATATTCACGTCATCTATCGACCCCGATGATCAGCAAAGAGCAAATGAATATAAAGTGGTAGATCAGTTTGTTGAAAAACCTCTAACTGTAGACAAACTGAAATTAATATCTGAGAAAATTTCCTGACCAACGTTTACACATCTCATATTTTTATTTTTATTGCAAGCTGCTTTCAAAAGGTACTGAAAGAGTGCGATGGAGTCTCTTCTGGTTTTGTATAAAGTGTCAGAATAGTATAGATGTGTAATAACTATAAATAAAAAAGCCGGCTATCACATTTACATGAAATAACCGGCATTTATAAGCGGAGGGAGAGGGATTCGAACCCTCGATACCCCGTTGAGGGTATACTCCCTTAGCAGGGGAGCGCTTTCGACCACTCAGCCATCCCTCCGTGGTCGTATTCTTTCTTTCGAAAGACTGTAAATATAGAAACCTTTTGCATGCCTATGCAACTTTGATTTCAAGTAATTGAAATTATTTTGATCACCTATTTTTTTCCTCCTGAATATAAATTTGAGCCAGATTTCGGCCAACCTGGGCATAGTCCAGACCATAACCAAGAACAAACAGGTTTGGAATTTCGAACCCGGTGTAGTCAATGTCTACGTTATGCTCAGTAGCATCTTTTTTATGCAGAAGTGTAACAATGGTTGTGGAAGCCGGTTTTGAGACCAACATTTTATCTACGAGATACTTCATTGAGAGACCGGTATCCACAATGTCTTCAACAAAAATAATATGTCTCCCCTCTATGTTTGCATCCACTTCTTTTAAATCACGCACCTGTCCGCTTGATACTTTCTCGTCACCATAACTGCTGAGTTTAAGAAAATCTACTTCACATGGAATCGTTACATATCGCATCAGATCTGCCAAAAAAATAAATGCTCCATTTAACACACCAATAAATATGGGTTGTTTGTCTTTAAAATCACGGCTCAGCTGTTCACCGATCTGCCTTGTTCGCTGCTGAATCTGTTCATCAGTAAGGTAAACCGAAAATCGGTCTCCGTTAATGTTGATTGATTCCGGTTGATATCGCCCCATACTTATTGAATTATTTCGATTTTAATAATTTGTTGAGTGCTTTTGCCAACACGAACGTTCTCAGAAATTGTGCCCGGCTGCACGCGTTCTTTTTCAGGTGGGAATATAACGGCAGCAACCATTCCATCAAAGGATTCCATTACCAGCGCTTCATTTTTTCTGTGAGATGAAACTTTTCGGTTTGTCAGATGGTCGGAAATAAGTTGAGTTCCTTTCATCCCAAACGGCTCAAACAGGTCTCCGCTTTCCCAGTTTCGAATCGTTATCGGAAACATGATTTTTTCAACATCAAGAACCAGTTCGGTTTTGTTATATGTTTTTGGCACCGGATCGATTGTAATCCTGATATCATTTAACCGAAAACCGTTTACCATATCTTGTTTAAAAAGCTCCTTTTTAACTGAATAATTTTCAGGGTTGCTTTTACTTAAAAAGCGATATAGATCTCTGTCTCTGTACAGCTTCCATTTTTGCGTGATATCTGCAGACTGACCGGTTTGAAGCTCTTCGATAATTTGAATATTCTCGAGAAAACCTTTGTTCAGATTTTCATTTTCAACAGCCTTTTCGAAAAGGGCTTTAAAAACCACCGGTTTTAAACTCACTTTTAATTTATTGAAGGAGCTTCTCTTAAAAGAGAGGCTATCGTGGCGTACTTCACTGGCTGTAAATTCTATCAAATCATGATGAACAGCAGCTTTTTCAATAAGTGATAGTATATTTGTTTTCCATCCCGGAAACAGATCATCGAGCAATGGAAACCAGCGGTTTCTTAAAAAATTACGTGCATAGGTCGATTCCTCATTGCTGGCATCAATTCTGTAGGGAATATTAAACTGCTGAACAAACTCAAGTATCTGTTTTTTGGGCACCTCCAGAAGCGGCCTGAAAAGATCCCCGCTCAGAATATGTATACCTGTTAATGCAGGGATTCCTGCACCTCGCAGAATTTTTTGAAGTACTGTTTCAATCTGATCGTCCTGATGATGAGCCGTTAATATGTACTGAGCATTGAATTCCTCTTTTAGCTCTCTGAATATACGATATCTCTCTTTTCTGGCCCACAGTTGAAAATTCCCGGTATCAGAAGTATCTCTGTCAGGTTTCACCGCGATACATTCCAGATTCCAAAGCATACAGACCTGTTCAACCATCCTCTGATCTTTATCTGATTGCTCACCCCTTAAGCCGTAGTTACAATGTACAACCAGAGGTTTGAAACCGTGTCTGTGAAGTAAATAGAGAAGCGCCATAGAGTCAGGCCCGCCACTAACTCCCACAATAAACAACGGTTTTTTCCGGGTGAATGCCTGGTTAGAGAGTTGCTTTTTAAATGCTACGTTAATCGGGGACGATTCGAACTTGCTCATGCCTAAATGTATTCACATCAAGCTCTTGATTCAACATCAATAATTCGCCATGTTCACCCACCCCAAGGCACTTGTAAGTGTCACTCTTTTTTTCTCCGTTAACAAGCAAGTGAACCCATTCTCCATAGCCTATCAATCTGGCGTTGACCTCTCTCTGGAGATCGATTTCTCTCTTGTGCCATTTTATATATAACCGCTCAATGTGCAGTAAGATTGTACTCAGCATCGTTTCTCGGGATACTGGATGCCCCATTAATTGACTAACGGACGCAACACTGTTATCGATAGTTTTCCCAAACACATTCTGGTTGATATTGAGTCCTATACCAATCAAAACGCGGTCGGGGCGTACACCCGAAAATACACATTCTGTGAGGATACCGCTCAGCTTTCGATCATCCAGATAAACATCATTGGGCCATTTAATTACAGGTGATTTACCTGAGAACGACTCAATACTCTTACAAACAGAAAGTGCACATGCAAGGGTAAGAAGTGAAAGCCTGTCACCAGTAACTGGTTTAAGACAAAGCGTAAAAGTCAGGTTCTGATAGGGTTCTGATTCCCACTTTTTTTCATACTGCCCCCTGCCCTGCTGCTGCACATCTGTAATAATTACAGATCCGTGAACCAGTTTTTCACTAACTATAGTTTTAGCGTAGCTGTTTGTGGATGAAAGAGTTTCGAAATAGAGGCATTCACTTCCTATCCAGGAAGTTCGCAAAGAGTTTTTAAATGCCTCTAGATCGAAGGAATCATTCATAAATATTATTTACCGACTTCTACAACGCTGTCTTCTGTTCCATACTCATTTGAAATATAATCATCAGCAGCGTCATCGTTCTCCCATACCTCACCGTCGAGCAAATATTTGAACCGGTATTGGTTTTCAGGTTTGAGTCTCATGGTCACTTCCCACTTGTCATCTTTCTTCTCCAGACTGTCTGAGCTTTTATCCCAGTCATTAAAATCTCCGACAAGCTTAACATCTTTTTCGGCCCACTGTGCCGGAATAGAAAATGTAACTTTGCAAATTGTTCGTTTGGGTGTAAATTTTTTCTGTAACATAATTGATAAATGGTATTATTGGTTTAAAATCCGTACACAAATGTAGCTAACTAATTTATGATTTTAAACATTTATAAGTTTTTTATTTATATAATTATTAATTTTAGCTTAATTTTATTTAATGATTAGTAAATTTACCCTTTATTTATTATTTATGGTAGCGTTTCCTGATTAATGATACTTGGCATTTAACGCAATTATTCTAAGAACCATCGTATTTTCTTAATATTCATAAATGAAAAGGCTTTCAGGGCGTTCTCCATGAATTCAGGAAGCCATGAACCTCAGATAATGAACTCGTAGACAGAACATTTTTCGCCAAATCATTCATATCTTCTAAACTATTTTGGCATAAAACCGCCTTTACCATGGGGATGGAACCGGCATTCATACTCAAATCCTGAATCCCTATTCCCATCAAACACGCAGCAGCCTCAGGGTATGAGGCCATTTCACCGCATACACTTACAGGTAAATGATTTTTGCTGGCAGCGTCATAAGTCATCTTTATCAGTTTCCATACTGATGGGTGAAAACTATCAAACAGAGCTGAAATCCGTTCATTCCCACGATCAACGGCCAGTGTGTATTGAGTTAAATCGTTTGTTCCAATACTGAAAAAGTCTACGTGCCGGGCGAACGCATCGAGTGTTAGAGCAACGCTGGGCACTTCAACCATCACGCCAAGCTGAATATGTTCATCATATACTACTTTACTTTGTTTGAGTTCGTTTTCAACATATTCACAATGCTCTTTTAATTCGACTACTTCTTCTACTCTTGAAACCATCGGGACCAGTATCCTCACCCGTCCCTTAAACTTTCCGGAAACCCTGTAAATTGCTTCCAGCTGGTTTCTCAATAGCTTTTTTTTGTCTAAAAGCATGCGAATACCTCTCCATCCCAAAAAAGGATTCGATTCCACTTCCGAATCTTCGATTACTTTGTCGCCACCGGCATCAAAAAGCCTGATTGTAACGGATTCGGTTCCGGTAGACTCGAGCATGTTGCTGTAAAATGTCACCTGGTCACTAACATTAAAATCATCCGTTTCAAACAAAACCGTTTCGGTTCGCAGCAAGCCTATACCTTTGGCACCATTGGGCTCAAGGTTTGCAATCTCTTCGGCAAATTCAACATTTGCCCTCAGTGAAAATGGGTGTCCGCATGAGGTTTCACTTTTTTCTTTTGTCCACTTCCTGGCTTTCCGGAAACGCAGCTCCTCATCATTTTTTCTTTTTTCATACTCCTGAGACTGTTTCCAGGTTGGGTTAATAATCACCTGCCCTGTTGTGCCGTCAATAATCACAGATGTGCCACTCTGCAGCTTATAGCGATCCCAGTGGGCGTTAATAACACAGGGGATTCCCAAAGACTGAGAAAGTATAACAACATGAGAGGTAAGGCCTCCTTTTTCTATTACAACCCCTCCAATTCCAATATGGCTTAGCTTAACCATTACCGTGGGCGGTATTTCCTTTGCGAACACCACTTCGCCCTTCTTTACATGCAGCTTTTTTCGCCGTTCACGCGTAGCTTCTATTAATGCATCCCTGACAGACACAATGTCTACAACTCTCTCATTGACCCAGTTAACTTTGGTTGCCTCCAGCATCTGTATATACTCATTAAATACACTGAAAATGGCATATTCTGCTGTGTAATGTTCATCTCTGATTTTTTTCCGAACCAGAGAATCCACCTCGGGATCTTTAAGGGTTTGTATCTGAGTCTCAATAATATCAGACGCATCAATATTGTCCGGAAGGGTTTTTATCTGCTGATAGTCTTTGAGAACATTTTCTATGGCTATTTCAAATTTTTCAATCTGAAGATCAATCTCATCTTCCCCGACTTTTTCTGGCATAACGCTTTTCGTTCCGGTATCCAGTACGGCCGCACGCCCAATACCAATACCGGAAGCTGCGGGTTTGCCGGAAAGAATTTTTGGTTGATTGCTCTTCATTTTTCTATCCTTCCGCGTTGAATTTGTTTTTAAAAAGATCGGTTAATGCATCGAGGGCCTCTTCTTCATCCGGACCGTCTAATAACAGCTCCATTTCGGCACCACACTCTGCTGCCAGTGTCATGACTCCCAGTATGCTCTTACCGTTCACCTTATATCCATACATCTTAATAAAAAATTCTGATTTAAACTTTGAAGCAGCTTTCACAAGCTCAGAAGACGGGCGGGCGTGCAAACCGGATTCATTAAGTACCTTTACTTTCGCTGAGACCATACAGTTGAATAAATCTTAAGTTTAATAGACAGTTAACGCTTTAAACAGTAAACGTATCTTTGCAGAAGGAATGTTCAGAACATTCTTTGATCTGTCGATTCAAACAGTATACTGAATTCCTCTTAAGATTTTAAAAAGAAGAGCAATCAGAGTAGCAGTGCGTTTGCTGCTGAAATCAATATACTATAGAGAACTGCCCACCAGAAATTTTTAATTTCAAAACCGTCGATCATGTTGTCAATTATCATGAGTATCCAGGCATTAACCACTAGAATAAACAGACCTAGAGTGAGAACCGTGAGTGGGATGGTAAAGAACAAAATCAAAGGTTTTATAAAGGTATTGATAAGAGCAAGTAAAATTGATATGCCAATAGCAGTAAAAAAACTCTTAACTTTAACACCGCTTAATATGTAGGCAAAAAAGAATACTACAAGACTGTTAACGATCAGGTATTTTATCATGGTTATTGCGGATTTGTTGGCATGATTTACCTCTCATTACGAACATCTAATCAAATAGTTACTTTTGGCAAATTTTATCCTTAAATCCTTCGATGATTTATCTCCTTCTCTGCTCTATCAAAGTTTAAAAGTGCGGCAGGATGTATTTATTATTGAGCAGAAATGTATTTACGATGATATTGACAACGTTGACCCATTTTGTACACATCTCTGCCTTTTGGAAAACGAAAGGTTAATCGGGTACGCAAGAATTGTTCCACCCGAAAAAAAGTTTAAACAACCCTCAATTGGAAGAATTATTGTTTCCCCCGAAAGCAGAGGATATAGCTACGGAAGAATGATCATTAGAGAATCCCTTAAAATTATTCGTTCGCAGGGAGCAGAAAAAACAATAATCGAAGCACAACACCACTTGAAAAAATTTTACGAATCTGAGGGATTTATAAAAGAAGGACCCGTTTATGATGTAGATGGAATTCCTCACATTAAAATGTGGCAAAAAAACGCATAAGAAGAGCTGAGACTGACAGTGATTTGCCGGCATTTTCTATTCAGAGAATCTCAGATACGTTAATCAAGTGTTTAACCTGTAAAAGCGACAATAATTATCACGATAATCAAAGCAGCTTTAAACAGAATTGCTTTCCAGTTTTTCATTAAATTGAGCAGAATTATTAGAAGTGTAGATGATGAATTGTAAATACACAATTATGGTTTTAAATTCAAGTTATCCACATCATATTTTTTAAAATTATTTCACTCATCTTAAGAAAATTAAGCCCTTTTTAATCCAATTTATAAATTCAACTGATGCAAGGTATATCTTACCGGTGAGTTATCCACATTTAGTCAAGAGATTTTCCGGAAAGTCTCCTGGAGTTGCCAACAACATTTATAGAGCTAAGAGCCATCGCAATTTCTGCGAGCACAGGATGCATCCACCCAACCATGGCAACGGGAAGCATTATGAGGTTATAGAAAAAAGCCCAAAAAAGATTTTGTCGTATTTTTTTGAACGTTAACCTGCTAAGGTTTATCGCTCTCAATATCGCCCGTGGATTCCCATCTACCAATATCATGCTTCCAGACTCAATTGCAATATCGGTTCCGGTTCCTAACGCAATACCTACATCGGCCTGTGTAAGCGCAGGGGCATCATTAATACCATCCCCAATCATTGCAACAACATCGCCACTATCCTGCAGTCTGCGAATAACATCAGCTTTCTCGTCCGGTTTTACCTGTGCAATAACTTCATCCATACCTATTTGTGAGGCAATGATTTCAGCTACCTGTTTTTGGTCGCCTGTTAGCATTACCGTTTTAAACCCCAAATCATGAATTGCACGAATTACTTCCGGGGTTTCTTCCTTGATGGTGTCTTTAATCCCACAGATGCTCCGTATCTGTTGGTTTTCAACCAGAAATATCGGGGTTTTCCCCTCTTTCTGCAGTTTTTCGGATATATCCTTAGACCATTGATTTTGGGTCACGGACTTTTCCCGAAGAAGATCAGCGTTTCCGGCCACCATAGACAAACCGTCAACAACGGCCTCCACTCCCATCCCTGTGAATGAACGAAAATCATCAGTCTCTTTGTATTCGTTTATATCTAAATATCGGGTTATTGCCCGGCTAAGCGGATGCTCCGACATATTTTCAAGAGCAGCGACCCTCTCATTAAACCCGCTGTCTGTGTCTTGATAATCAAACCACTCCACAACCTCCGGCTCCCCCTTTGTTAACGTACCCGTTTTATCAAATACAAAAGTGGTGACTTCCTGAAGCCTTTGAATGGATTCTCCCTTTCTAATAAGGATTCCATTCTCGGCACCGAGGCCGGTTCCAACCATCAGTGCTGTAGGTGTTGCAAGGCCCAGAGCACATGGGCATGCAATAACCAATACAGCAAGAGCCACAAAGAATGCCTGACTAACGGGTTCCAGATCCGTAATCAGCCATGGTATAAAAGGTTCAGCCCAAAGAAGCAGAGGCCTCAGCGTTTCGGGGAACAGAGCCCAGACAATAAACGTGACAAACGTAAGCAGCAGAATTACAGGGACAAAAACGGCTGTGATTTTATCAGCAAAATCCTGTATTGGAATTTTTGATCCCTGGGCCTCTTCAACCATTTGAATTACCCGGTTTAAAAATGTCTCTTCACCCACTTCAGAAGCCTTTACACGGATGTTCCCTTCAATATTGATTGTGCCACCTACAACCTTATCACCAACGTTACGCAGAGCCGGCATCGACTCACCCGTAACCATCGATTCATCAACTGAGCTTTTCCCGTCAACGACAAATCCGTCTGTTGGAATTTTTTCTCCGGGACGAATAATCATGACGTCCCCTTTTTTTAATTCATCAGCAGGGATCTCCTCTTCAAGTCCATTATTAATGATACGCGCGGACTTAGCTTCCAGCGTGAGAAGTTTCGTAATTGCTTCTGATGCCCTCCCACGCGCTTTCACTTCGATGTAGCGGCCCGTTAAATGAAATGCCATAATCATGGCTGCGATCCCTGCGAAACTGTAGAATGGGGACGTTGTTAATCCCAGCAGATATCCCAGCGACACCAGGCCTGTGGCAAGTGATGCAAACGTTCCAAGGGCGATCAGAA
>Ga0102934_1003226_pt1 | contig 11161 bp, 13 predicted proteins | sample SalPonR2_A_D1_MG_FD_78175 | JGI IMG/M metagenome (GOLD analysis project Ga0102934, IMG submission 78175) | Salt pond soil microbial communities from South San Francisco under conditions of wetland restoration - Salt Pond MetaG R2_A_D1_MG | ecosystem: Environmental > Aquatic > Marine > Intertidal...
CAAAAAGCCGTCAGCCGGGGGCAAAAACGATTTTACTGTCTCCGCAGGGAAGGCCGTTTCAGCAGCAGGTAGCGGGTGAACTGTCGCTGCAGAACGGTCTGGTTTTTATTTGCGGCCGGTACGAAGGCATTGACGAACGGGTTTGCGAGGCGTATATCGACGAGGAAATCTCCATCGGCGATTATGTCTTGACCGGCGGGGAACCCGCGGCCATGGTGGTCATTGATGCGGTCACCCGGCTTTTACCGGGGGCTTTGGGGTGCGAGGATTCGGCGGAAAAGGATTCTTTTTCGGAGAATCTCCTTGAGCACGCCCATTATACCCGGCCGCCGGTCTTTAACGGGGAGCCGGTGCCGGATGTTTTGCTCTCGGGCAATCATGCAGCTGTGGACCGGTGGCGGTTTGAAGAAGCGCTTTTACGAACTCTGGTCAAACGGCCGGATTTGCTGGAAAACCGGACGCTGTCAAAAGCGGAAAAAGAAATTTTGAAAAGGTGGTGCCGCCGCATTGAACAACTGGTCGCCGAGTAGCGTATATCTGGCACTGCTGCACCATCCGGTCAAAAACAAGAACGGGGAGACCATTGCATCGGCCGTCACTAACCTGGACCTGCATGATCTGTCCCGGCTGGCAAAAACTTATGGCGTCACCGCCGTTTATGTGATAACGCCCCTTACGGATCAGCAGGCGCTGGTCCGCAAAATTATATCCCACTGGCAGGATGGCTGGGGGGCCACATACAATCCCAAACGACGGGAAGCGCTGAACTTGATCCGGATTGCGGAGAACCTTGAGTCGGCGATCGATGAAATAAGGACGCTGAATCCGGCGCAGCTGGTTCGTACCATCGCTACGGGGGCGGCCGAAAACAGCCGGGCCATGCCGTTTGACTTGCTGCGGCAAAAAATGGCATCAGAGACGGGGGCATATCTGTTAGTGCTTGGCACGGCCTGGGGCTTGACCGATGAGGTGATGGCAGCGTCCGATTTTCTGCTCTCCCCGATTCGTGGCCATACCAGCTACAATCATTTGTCGGTGCGGGCGGCGGCGGCCATTATTTTGGACCGGGTGTTGGGAATGGAATAATCAAACAGTAATACCGATCAGGCGCTTTGACTTGATTGAATAAGGAATCGAGGTTGTCATGGAAAAAATTAAACAGCTTGAAAAAGAAAATCTTCGGCTTGATTATCCGGAATTTTTTTCCGGAGATACCATCCGCGTGCATGTGCGCATTCGTGAAGGGGAAAAAGAACGGGTGCAGGTGTTTAAGGGCGTGGTGATCAGCAAACGAAAAGGCACCACCAATGCCACATTTACTGTGCGCAAAGTCTCATATGGTGTGGGCGTGGAACGGGTATTCCCCTTAAATTCGCCGAGTATAGACAAAATCGAGGTGGTGGCTCACGGTCGGGTCCGCCGCTCCAAGATTTACTATTTGAGAAATCTCAAGGGCAAGGCCGCCCGGATTAAAGAGCTCAGACGATAGCGGCTGTTTATTTATGCAGCCATCCTTTTTGAACCCGGCAGACAGGTGGACAAAACCCCATGGCGCCGGCACAATGGGCGTATGAAAATCAGGCCTGGCAGCGCGGCTATAAAAGCATTGCCGGAATTGATGAAGTGGGCCGGGGGCCCCTGGCAGGCCCGGTCGTGGCGGCCGCTGTCGTTTTGCCAAAAGCAATGCCTGAGCTGGGAATAACGGATTCCAAGCGGCTCTCCCCAAAAAAGCGGGAGGCCGTTTACGATGAGATTTATCAGCATGCCCGGGCGATTGGCGTCGGTCTTGTGGATGCCGTCGAAATTGACCGGATCAATATCCTGCAGGCCGCTTTTACTGCCATGGCCATGGCGCTACAGAATCTCTTGCCCAAGCCGGATTTCATTCTTGTTGACGGCAATCAGGCTCTGCCGGTGGATATTCCGCAGGAAACCATCATCAAGGGCGATCAGTTAAGCATCTCCATTGCTGCGGCATCCATTGTTGCTAAAGTCACCCGGGACCGGATGATGGATGTCTACGCGGGTGAGTATCCGGAATATGATTTCGCAGCCAACAAGGGCTATCCGACTCAAACCCATAAATCCGCCATCAAGGCGCACGGGGCCTCGCCCATCCATCGAATGAGTTTTAAAGGGGTGGCAGCTTTTTCTTCTCCCTAAATACGGATACCCCGTTAAGATGTTAAACCGCAGACAAAAACTGGGCCAAACCGGTGAAGCGATGGCTGAGCGGCATCTCAAAAAAATGGGGTATCAGATACTTGAACGCAATTACCGGAACCGGCTGGGGGAAATCGATTTAATTGCCCGGGATAAGGGAACCCTTGTATTTGTCGAGGTAAAGACCCGGCGCTCGGATCGTTACGGCGGTCCGCGCTTTGCCATCACCGCCCAGAAACAGAAAAAACTCTCCATCACCGCCCTTTCTTATCTTAAAAAGACTCAACAAATCAACTGCAAGGCCCGATTTGACGTGGTGCTGATCAAAACCGCCGGGAATTCGCCGGAAATCGAAACCATTCAGAACGCCTTCGGGCTCTGTTATGACTGATCCACCGATAGACGCTGGCTCGGGCTTGCTCTATATTGTGGCAACCCCCATCGGAAATCTCGCCGATATCACCCTCCGGGCCCTGGATGTGCTAAAGACAGTGGAGTTGATAGCCGCAGAAGACACCCGCCATACCCGGAAACTTTTGTCGCATTATGGTATTTCCGCGAAACTCACCTCCTGCAATGAGCATAATGAACGCACACGTGCCGAAGAACTCGTGAGACGATTGTCTTCCGGCGCGTCGGTGGCGCTTCTATCGGATGCCGGCACCCCGACCGTATCTGATCCGGGCTATCGGCTGCTGCAGGCCGCCATCGCCGCAAACATCCGGATTGTTCCCATCCCCGGCCCCTCGGCGGCCATGACCGCCTTAAGCGCCGCCGGTCTTCCGTCTGACTCCTTTTTGTTTGTCGGGTTTTTGCCGCCCAAATCTGCAAAACGCCAAGCCCGGCTAAAACAGCTTGCGAATGCGGCCGCGACCGTTATATTTTATGAGTCACCCAACCGGATTATCGCACTTTTGCAAGAAATTGCGGAACTGCTGGGCAACCGGCCGGTCGTAGTGGCGCGCGAGATGACCAAGCGCTATGAGGAGTTTATCCGCGGCCGGGTGGAGGATGTGTTCATCGATCTAAAAGCTCGCCCGGATATTAAGGGAGAAATTACCCTTCTGGTTTCGGGCCGGGAATCAGCGACGGAAGATTTTACGGAGGCGGTCAAAGAAGAGATCGATGCAGCTTTAAGGAACGGTTCCACGGGAACCGCCAAACTGTCCCGGGACCTGGCCGGCCGCTACGGTATGCCCAAAAACCAAGTGTATGAAATGATCCTTCAAATCAAAGCGGAAATGAACCAAGAAAATGGCGAGAAAGGAGATGGAGCCGATGGATAAGCTGGATGCCATATTTTCACCCGAGTCGGTCGCCGTGGTGGGCGCTTCATCCACCCCGGGCAAGGTCGGTCATGATATTTTTGCCAATGTGCTGCGGGGCGAGTATAAGGGAACCCTGTATCCGGTCAACCCGAAGGCCCGGTCCATTCTAAGTGTGCGGTGCTACCCGACCGTGAAGGATATTCCGGATCCGATCGATCTGGCCATGCTTATTCTGCCGCCGAAAGCTGCGCTTCAGGCGGTTGATGACTGTATTGATAAGGGGGTTCGCGGGATGGTCATTGTCTCTGCCGGTTTTAAGGAAGTCGGCGGCGAGGGCGCGGAAATCGAAGAACAGATAGCGGCAAAATGTCAGGCTGCCGGCGTGCCGCTGATCGGCCCCAACTGTCTGGGCGTTATCAACCCCAGCCTGGATGTCCGGTTAAATGCCAGCTTTTCCACCCGGATTCCGCATAAGGGCAATATTTCCTTTATCTCCCAGAGCGGCGCGCTTTGCACGGCGGTTCTTGATTTTGCCGCAGACCGGGGTTTCGGGTTTTCCAAATTCGTCTCCATTGGCAATAAGGCGGATGTGGAGGAGCTTGACCTTTTGAAATACTACCACAAGGACCCGGAGACCCATGTCATCATGGTGTACATGGAAGAGCTGCGCATGCGGGAAAATTTTATCGAAGATGTAAAAGAGATAACCTCCGGCGACCGGCCCACGCCGATCCTGGTGATCAAATCCGGAAAGACTGCAGCCGGTGCCAAGGCGGCGGCATCGCATACCGGCTCGCTAGCCGGCACAGAGGCGGTTTACAACGCCATTTTCAACCAGGCCGGCATTATTCGGGTGGATACGGTGGATGATCTGTTCGACTATGCTGAAGCGTTTTCCGCCAGGCGCATGCCCACCGGCAATCGGGTGGCCATTATCACCAATGCGGGCGGTCCGGGAATTATTGCCACGGATATGACCGAAGTATCAGGGCTCAGACTGGCCCAGTTTTCCAAAAAAACGGATGAAGCCCTTCGGGAGCATCTGCCGCCCACAGCCAATTTCAACAACCCGGTGGATGTAATCGGAGACGCCTCCAAAGATCGATACGAGCATGCCTTAGAGGCGGTGATTAAGGACAACGGGGTGGACGGGGTACTGATGATTTTAACGCCCCAGTCCATGACCGATGCCATCGGCACCGCGGAAGCCATTCTGAATACCTATCAGAAAACCAAGAAGCCGATTATTTGCAGCTTCATGGGCGTGGTGGATGTCTCTGCCGGGGTCAAGCACCTGCAGGAACACCATGTGCCGGTCTATCGGTTTCCGGAAAATGCCGCCCGGGCCATGGGAAAGCTCTATGAAGCCACGCGCTGGCTGAAGCGCCGCATTCTGCCACCCTATGATGTTACCTTTGATTCAAAAAAGGCTCGCCAGATTGTAGATGACTGCCTGTCATCCGGCAAAACCATCCTTGGCGAATATGACGGGGCCCCCCTTCTGGAATGCTACGGGTTTAAGACCTGCCCCATGAAGCTTGCCCAGACCGCCAAAGAGGCGGGCGAGATCGCGGATGAGATCGGATACCCGGTGGTGCTTAAGGTATTTTCCCAGCAGATACTGCATAAATCCGATGCCGGCGGGGTCAAGGTGAACCTGAAAACCCGTGATGCGGTACAGCACGGATTTACTGAGATTTTGGAAAACGCCATGACCTATGCCTCAGACGCGGAAGTCGACGGGGTGCTGGTGCAGAAAATGGCGCCTCCCGGCGAGGAGGTGATCCTTGGCGTCAACCGGTATCCGGGGTTCGGCCATCTCATCATGTTTGGGTTCGGCGGGATTTACGTTGAGCTTTTCAAAAATGTTGTCTTTCGCCTGGCGCCCATCGGCCGGAACAACGCCCGCCGGATGATCCGCAGCATTAAGGGCTATGAACTGCTGACCGGATTTCGCGGCAAGCCCCAGGCGGATATCGAGGAGATCGAACGGCTGCTGGTGGGCTTATCCCAGCTGGTGACCGATAACCCCGAGATCAAGGAGCTTGATATCAACCCGCTGTTTGTCCATGAAGAGGGCGCCGGCGCGACTGTGGCCGATATTATCATTACCCTGGAATCCCCTTAGTCATAGGGTGCCGCCCGGGAGTGAAGATGAAAGAAACTTATATAAATTTGCTAAATATTCAGTCTCTGCTGTTTCGTACTCGTGCTCGTGCTCGGTTTTTAATTTTTTCGAATACGATTACGCGTACGAGAATCGTCCCGCTTGCGCGGGACGGAGTACGATGAAGTGACCTGGAAGAAGATGAAGAAGTGAAAACCCCCCGGCTTTATCCAGTGGTCCGGGCTGTGCCCCCAGCTGGCCGAAATCTTTCCGGAAAAGCGCAGGTGGACTTTTTAAGAAGATATGCCAGGCAGGCGGTGGCCCATTCAGCCCGACCGCTCGATCTTTCCATTGATGTTTTTAATACGGACGAAAAGGGCGCGCCGCTGCCCGCTGATGGCGTCTACTGGTCGCTTAGCCATAAGCCCGACTATGTCGCCGGCATTGCCGCCAGACACCCAACCGGCATTGATATCGAAAAAATCCGTCCGGTGGGCCGCCGGCTATTTGCGAAAGTGATTGATGAATCCGAGCGAAAATTATTGGATGGGGACCCAAACTTCCTGTTTTTCCGCTTCTGGACCGCCAAAGAGGTGGTCTTAAAACGGATGGGCATAGGCCTTGCCGGGCTTTCCAAATGCCGGGTGCGGCGGGTCATTGATGACGATCAGTTGGTTGTCGATTATCAGGCCACCGGTTTTACAGTGATTCAGACTTTTTTTAATGATCATATCGCCGCTGTGTTAAAAACGGCTCAGGATACCATCGAATGGCAATTGGGCTAAACCTAAACTGAATTGGTTGCGTAGGATCTTGATAAAAGAGGTAATATATGAAAAAAGCCATAAGCGCTGCATTGACCGCCGTGCTTCTTTTTTCCGGATGCTCGGCATTTAGTCCGAGCGCAAAAAGTGAGGACGGCAACAGGGTGTTGTTCGGAAATGTCTACGGCACCATCACCGCCGGCGAAACGGGCAATCCTGTCTCCGATGCGCTAATTTATGTGACGGACCAGCCGGTCCGGTTTGTATCGGAAAAAGCAGATGGCGCAGTGTTATCCGATCAGGGCTGGATTCAAGTCCCGCCGCCTGAAACGGCGATCCGCCGCGCCACCAGTCAGCCGGATGGCTCATACATGGTCAAGGGTATTCCGCTAAAAGAAAAATACGGGCTGTATACGGTTGTAATAAAGGCGGATGGTTTTGATAATACCGTCATTGACCAGACGCCGGTGCTGCCGGGCGCCTCCATGGCCTTAAATATCAACTGCCGGCTGCCCCGAACCGGTAAAGCCCAGGTGATCCGGGTATTCAAGGGGCACAAAAACGTGGATATCAATTACAGCGATGAGTTAAAGCAGCCGCCGCAATAAAGCGGGATTTGAATTTTTATGGACAGCGTCAGCCAATAAAAAATATTGCCTTGCCCTGGAAAGATCGCATCAACCTAAATGGAAGTATCAATGAACCGTTTTTTATTATTTGCTGTTATCCCCGGCATCCTCTGTTTTTTGATTTCTGCCGCACCGCTGGCATGGTCGGAGAATGACCCCGGCCGGGTCTTCTATGGCAATGTGTATGGTACCATCCAATCGGCCGCAAATTTCCCGATTGCCGGGGTTCGGGTATATATCAGCGATTCGCCCGTTAGAACGGCCTCCGGAAATCACCAGGATGCCGTTCAATCCAACATTGGCTGCGTGATTTTGCCGGATCCAGACAGGGCTGTACGAAGCGGCCGGAGCACATCCGACGGCACCTATCTGGCAAACAATATACCAATACACGGGGACGTTCAGCGCTACACCGTCGTTATTCGCCCGGAAAACGCGGCTCCCGTGGTTGTGAATCAAGTGCCGATTCTGCCCGGCGCCGCAATGGCTTTGCAGATCGATGTCACGGTAACCGACACTGACACAGCGCATGTCGTCTCAGGCCTTGAAACCTCGCAGACAGTGATCACCAATAATTACCGCCATAGGTTGCGGGCGGTTGCTCCGCCGCCTCCGATGCCGCCGGCAGATGAGCGGGTGACTGGTGTTCGCCCAAATGAAGCATACACTTTGACCATTTATGCCACCCGGGAAGGGTTGGTGGGCGCCACCACAGCCAACGGCCACGTGATTAAAGAGCGGGACCATTTTGTGGCCCTTCCGTCAACCCGGGTGCTTTGCTCAAAGGGCGGGTATGAATATCAGGTCAGACTCGAACACAACGGATATACGGAAACCGCACCGGTCTGGGACATCGGGCCCTGGAATATCCATGACAACTACTGGGATCCCGAGCAAGAGCGCCAGATATATAAACACCTCTCAGACGGGGGGCAATCCGGCGGGTTGGGCCGCGGCCTGCCGGAAGCCCAGGCCGCCTATCAGGATGATTTTAATAACGGCTATGACGAATACGGACGTAAAGTTGTCAACCCGGCAGGCATTGATCTGGCGGACGGCACTTTTTGGGATGCCCTGCAAATGAACGATAATGCCTGGATCGAGGTCAGCTACCGCTGGATTGCGGATGACGGCGACAGCGGTTCGATTACCTGCTTTGTTGAGACGTTGATGGAATAGGGGATCATTGATATTGGACTTACAAGTAACTTAATCGTACTCAGTCCCGCGCAAGCGGGGCGGTACTCGTACTCGTAATCGTACGCGAAAAAATCAAAAGCCGATTACGAGCACGAGTACGAGTACGAACAGAAAGCTACTTTCTGCAAAAATACCGTGGCGGCGGAACAAGCCGCTTTTTACGAAGCCGTCATCTTTAATGCGTATATCGGAATTCGACACGCGGTTTGACCCAGAATTCATTGAACCACAGGGATAGAAAGATCAACCCCCCGCCGGTCAAAAGGCGAAGCAGGTCCACATCCCGGTTCCAGATGATCAGATTAACCAGCAGGCCCGCCGGCACCAGGGCATTGTTCATAATGGCAAGCGCCCCGGGATCGACCTGGGTGGCGCCTTTGTTCCATAGAAAATAGCCGAGCCCCGAGGCCGCAATCCCCAGCCAGAGCAAAATCCCCCACTGCCCGGGAGTTTCCGGCATTTTATTCAGATCCCCCCACACCAGCAGGCCGATGATGGAAACAATCAGGGCGCCCAGATAGAAAAACCCGAAAACCGAGTGCTGCGGGAGGTTTTTATGCTCGGTTGACGGCCGTTTTTCCATCAGGTATTTATATGTTACCTGGCCCAGGGCAAAGCAGATATTGGCCCCCTGAACCAGGAAAAACCCCGCCAGGAAGTCCTGGCTTAGCGGGTTATAGCGAAGGATGGCGGCACCCAGGACCGCCAAAAGGGCGGTTACCAGATACCACAGGATAAGCCGCCGTTTGAGCAGATCATAGAGCAGGGTAATGTATATCGGCGTAAAGACGGTAAAGAGCACGACTTCCGGAACGGTTAAAAAACCAAAGGAATTGTAAAAGAAAAGATACATGGCCCCGAGCTGGATGCCGCCGATGGCCATCAATTGGACGGCCAGAACCACGGGCACCCGCCGCCAGCGAATAAGCGGCAGGAAAAACAGGCTGGCCAGAAAAATGCGCGAAAAGACCGCAAAATAATTATCCACATGGCCTGTCAGGTAGACACCGATCAGACTGAATGAAAATGCCCATAGAACAGTAACAAGCCAGAGATATGCCACTTATCCATCCTGTTTGAAAATCGCTTAATTTAGGGTTAAGAATCATTTGCCGGCTAATTGATGGCAATGCCAGAAAACCAAAAATTTGGCAATACGCATTCAAACCGGAGTTGAGGCTAACTTTAACCTAAAAAATGCTTCAATTCCTTAAAAAGCATGAAAATTACATTTTAAAAATTTGGAACGCTCAATTTAGGTTTTTATCCAATGCCTGATGGTTTTATAGACCTTTGGATGACTGAGAAGATCCATGTGGTTCATATTCCGGCCGATCCATTGGCGGGACGCCGGGAGGGAAAGATTAAGGGCAGGTTTTTTATGAACCCCGAGCGCGCTGTTTAATGTCACCAGGCCATCGCCCACAATTCCATCCCCCCATTTGCTTGGCGCTTTGCTGGTGCTTGCAGCAATGGCATAACAGGCTGCGCCATCCGGCAGGGCAACGGGCATGCGTTGATCCCCTGAACAATCGAATCTGTCGCGGTCTTTCCAATCCTGGTCGGTGATGTTTCCATAGCGCATGTCCGTAATGCCGGCGCTTCGAATTTTTCCCAGACGGGCGAAGGGCGCGCTGTACGGGCTGATGCCCATGAGTATGTTGATCCAGTTGCCGCCTTTTTCAAGCACTGCCCCGTGATGGGGCGTGCCCAGAAATACCAGTTTGCGAAGATGGTTCAGCCATTTATGGCCGGATATGCCGGCATAATGGCAGGCGCTCCGGGAGACAAGGCCGCCCATGCTGTGCGTGATGATAAAGAGTTCAAGCGGCTGCGGCGACAATTCGACTAGGGCTTCCAGCAGGTCGGAAAAATTTTGACCGTTTTCAGAAATGTGAAGCCCGGTATTGTAATAAAGATATATGGGCGTCATTCCAAGGTCCCGGGCCAGCATGGTGCCATGGTCATGGCCGTCTCGCTCCCACTGCCGATCATTCATGCACGATCCGTGAACCATGATGGCCAGTTTTCCATTGGATTGTTCAATCGCATCCAAAAGCGCCTGTCTATCCAATGAGCTGCCGTCGATGCGAAACTGCATCGGGATGGCGAGCGGATTGCCGCGCGCGGCCATATGGTCGCCCAAAACCCCGTTTAATGCGGAAACAGCAGCTTCCCTCGCGGACGACGGCGGTTTTTCGCCGATCCGGACGCTCAGCCGGTCAAGCAGGATATCCATGCCATCGCCTACCCATTCGCTCACTGTGTGAATGTTGCGGTAAACCCTACCGGTGATTCCCCTTGTCCGCTCTCGATTGCCGGCGGATAACACGCCGCCGAAGCTTAGGATGGTCTGGTGCAAGGCTTCCACGATATCCGTGATGCCCAAAATGGCATCTATGGTTAGGTTTCCGATGCCGCGAAGATCGGTGGAGATATTGCTGGGCGTTTTCTGCATCATTCCAGGAGGCTCTCTTTCAGTACGGCAGCCGGTCTATTCATCATCCGGGGTTGAAGGTTCCGGCGCGTTTTCCGTCTCATCGGTTTCAACGGATTTCTTCTCCTGCTTGCGCTGCCGCTTTTCCTCTTTCTTTTTTTTCTTTTCCAGTTCCTTCTGGCGTTTTTTGAACTGATAGTGCGATTTTGCCATGGAATTTTCCTTTCTGGCGATTGGCCGGACAGGTATGCGCGATAAAAACGGGAATGGGCGCCGCAGCCCGTATCATGTTCATGGCGGCAATTAAAAAAGGCATCCTCCGATTTACGGAAGATGCCTCTTTGTCATACGAATTGTTTTAAAAAGCAGACTATTTGGCCGTCACGTTGGCAGCAGCCGGGCCCTTTGCGCCCTGCTCGATGTCAAAAGTCACGTGCGCCCCTTCGTCGAGGGATTTAAAGCCGGTCGCATTGATTGCACTGTGATGCACAAATACGTCCGGTCCGTCTTCCTGCTCAATGAAGCCAAAACCTTTGCGGTCATTAAACCACTTTACTGTTCCGTTTGCCATGTTTACATCCTCCTTTCAGATA
>Ga0102934_1003230_pt1 | contig 11157 bp, 10 predicted proteins | sample SalPonR2_A_D1_MG_FD_78175 | JGI IMG/M metagenome (GOLD analysis project Ga0102934, IMG submission 78175) | Salt pond soil microbial communities from South San Francisco under conditions of wetland restoration - Salt Pond MetaG R2_A_D1_MG | ecosystem: Environmental > Aquatic > Marine > Intertidal...
GGCCGAGCAGGCCGCTTACGACCCCGCCCTGCGTGCCCTCAGTCTCGCCGGCGACGTGCGCTACGGCGGCCCGGACGCGGACGTGCAGAGCGACCTCGCCCGCTTCAGCTACGACGAGGGCCTGATCCGCTTCGAGGACGCGCGCTTCGGCCTGGCCGCCCGCAGCTCCCGCGGCGAGGCCGGGCTGCTGCAGATCGAGCGCTCCGGCCTGCTCACGCTCGAAGACGTGAGCTACACGACCTGCCCGCCGGGCAAGGACGACTGGTTGCTGCTCGGCGATCGCATCCGCCTGGATACGGCCGAGGGCGTCGGCACCGCCCGCGACGTAAAGCTGGAATTCCAGGGCGTGCCCATCCTGTACGCCCCCTGGCTGTCGTTCCCGATCAGCCCGGCGCGCAAGTCCGGCTTCCTGATCCCCGACATCGGCAGCAGCGGGCGCAACGGCACGGACGTGAGCGTCCCCTATTACTGGAATATCTCCCCGAACTACGACGCCACCATCACGCCGCGGCTGCTCACCCGCCGGGGCATGCAGCTCAACACCGAGCTGCGCATGCTGACCGGATCGAGCGACGGCACGGCCGAACTCGAGTATCTGCCCGGCGACGACGAGACCGGTGAGGACCGTGTCTATCTGCGCCTGCAGGACCGCACCATCATCGCCGAGCGCTGGCGCGCACTGCTCGACGTGCGCAGCGTCAGCGACGACAACTACTTCGAGGATCTGGGCGGCAGCCTCAGCGAGGCCAGCACCACCCACCTGAACCAGAGCCTGCGCTTCGATTACCCCGGCCGCCACTGGTATCTGGCCGCGGATTTCCGCATCTTCCAGACCATCGATTCCACCATCACCGCAGAGGAGGAGCCCTACCGGCAGCTGCCGCGGCTGATCGCCTCCGGCGACTGGCCGTCGACGGGAACGGGTCCGTCCTGGGGCATCGACTCCGAGCTGGCCTATTTCGACCGCGACGCCGGCGTCACCGGCTGGCGGCTGAACGCCAGGCCCCGGTTCGAATACTCGATCGAGCGGCCCGGGCTGTACCTGCGCCCCGGCATCGAGGTGGACCACACGGCCTACGGCCTGACCCAGACGGCTCCGGGCGAGGCGGACGCGCCGAGCCGCACGGTGCCGCTGTTCAGCCTGGACGCCGGGGCGATCTTCGAGCGGAGCATCGACGATCGGGGCTGGATACAGACGCTGGAGCCCCGGGTGCTCTACGTGCACGTGCCCTACACGGACCAGCAGGACCTGCCGGTTTTCGACACCATCGAGCCGGACCTGAACCTGGTGCAGGTCTTCCGCAAGAACCGCTTCGTCGGGCCGGACCGGCTGGCCGATACCGATCAGATTGCCCTGGGCGTGACCACCCGCCTGTTCGACGCGGGCAGCGGCCGCCAGCTGCTGCGCGCCACCATCGGCCAGACCCGCTACCTGAGCGACCAGGGCGTCACCCTGCCGGGGCTGGAACCGGTCTCCGCCGATTCGTCGGACTACATCGCCGAGCTGGGCTTCGACGTCTACGGCAACTGGAACCTGGACCTGGGCCACCAGTGGAACTCGGACACCGACACCACCACGCGCTCGGAGATCCGGCTGCAGTATCAGCCCGGCGACGACCGCGTGCTGAATTTCTCCTACCGCTTTCGCCGCGGCTCCATCGAGCAGGCGGACGTCTCCTGGAGCTGGCCGATCGGCGAGCGCTGGAACCTCGTCGGCCGCTACAACTACTCCCTGCGCGAGGACACCACGCTCGAGCGCTTCGTGGGCGTGGAGTACGAGAGTTGCTGCTGGAGCATCCGGCTGGTCACCCGCCGTTACATCAGCCGCCGCGACCGCACCGCCGACTCGTCCATCGCCATCCAGCTGGAACTGAAGGGCCTGACCAGTGTCGGAGACCCTGCAGACGAGCTCCTGGAACGTGGTATTCTGGGTTACTCAGGTAACTGAACACTCTCAATCTCCCCTTTCATTCCTATGTACAGAACCGTATCCCTGACAATTTCGTTCGGGGTCCTCGCCTTCCTGCTGCCGGCGCTGGCCGGCGCCCAGGACGGCGAGCCCCTCGACAGCATCGTCGCCGTCGTCAACGAGGGCGTCGTGCTGGAGAGCGAACTCGACAACCAGACCGAGCTGGTGCTCGCGCGCCTGCAGGAACAGAACGTCCAGCTGCCGCCTCCCGAGGTGCTGCGCGACCAGATCCTCGAGCGGCTGATCATCGACCGCATCCAGCTCCAGCGGGCCGAGCGCATCGGCATCCGCATCTCCGACGAGATGCTGAACAGCGCGCTGGCGGACGTCGCCCAGCGCAACAACATCTCTTTCGCCAACCTGCCCGCGGCGCTGGCCGCCCAGGGCCTCGACTACACGATGTACCGGGAGGAGATGCGCGACCAGCTGGCCCTCGAGCAGCTCCGCCAGGTGGACGTGATGAGCCGCATCAACGTCTCCGACCGCGAGATCAGCCGCTGTCTCGAGAACCTGGAGGCCAACGTGGGCGCGAATTCCGAGTTCGACATCTCCCACATCCTGATCAGCGTGCCCGCCAACGCCACCGCGGACCAGTTCCGCGAGGCCGAGGTGGAAGCCCGCCGGCTGTACGACGAACTGCAGGACGGCGCCGACTTCGCGAAGGCGGCGGTGAGCTATTCCGACGCCCAGAACGCGCTGGAAGGCGGCAACCTCGGCTGGCGCAAGGGCACCCAGCTGCCCACCCTGTTCACGGGCGTGGTCGAGAACCTCTCGCCCGGCGAGATCGCCGAACCCATCCGCAACGCGAGCGGCTTCCACATCATCAAGCTGAACGACGCGCGCGGCGCCATCGCCCGCAGCGAGGTCGACCAGTCGCGCATCCGGCATATCCTCATCCGCCCCGACGAGATCATGGACGACGCCACCGCCCGCCAGCAGCTCGCGGAGCTGCGCGAGCGCATCCTGGCCGGCGAGAGCTTCGGCGACCTGGCCCAGCTCAACTCGGACGACCCGGGCTCGGCTGCCGAGGGCGGCGATCTCGGCTGGACCTCGCCCGGCACCTTCGTGCCCGAATTCGCCGAGGTGGCGGACTCGCTCGAGATCGGCGAGGTGAGCGAGCCGTTCCGCTCCCGCTTCGGCTGGCACATCCTGGAGGTCACCGACCGCCGCGTCTACGACAACACCGCCGAGGTACGCGAACGCAACTGCGTGAACAGCATCCGGGCCGGCAAGCTGGAGGAGGAGACCCAGCTGTGGCTCCGGCGCATGCGCGACGAGGCCTTCGTCGACAAACGCATCTGAGGCGGCCGTGGCCGCTGCATCCCCACGCCTGGTGCTGACCGCCGGCGAGCCGGCCGGCATCGGGCCCGACATCTGCCTCATGCTCGCCGCCGGCCCCCTGCCAGCGGAGACGGTGCTGGTCGGCGACCGGCGCCAGCTGGCCGGGCGGGCCGCCGCGCTGGGCCTCGACGTGGTGCTGCCCGAGTACCACCGGGGCGAGCCCCGCCGCGGTGGCCACACGCCGGGCGATATCCCGGTGATGTCGTTCCCGCTGCCCAATGTCGAGTGCTGCGGCACGCCGGATCCGGCCAATGCCAGCGCGCTGCTGGCCGGGCTGGAATGGGCGGCCCGCGCCTGCCTGGACGGCGAATTCGACGCGCTGGTCACCGCACCCCTGCAAAAGAGCGTCATCAACGAGGCCGGACTGGCGTTCAGCGGCCACACGGAATTCCTGGCCGAGACCACCGGGGCCCCGCTGCCGGTGATGATGCTCGCCACCGGAGAGCTCCGCATAGCACTCGCGACCACCCACCTGCCGCTGGCTGACGTCCCCGCCGCGATCACCGCCGAACGGCTCACGCGGGTCCTCGACGTGCTGCACGACGACCTGCGCCGGCGCTTCGGCATCGAGGAGCCGAAGATCCGGGTCTGCGGCCTGAACCCGCATGCCGGCGAGGCCGGCCACCTGGGGCGCGAGGAGATCGACGTGATCGGCCCGGCGCTGGACGAGCTGCGGGCGCGCGGGGTCGCCGTCGAGGGGCCGGTTGCCGCCGACACCGCCTTCCTGGACACCGCCGGCAAGGCGGACGCGGTACTCGCCATGTACCACGACCAGGGTCTGCCGGTGATCAAGTACGCCGGCTTCGGCAAGGCTGTGAATATCACGCTCGGCCTGCCCATCGTGCGCACTTCCGTGGACCACGGCACCGCCCTGGGGCTGGCCGGCACCGGCCGCGCCGACCCGGCCAGCCTCGGCGTCGCGCTGCGCTACGCGGCCGAGCTCGCCGGGCGCGGCGGATGAGCGTGCATTGAGCCACCGGCCGCGCAAGCGTTTCGGCCAGCACTTCCTGCGCGACCCCTCCGTGGTATCGCGTATCGTCGCGGCGATCGGACCCGCCGAGGGCGACCACCTGGTGGAGATAGGCCCCGGCGAAGGCATCCTCACCGCCCCGCTCGCGGCCCTGCCCGTCGCGCTGGACGCGGTCGAGATCGACCGGGACCTGGCCGCGGCGCTGCGCACCCGCTACGCCGGTGACGCGAACTTCACGCTGCACGAAGCCGACGCCCTGAAGTTCGACTTCGCGTCGCTGGGCGACGATCTGCGCGTCGTCGGCAATCTCCCCTACAACATCTCGACGCCGCTGCTGTTCCATCTCGTCGAGCAGCGCCGGGCGATACGCGACATGCACTTCATGCTGCAGAAGGAAGTCGTGGACCGCATGGCAGCCTCCCCCGGCGGCAAGCAATACGGGCGCCTCACGGTGATGCTCGCCTGCTCCATGGAGGTCGAGCGGCTGTTCGACGTGCCGCCGGAGGCCTTCCGTCCGCCGCCCCGCGTGCAGTCCAGCGTGGTCCGGCTCGTGCCCCGCGCCCGGCAGCTGGAGATCGGCGACGAGAGTCTGTTCGCCGCGCTGGTGACCGGCGCGTTCTCGCGCCGGCGCAAGACGCTGCGCAACGCACTGGCGGCATGGCTCACCGCCGAGGCCATCGCCGAGGAAGGCATCGACCCGACGCTGCGCCCGGAACGACTCGCGCCGGAGGAATTCGCCCGGCTCGCCAACCGGGCGCTGCGCGAGCGGGACGATGCGCTAGAATGACGCCCCGAGCGAGATGCCGACCTGATCTTCCGCAGCGAGAGGCCAGCCGAGAGGCCATCCGAGAGGCTATGACCGACAAGCCGAATCACCGCATCAGAGTAGACGTGCGCACCAACTTCCTGGACGAGCAATCGGAACCGGAACTGGATCGCTACGTCTTCTCCTACACGATCACCATCGCGAACCAGGGCGATGTGGCCGCCTCCCTGCTCAGCCGGCACTGGATCATTACGGATGCCAACGGCAAGGTGCAGGAGGTGCGCGGCGACGGCGTCGTGGGCGAGCAGCCCCATCTCAATCCCGGCGAGCAGTTCCGCTACTCCAGCGGCACGGTGCTCGAGACGCCTGTGGGAAGCATGGAGGGCAGCTACCGGATGCTGACCGACGACGGCGTGCGCTTCGACGCCCCCATTGCGCCATTCACCCTGGCCGTGCCGGGTCTGCTGCACTAGGCAGGCCCGCGGCCGCGACAGCGGAGACCGTACCATGGCGGTCTATGCCATCGGCGACCTGCAGGGCTGCTACGACCCCTTCCGGCGCCTGCTGGATAAACTGGACTTCGACCCGGGCCGGGACACGCTCTGGCTCGCCGGCGACCTGGTCAACCGGGGACCGAAGTCGCTGAAGACCCTGCGTTTCGTCCGCTCGCTGGGCGACGCCGTCGTGACCGTGCTGGGCAACCACGACCTGCACCTGCTGGTGATCGCCCACGAGCGCACCGCCGCCAAGCGCTCGGCCTCCCTCGCCATGAAGCCGATCCTGCGCGCCCACGACTGCGACGAACTCATCGACTGGCTGCAGAGGCGCCCGCTGGCGCACTACGACGAGGGCCTCGACACGGTGCTGGTCCACGCGGGCGTGTTGCCCGCCTGGGACCTCGACACGGTGCTCGCCCTTGCCGGCGAGGTGGAAGGGGTACTGAGAGGCCCGCGCCCTTCCAAGCTGCTCGCGCATCTCTACGGCGACGAGCCCGACCGCTGGCGCGACGATCTGCACGGCATGCCGCGATGGCGCTTCATCGTCAACGTCCTGACCCGCATGCGCATGCTCTCACGCAAGGGCAGGCTCGATTTCGACTACACCGGCCCGCCGGAAGACGCGCCGCCGAAGCTCACGCCCTGGTACCGGGCGCGCGACCGGGCGCTGGCCGGCACACGCATCGTGTTCGGGCACTGGTCGGCGCTGGGACTGCTGAACGAGCCGGACCTGGTCTGCCTGGACACGGGCTGCGTGTGGGGCCGTGCCCTCACGGCCCTGCGCCTGGACCGGAGCGCGAAGCCGGTGAAGGTAAAATGCCGCGGCCAGTCGCGCTAGAATCTGCACGTGGAATCCGACGACAAGGCCATCAGCACGACAGCCGCACCGCCGCCGGTAGGGGCATACCCCCACGCCCGGCGGGCCGGCGGGCTGCTGTTCCTGTCCGGCCTCGGGCCGCGGGACCCGGCCGGCGGCGACATACCCGGCGTCCGCCGTGACGACGAGGGCCGCGTGGTGGACTACGACATCGAGGCACAGTGCCACGCCGTGTTCCGCAACGTGAGGAGCGTGCTCGAGGCCGCGGGTTGCGGTTGGGACCGGCTCCTGGACATCACGGTTTTCCTGACCGACATCGAGCGCGACTTCGACACCTTCAACCGGATCTACCGGGACTACTTTCCGGGCGAGGGCCCCTGCCGGACCACCGTCGAGGTGAATCGGCTGCCGACGCCCATCGCCATCGAGCTGAAATGCATCGCGGCCCTTTAGGTCGCGCGAGCAGCCGCACCGGCGGCCGGGCCGCCCGACGCACCGGGAGAGACACATGAAACCCCTCACCGCGTTCAATTTCCGCGACTGGATCGACGCCAACCGGGAGGCACTGCGGCCGCCGGTGTGCAACAAGCAGGTCTTCGAAGACGGCGAATTCATCGTCATGGTGGTCGGCGGCCCGAACTCCCGGGACGACTACCACTGGGACGAGGGCGAGGAGTTCTTCTACCAGCTCGAGGGCGACATGCTGCTCCGCACCATGCAGGACGGCGAGCGGGTGGACATTCCCATCCGCGAGGGCGACATCCTGCTGCTGCCGCCACGGGTGCCCCACTCGCCGCAGCGCTATGCCGACACCGTGGGCCTGGTGGTCGAGCGCAAACGCACGCCCGAGGAACTGGACGGCTTCATGTGGTTCTGCAACCAGTGCGACGCGAAGCTGTACGAGGAATTCCTGCATGTGGAGGACATCGTGAAGCAGCTGCCGCCGGTGTTCGAGCGCTTCTACGGCAGCGAGGAGAACCGCAGCTGCCCGAACTGCGGAGCCGTGATGCCGCCGCGCTGAGCCCGTGAAGATCGATATCCACACCCACGTGCTGCCGCCGGACTGGCCGGACCTGAAGGAGCGCTACGGCTACGGCGGCTTCGTGCAGCTGGAGCATCACGGGCCCGGCTGCGCGCGCATGCTGCTGGACGGCAAGAACTTCCGCGAGGTGCAGCCCAACTGCTGGGACCCCGGCGTACGCATCGGCGACTGCGATGCTACGGGCGTCGACGTGCAGGTGCTCTCCACCGTGCCCGTCATGTTCAGCTACTGGGCCAAGCCCCGCGATACCGCCGACCTCGCTGCGCTGCTGAACGACCACATCGCCGCGCTGGTCGAAGAGCACCCCCGGCGCTTCCTCGGCCTCGGCACGCTGCCGATGCAGGACGCGGAGCTGGCCGTCCGCGAACTGGAGCGCTGCCTCGAGATCGGCCTGCACGGCGTGGAGGTCGGCACCCACGTGAACGGCTGGAACCTGGACGACGAACGGGTATTCCCGGTGCTCGAGGCCGCTGCCGAGCTCGGCGCGGCCGTGTTCGTGCATCCGTGGGAGATGCTCGGCCGCGAGCGCATGAACCTGTACTGGCTGCCCTGGCTGGTGGGCATGCCGGCGGAGACGGCGCTGTCCGTCTGCTCGCTCATTTTCGGCGGCGTGTTCGAGAAGCTGCCGGACCTGCGCGTGGCCTTCGCTCACGGCGGCGGCGCTTTTCCGGGACTGATCGGGCGTCTGGAGCATGGCTTCGCCGTGCGGCCGGACATCGTCGCGGTCAAGAACACGGTGCCGCCCTCGGAGTATCTCGGCCGCTTCTACGTGGACTCGCTGGTGCACGACCGGCGCATGCTCGAGTACATGATCGAGCTGTTCGGCGCCGAAGCCATCGCGCTCGGCAGCGACTACCCGTTCCCGCTGGGCGAACATCACCCGGGCGCCCTGATCGAATCCATGGACCTCGGCCCCGAGGTGCAGGACCGGCTCCTCGCCGGCACGGCGCTGGAGTGGCTGGACGTGGACCGGAGCCGTTTCCTGTGAGTGCAGCGTTCGAAGAGGCGCGGCGGCTGGACGCAGCCGATGCGCTGGCCGGCTTCCGGGAGGAGTTCGTGTTCCCGGAACGCCTCGACGGCCGCTCGCCGGTGTATCTCTGCGGCAACTCCCTCGGCCTGATGCCGCGCCGCGCGGCCGACGCGGTGCGCGCGGAGCTGGATGCCTGGGGCCGCCTGGCCGTGCGCGGCCACGTCGCGGGCGAGCACCCCTGGCTGTCGGCGCACCGGCGGGCCGCCGAGCCGCTGGCCGCGCTGGTGGGCGGCACCCCCGCCGAGACCGTGGCGATGAACACGCTGACGGTCAACCTGCACCTGCTGATGGCGAGCTTCTACCGGCCCGAGGGCGAGCGCCGCTGCATCGTGATCGAGTCCGACGCCTTCCCTTCCGACCGCTACGCGGCCGGCTCCCAGATTGCCTGGCACGGCCACGATCCGGAGCGGGACCTGCTGGAATGGCACCCGCCGGAGGGAGAACACGGCCTGCGCACGGCAGACCTGGCCGCGCTGCTGGAGCGCCGCGGGCACGAGATCGCGCTGCTGCTGCTGCCGGGCGTGCAGTACTACACCGGCCAGTGCCTGGACATGGCGGAGATCTGCCGCCTGGCGCAGCGCCACGGCGTCACGGTGGGCCTCGACCTCGCGCATGCCATCGGCAACGTGCCCCTGTCCCTGCACGACTGGGACGCGGACTTCGCGGTGTGGTGCAGCTACAAGTATCTGAACGGCGGCCCGGGCGCGATCGCCGGCGCCTGGGTCCACGAGCGGCACTGCCGGGACCGCAGCCTGCCGCGGCTGCTGGGCTGGTGGGGCCACGAGGAGAGCACCCGCTTCCGCATGACGAAGGATTTCACGCCGGCGCCCGGTGCGGACATCTGGCAGCTCAGCAACCCGCCGGTGCTCGCGCTGGCGCCCGTGACCGCGTCGCTGGAGCTGTTCGCCGCCGCGGGCATCGGCGCGCTGCGCGAGAAGTCCCTGGCGCTGACCGGTTATCTGCGCCGCCGGCTCGAGCAGCGTTTCCCCGGCGGCTTCGGCATCCTCACGCCGGAGGATCCGCCCGCTCATGGCGCCCAGCTGTCGCTGGTGGTGCGCGGCATGGGCCTCACGGGCCGGGACCTGTTCGAGAACCTGGAGCGCCTGAACGTGATCGCCGACTGGCGCGAGCCGGACGTCATCCGCGTTGCGCCCGTCCCGCTGTACAACTCCTACGCGGACGTCGAGGCCTTCCTGGAGCGCCTCGCCGAGGCGGCCGCCATGACCCAGACCCTGGCATGAGCGGCCCGACTGTGCACGGAGCCGGCGACACTGGCGACAATTGCGTCGCCATCCTGGGCGCGGGACTGACCGGCTCGCTGCTGGCTGTCCTGCTCGCCCGCCGGGGCCATGCCGTTGACCTGTACGAGCGCCAGCCGGACCTGCGCACCCACACCACCCAGGGCGGCCGCTCGATCAACCTGGCCCTGGCCGCCCGGGGTCGGCGGGGGCTGGCCCTCGCCGGCCTGTCCGAGGCGGTGCAGCCGCTGCTGATGCCCATGTCCGGGCGCCTGCTGCATCAGGAGGACGGCGGGCTCGACTTCCAGCCCTACGGTCAGCACGAAGGCGAGCAGAACTACTCGATCTCCCGCGCCGACCTCAACCGGGTGCTGCTGGACGCCGCCGAGGCGGCCGGCGCCCGGCTGCACTTCGGCGAGGCCTGTGCCGGCATCGATCTCGACGCGCGCCGGGCCACGCTGCGCCACGAGCAGACCGGCGCCGAGCGGCAGGTCGCCATGGCGCCGCTGATCGCCGCCGACGGCGCCGGCTCGCTGGTGCGGCGCGCGCTGGCCGAGGCCGGCCACATCAGCGCCAGCGAGTCCCTGCTGGCCCACGGCTACAAGGAACTCACCATTCCGCCGGCGGACGACGGCGGCTTCCGCATCGACCCGGGCGCGCTGCACATCTGGCCCCGCGGCGGGTTCATGCTGATCGCGCTGCCGAACCCGGGCGGCGACTTCACCGTGACGCTGTTCCTGCCCAACGAGGGCCCGGAGAGTTTTGCTTCGCTGGACGACGAGGCGTCCGTGCAGGAGTTCTTCGAGCGTCATTTTCCGGACACGCCGGCACTCATCCCCGATCTCGCGCAGCAGTTCGCCGCCAATCCGGTCGGCATCCTCGGCACGGTGCGCTGCGAGCCGTGGAACCTGGGCGGCGACGTGCTGCTGGTCGGCGACGCGGCCCACGCCATCGTGCCGTTCCACGGGCAGGGCATGAACGCGGGTTTCGAGGATTGCGCCGAGTTCTGCCGGCTGCTGGACGACGGCTGCGACGACCGCGGGCGGCTGTTCGGCGAGTTCAGCCGGCTGCGCCGCCCGAACGCGGAGGCAATCGCCGATATGGCGCTGGAGAATTACGTGGAGATGCGCGACACCGTTCGTGACCCGCGCTTCCACCTGAAGAAGGCGCTCGCCTTCGAGCTCGAACGACGCTGCCCGGACCGTTTCGTGCCCCGCTACTCCATGGTGATGTTCCATGCGGAAATCCCGTACGCCGAAGCACTGGCCCGGGGCGAGCTGCAGGCCCGGCTGCTCGACGAGCTGACCGCCGGCGCGGACGCTCTGGCCGACGTGGACCTGGCGCTGGCCGAACGCCTCGTCAGGGAGCGGCTGGCGCCGCTGCCTTGCGCTCCAGCGTGAGATAACTGTAGCCGAGCTCCCGTTCCTCGCCGGCGGGGAAATCCTGCCGCTCCACCGCGCGCCAGTCGGCGTTGTCCAGGGACGGGA
>Ga0102934_1003231_pt1 | contig 11156 bp, 8 predicted proteins | sample SalPonR2_A_D1_MG_FD_78175 | JGI IMG/M metagenome (GOLD analysis project Ga0102934, IMG submission 78175) | Salt pond soil microbial communities from South San Francisco under conditions of wetland restoration - Salt Pond MetaG R2_A_D1_MG | ecosystem: Environmental > Aquatic > Marine > Intertidal...
AGCCCGTTCAGAGCCTGCTCCTCGCCATGGGTGAGGAAGATACCGCCCTTGATCGGCATTCGATCGGCGATCCAGTCGCGCAGGCCAGCGCCGTCTGCATGGCCGGAATAGAGGTCGAGCGTACGAATGCGGGCGCGCACGCGGATCTCGTCACCCATGATTCGGACCCGATCCGCGCCTTCCTGAAGGATCCGCCCGAGCGTACCCTGGGCCTGAAAGCCGACGAACAGCACGGTCGCCTTGCTGTTCCATAGCCAGTGCTTGAGATGATGACGTACGCGACCCGCATCAGCCATGCCGCTGGCCGAGATGATGATATGGAAGCCGCTGAGCCGATCGAGCGATTTGGAGGCCTCGACGCTCTCGGTAAAGCGCACATAGGGCGCACGCATCGCCTCGCGCAAGGCGTCGCCGTGTTCGAGCTCATGAGCGTGAGCGGCGAAGGTCTCACTGGCGCGGGTGGCGAGTGGTGAATCGATGAAGATCGGCGTGCGCGGGATGGCGCGGCTGTCGATCAGATGGGCAAGATCGACGAGAAGCTCCTGCGTGCGCTCGACGGCGAAGGAGGGGATGATCAGCGCCCCACCGGCCTCCATCGCGCCGACCACCTCCTTGCGCAGCAATGCACGCCTTTGCGCCTCGCTCGCATCGCTCCGGTCACGATCGCCATAGGTGCTCTCGCAGATCACATAATCGAAGCCGCTCGGCGCATCCGGATCAGGATGAAGCAGCTTGAATTCCGGCCCGACATCGCCGGAAGCCAGCAATCGCAAGGGCTTGCCTCCATTTCCGGAAGCGATTTCGAATTCTACGGAGGCTGAACCGAGCAGGTGGCCGGCATTCCAGAAGCGGATCCGGATACCCGGAGCGACGCTCTGCCAACTCTCATAGGCAACCGGCGAGAACTGTTCCAGCGCCTGTGTGGCAGCCTGTGCCGTATAGATCGGCGTGACCTGCTTGCGTCCGCGCCGGGCGTTGCGGCGATTGAGCTGGGCAACCTCCATCTCCTGGATATGGCCGGAATCCGGGAGCATGATGCGGCACAGATCCGTCGTCGGTGCGGTTGCGAAGATCGGGCCGGCAAAGCCTGCGCCACTCAGTTTGGGCACGAGGCCGGAATGGTCGATATGCGCATGGGTCAGCACCAGCGCATCGAGCGAGGCGGGATTGAATGGGAAGGGGCGATAGTTGAGCTCACGCTCGGATTTGGCGCCCTGCACCAGCCCGCAATCGATCAGTACCTTCGCCGCGGCGCTCTGGAGCAGAAAGCACGAGCCTGTCACCGCATGCGCGGCACCGTGAAAGGTGAGCGTGACCATCAGTAATCCTCCCCGGAGAGCGGGCTTTGCCGCTTTCTGATTCTCCGGAGAGTTTAGACGCGCAAACGGCGGCGCGCGAGGCTCACCCCTGATCCTCGCAGCGTTTCACTACCTCCTTGACCTGCAGAAAGCTGTCGGGCGTGACGGAAATCGTATCGATGCCCTTCTCGACGAGGAAAGCCGCGAATTCCGGGTGGTCGCTCGGCGCCTGGCCGCACAGGCCGATCTTGACCCCGGCCTTGTTGGCCGCCTCTATCGCATGACCGATCATCCATTTCACCGCCGTATCCTGCTCGTCGAACAATTGCGACAGGCTGCCCGCATCGCGATCGACGCCAAGCGTAAGCTGGGTGAGATCGTTGGAGCCGATCGAAAACCCGTCGAAGCGTTTGGCGAATTCCTCGGCGAGGATGACGTTGGAGGGGATCTCGCACATCACATAGACCTGCAAGCCCTTCTCGCCGCGCAGCAAACCGTTCTCCGCCATCACTTCGAGCACTTTGTCGGCCTCGTCGAGGGACCGGCAGAAGGGGATCATCACGACGACATTGTCGAGGCCGATTTCCTCGCGCAGCTTGCGGATGGCGCGGCATTCGAGCGCGAAACCGTCGCGATAGCGATCGGAATAATAGCGCGAGGCGCCCCGGAAGCCGAGCATCGGGTTCTCTTCCTGCGGCTCGAACTGGGCGCCGCCGATCAGCCCGGCATATTCGTTGGTCTTGAAGTCGCTCATCCGCACGATGGTCGGCTTGGGGTAATAGGTCGCCGCGATCTTTGCGAGCCCCTGGGCCAGCCGGTCGACAAAATAGTCGCCCTTGTCGTCGTATCCGCGTGTCAGCTCCTCAATCGTCTTGCGCGCCTCGTCATCTTCCAGCTTGTCGAAGCGGGTAAGGGCGACCGGATGGACCTTGATCCAGTTGTTGATGACAAATTCCATGCGCGCAAGGCCGACACCCTCAGCCGGCAGGCGCCACCAGCGGAAGGCGGCGGAGGGGTTGCCGACATTGAGCATGATCTTCGTGCGCGTCTCGGGAATGTCGTCGAGGGACAGTGTCTCGACGTCATATTCGCCGATCCCCTCATAAACGAAACCCTCATCACCCTCGGCGCAGGAAACGGTGACCTCCTGCTCGTCGTGCAGGGTCTGAGTCGCGTCGCCGGTGCCCACGAGCGCCGGCAGGCCGAGCTCGCGGCTGACGATGGCGGCATGGGAAGTGCGCCCGCCATGGTCGGTGACGATCGCGGCAGCGCGTTTCATGATCGGCACCCAGTCGGGATCGGTGGTGTCGGTGACCAGGATCGAACCATCGACGAACTTGTCGATATCCTTGACGCTCTTGATCACGCTGACTTCGCCGGTGACGACGCTGTCGCCGATGGCGAGACCGGAGACGAGCGTCTTGCCCTTCTTCGTTACCGTATAATGCTTCAACTCACCGGCATCGAGCCGCGATTGCACGGTCTCCGGGCGCGCCTGGACGATGAACAGCCCGCCATTCTCGCCATCGCGGGCCCATTCGATATCCATCGGGCATTCATAGTGGCGCTCGATATCACGCGCCCAGCGCGCAAGCTGGACGATCTCCGCGTCGCTGAGCACCTGTGCATCACGCTCCTTCTGCGACGTCTTGACGTTGCGCACGGGATTATCACCGGATTTGGCGTAGATCATCTTGATCTTCTTGGAGCCGCGCTTCTTCTCGAGGATCGGCATCAGCTTCTCGTTGTCGAGCAGAGGCTTGAACACGGTATATTCATCCGGATCGACCGCGCCCTGCACCACGTTCTCGCCAAGCCCCCAGGCGGCGTTGATCAGCACGGCGCGCTCGAAGCCGGTCTCGGTATCGATCGAAAACATCACGCCGGATGCGCCGATATCGGCGCGCACCATTTTCTGCACGCCGACCGAAAGCGCGACCTTGAAATGGTCGAAACCCTTGGCCTTGCGATAGCTGATCGCGCGGTCGGTGAAGAGCGACGCGTAGCAGCGCCGGCAGGCATCGAGCAGCGCCTTCTCGCCAGTGATGTTGAGGAAGCTCTCCTGCTGGCCGGCAAAGCTCGCATCGGGCAAGTCTTCTGCAGTGGCACTCGAACGAACAGCGACATCCGCGTCGTTCATATCATATTTTCCGGAAAGCTCACGATAGGAGGCGAGGATATTCTCGGCCAGATCCTTCGGCCATGCCGCCTTCACGAAAGCCTTGCGGATGGCTTTGCCGGTCTCGGCCAGACTGGCATCACCATTCTCCCAGGCGCCGATATGATCGGCGATGAAATCGCGCAGATCATTGGCATCAACGAAGCGCCAATAGGCGTCGGATGTGGTGGCGAAACCATCCGGGACGCTGATGCCATGGCCCTTCAGGGTCTGGACCATTTCGCCCAGAGAGGAATTCTTGCCCCCGACCTTCTCGCCATCCTTGCGCCGCAGGCCCTCGAACCAGATCACGAATTCGTCGGATTCAGCCATGACGATCTCCCCGTTTGCATGTGTGCGAAAAGCTCTTGATTGCACACAGCCTGACGCGTGGCGCACGATTACGCCTTGAGAAAGGTCAAGCCATGTACCGGGAGCAACGCTTCACAGGCGCGGGGGTTTCACCGGATTCGCGAACGTTGCCACCAGCCCGATCCGGCTCTGCAGGGTTGCGAGATTCGCGTTGCTGAGGCTCGCGCCCACGCCTTCGTGGCGGATTACCGGAATGTCCGGATGGGTGCGCTCGAGCCGGTCGGCAAAGGCGGCGAAGGCCGCATCGGTGCGCGCGTCGCTGTCACCGGGAATGTCGAGCAGCACGGCATCTGGCTCGACGATCGAGGCGAAGACGTCCGGCGCCGCTTCAACGGAGGTGGTGATGCTGGCATAGCCCAGTTCGGCCAGTTCGGCTGAAAGGGCCGCCTGCGGTTCACGATCGCCGTTATCAACGACGATGATACGCTTGAGATCTGACATGCGATGTCCAGGGCCGGGTGTGATCGATAGCCACCTCGATAATAAGGCTAGCCGCCGCGCGTTCCGGAGTCGAGTGTGAAATACCCGTATTCTCCTGCAATTTTATGCAGTGCAAATCAGCGATCAGGCTGCCGGATCGGTGCCGGAGGCGGGGGCGCGGGTCACGCCGATGACGATTCCGGCAAAAACCTCTGCAATGAACCCGCAATCGCGCCAGATATCCGCCTCGACCGGCGGTGTCCGCCCGTCAAGCGGTGCGGCCTGCGCCGCCATGCCGCGAAACTGAATGCTTCCATCCGCCTCACGCCGCACGGCCAGCATGGAAGCATCCGCATCCGGCCTGTCGAGCGAAAGGGCGAAACGCCCCCGCGCATCGCGAGGCTGGGTGAGCAGTGCGATTTCACCGAAGGCGAGGGCGTCAGTCACGCCGTGGGTGAGGGGCGTCTGCGCCTTGAAGCGGACCGGTGCCTCATGCACGAGCACAACGCCACAGAGATTTTCAGGGAAGTCGAGCCGTGCGAGATCGACCTCCGTCCAGCCGGGTGCGACGAGCCGTAACGGCCCCTCACCGGGGAGGCTCTGCGCCAGCGCATTGCTCGAAAACAGCCCGTGCGCTTCAAGCGCACAGCCGCTGACCAATGCCGCCATCAGACCGGTAGTGAGCCCGCGATGATCATCCTGCGCGATCAGCGTGAGCAGCCGCTCCCGTGGCGACATGTCTGTCGCGGCGACGAAGCTCTCGGCGGCGGCACGCGCCGAAGCCCAGCTGCGAAACCATGCCACTGGCGCGCCGTCCGCCTTACCGTCGGATTGATCGAAGCTGACATAACCCGACGGCCCCGGCACAGCAGCCGGATCGGCCGATATCGCAGCCGGCACGCCGGATTGCGCCATGACAGCGTCGAGATCGGTGAAGCCGTCGGGGACGGCAGGGCCGAAAGCGGTGAGGAAACGCAGGCCGAAATAACGCATGGCGAGGTCGCGCCATTCCAGTGCCGGAGTCAGTTCGCCGACGCGGCTCTGCGTCGCGACGCCGACAAGGCCGAGGCTTTCGACGACGGAGCCGATCTGCTCCGGGGACCATGAGAGCGGGATCAGGCAGGGCGTGAGGCCCGCGCGCTCCAGCGCGGCGATGGTGAGACAGGCCTCGGGCCCAGCGGGGAGGGCGACGCCGAACAAGGCGCGCGGCGGCAGACCGAACGTGGCTAATTGCGCCGCGAGCCGGGATATTGCCATCTCGGCCTCGGCATTGGTGAGCGAAATTTCTTCGCGCCCCGACCATTGCATGCCGCCGGGTTGCGGGAGGAGGGCGGTCCCACCGGGATCGGCCAATGCGCGCCGCGCGAACAGGGCGGCGGGGCCGTTCGCGTTTGTGTCAGCCGGCGATGGGGATTCCTCGCCGGTATCCGGCGCCCAATGTTCCTGTGCGGGCGGTTTCATGAACACCGCGTCCCCCCGTTTTGCGATTCGTCCGGCTTGATCATGCCGCGTCACTCCGATTCGCGCCACCACAGTTCCGGCGGCAGACCCATCATCGGTACCGCATCCGGTCGCCGCAGCCCGGCATCATTGGCAAGCCACAGATCAGGCTGGTGCATCAGCGGGATGGCGTAGAAGCCGGAGAGCAGCACACGATCGAGTGCGCGCACGGCGGCGACGAATTCCTCGCGGTCATGCGCTTCGAGCATCGCATCGATCATCGCGTCGATCGCCGGTTCCTGCGCGCCGGCGAAGTTGAGCGAGCCGTCATTCTGCGCGGCGACGGAACTCCAGCGGTTGCGCTGCTCGTTGCCGGGCGAGGCCGAAACGCCCCAGGTCCACTCGATCATGTCGAAATCGAAGGAGGCGAGCCGGCGCCAGTATTGCGCGTCGTCCACGATGCGCACACGCATGTCGATGCCGAGCCGGCGCAGGTTCTGCGCGTAGTTCAGCGCGAGGCGTTCCTGCGTGCGGGAAACGGCAAGGAATTCAAAGGCGAAGGGCTCACCGCTCGCGCTGTGGCGCAGCGCGTTGCCGTCGAGGCGCCAGCCAGCGTCGGCGAGGAGATTCATGGCAAAACGCGCCATCGCCCGGTCACGCCCGGAACCATCCGGACCGGGCGGCTGCCAGGTTCCGTCCATGATCCCGGGACGCACCGCATCGGGGAAGGGGGCAAGCAGGGTGCGCTCGGCCTCGGTCGCCGAATGGCCGGTCGAAGCGAGTTCGGAGCCCTCGAAATAGCTCTGCGTGCGCGCCATCAGCCCGTAGGAGAGATTGCGGTTGACCCATTCGAAATCGAACAGCGCCGTCAGCGCCTCCCGCACGCGGATATCCGAAAACAGATCCCGGCGGGTGTTGAAGACGAAGCCGTTCATGCCACGCGGTTGATCGATCGGGACTTCCGCGCGCACGATAAGCCCGTCATTCAGGCCGGGAAAATCATAGCCCGTGGCCCAGCGCGTGGCATCATTCTCGATGCGAAGATCATAAAGTCCCGTCTTGAAAGCCTCGAACATCGTATTGCCATCTCGAAAGAATTCGTAACGGATCGTGTCGAAATTGTACTTTCCGCGACGGCTCGGTAGATCCGCGCCCCAATAATCTTCGCGCCGGGTGAGCGTGAGCCGTTCGCCGGGGCGGACGTCGCTGACCATGTAAGGCCCGGAGCCGATCGGGCCCTCCAGGAAGGTCGTCTGGAACGTCTCGGCATCCATGGCATGGGCCGGCATCACCCGCATCAGGCCGAGCAGCAGCGGCAACTCGCGATCATCGGTCTGTGACAGGTCGAAGCGGATGGTGCGATCATCAATGATTTCCACTTCGGAGACCTGCCCGTAATTCGCGCGGAAATAGGGGCGCCCGTATTCCCTGAGCGTCTCGAAGCTGAAGGCGACGTCGTGCGCTGTCACCGGCTCGCCATCGGCGAAACGGGCGGCGGGATTCAGCCGAAACGTGATCGACGAGCGGTCATCCGGCAGCGCCACGGCCTCGGCCAGCAGCGGATAGAGCGAGAAAGGCTCGTCGAGGGAGCGCGCCATCAGCGGTTCGAGGACGTAATTGGGCACAGCATCCGGCGCCACGCCGCGCACGATATAGGTGTTGAGGCTGTCGAAGGTGCCATGCAACGCTCTGGTGAAGCGCCAGCCCTTAGGCGCATCAGGGTTCGCATAGGGAAAATGCGAAAAATCCGCCGGCAATGCCGGTTCGCCATGCATGGCGATGCCGTGGCTCCAGGTAACCGGTCCGTCCTGCGCGGCGGCCTGGTCGCCTCCGAGCAAGGTGGCCACGGCCAGGCCGAGAGCAAGTGCGCAATGCATGGCGAAGACGGTGCAGCGCGAGACATGGCGAGGCATGGGAAATCCTTCAGTGTGACGCGATTCTCGAATCACCATGATCCTATCATGATCATCGCCTGCGAAAACGACTGGAAAGCGGCGCGGTGAAACGCTAGAAGGGCGTCGCAGATGCCATCGCTTCGCCGTATTCGGCGATCACGGCGTGGTGTCATCAGGATTACAGGGTCGCAACGGCGGCGCAGTGGCGGCGCCGGGCACCATCGAACCATGAAGGATCAACGCATGGCATTCTCGACGCGCCCCGCGAAAATGCGGACCTCCCTGGGCCTGGTCGCAGCCCTCGCCATTGCAGGCGTTGCGATCGCTCCCGGCGCCGTGCTCGCGCAAACTCCGCCGCCCGAGGGGGCCGCCCCGATGGCGCCTACACAAGGGCAGGGTGGCGGCCCGGTGACCGTTCCGGTCGTCCCCGAGCCTTCGCAAACGGAGTGGACCAAGGTCTGTGGCACAGATCCCGCGACCGAGGCGGAAATCTGCTATACCACGCGCGACTTCGTCTCCGAGGATGGCGAGCCGCTGATGGCCGTGGCCGTGTATGACATCGAAGGCGGCGAGGCGAATGAGCCGAACCGTGTCGTGCGCATGCTGATGCCGCTGGGTCTGTTGCTGCAGCCCGGCATCCGCTTCGCGGCCGATCAGAATCGCCCGATCAATGGCAGCTATGCGATCTGCTTCCCCAATGGCTGCTTCGCCGAGGCGAATATCGACGATGACGTTATCGACCAGTTCAAGGCCGGCGAGACGCTCAATGTCAGCGTCCAGAACCAGGTCGGCCAGGTCGTGACCTTCGCCGTGCCGCTTGAGGGCTTCACTGCGGGTTTCGAGGGTGATCCGATCGACCCGCAGGAGCTGGAAGAGCAGCAGCGCCGTCTCCAGGAAGAGCTGCAGCGTCGTTCCGACGAGATGCGCGAGCGTCTTCAGCAGCAAGCCCAGTGATTTCCCTGCACCGTCTTGGGCATTAAAGAAAGCCGGGTTTTGCGACCCGGCTTTTTTCATTGGGCGCGCGGCCCGGTCTCAGTTCGCGGTGCCGGCTTTCGGGCGATAGGCCCCGTCGGGCTGGCGCTCGAACATCGAGGGCACCATCGGGTGGCGCAAGGGTGCGTCGGAATCGTCGGGCACGAGATTTTGCTCCGAAACATAGGCGACGTATTCCGTCTGCGCGTTCTCGGCGAAGAGATGGTAGAATGGCTGCTCCTTGTGCGGGCGCACATCCTCCGGGATCGCCAACCACCATTCCTCGGTATTGGCAAATGCCGGATCGACGTCGAAGATGATGCCGCGGAACGGATAATACCGATGCCGAACCACTTGTCCGATCGAGAACTTGGCGACGCGTACTGTCATGCCTGACCCCTTTCGCTACAGAAAATAGGTGCTTTCCCTTCGGAATCAAAGGCCGAATGGCGTACGATCCCCGCATATCCGCGCAGGTTGCCGGAAGCCGTGTGGGTGTTATTCATCGGTTGTCGAAATGCCGCCTGCCCGATTAGGGTGAGCACCCGTACGCCTCGCCCTTGTTTCGGAGCAACCCAGCATGTCCGATCTGATCGGGCTTCTCGATCTGATCGCCCCGTTCTTCGGGCTGATCGCCATAGGATTCATCTGTGCGAAGCTCGTCGATCTGGAGAACGGCGGGCTTGCCTGGATGCAGTTCTTCCTGATCTATATTGCGCTGCCCTGCCTGTTTTTCCGCCTGGTCGCCGACAAGCCGATCGATGAGCTTGCCAACTGGCCCTTCGTCATCGCGACGACGCTGGCGACCTATTGCGCCTTCGCGCTCGCCTTCACCGCCGGCTGGTGGTTTACGCGTGATCTGCCCCAGGCGGTGATGCAAGGGGTGGCGGGGTCCTATTCCAATATCGGTTATATGGGCCCGCCGCTGATCCTGGCCGCGCTCGGCCCGGCCGCGACGGCGCCGGTGGTGCTGATCTTCGTCTTCGACAACCTGCTGCTGTTCTCGCTGATTCCGCTCCTGATGGCGATTGCCGGTGTCGAGAAGCAGGGCCCGTTGCGAATGGCGGGGGAGGTGGCTTTTCGCGTCGTCACCCATCCGTTCAATATCGCAACCGTGCTGGGCGTGGTCTTCAGCTATTTCGCGCTGTCTGTGCCCTCGACCATCGACACCATGACCGAATGGCTCGCCAACGCCGCCGCGCCCTCGGCGCTGTTTCTGCTCGGCGTCACCGTGGCGCTGACGGGCGGGGGCAAGACGAAGCGAATCCCGCCGGAGGTGCCGTTTCTCGTGGTGATCAAGCTGATCATCCACCCCTTGCTGGTCTGGGTGCTGCTCTCGGCGATCGGGGTGTTCGATCCGATGTGGGTGTTCGCCGCGATCGTGATGGCGGCGCTGCCGCCCGCGCTCAACATCTTCGTGATCTCCACGCAGTACAATGTCGGAATCGAGCGTGCCTCCGCCTGCGTGCTGGCCGGGACGGTGGTCTCGGTGGTGACGCTGACAGCCTTCCTCTGGCTCATCCGCAGCGGTCGCCTGCCGCATGATCTGTTTCCGATGTGAGGGTAGGGGGAAGGGTGTAATTCCTTTAAACCGAACGGTTGTGATTTGTTTTTTAAGATGATCGCGCTCCATGAACGTCGCGCCACACCTTCCCTTTCCCCGGTGAAGAGGGGCTGGGGGTGATGACGGCGACGACATTGACGGTCTGGCCGGTGCCCTGGAGGATGCGGCGGAGGCGTTCGAGCGCGGCGCGCAGTGGCCGGCGGCGTTGCTGTGGCCGGATCCGGAGCGGCAGTTCACCGCCGTGTTTCCACGCTTGCGGGAAATGCTGGCGGCGTGCGGCGTTGCTCTCTACCAGCCGGGAGATTACGCTCCCAAAGAGGGGGTCGGTCCGGCCATCTGGCTGCGCTGCCTGATCGATACCGATTTCCCTGGTGCCTCGCCGGGAGAGGGCATAATCCCGGTCATTCTGATGCCCGATATCGCGGGCGCGGCGCTTAAACATCCGCAGACGCTGCCGCGCACGGTGCGTCCGCTGGTCGATCTGCAAATTCGCGGCGATGTCTTCCGCAACCGGCGTCAGGCGCGCGACTGGAATGTCGGGCCGTTCCTGCGCTCGCCAGAGCAGTGCCTCGGACTTGATGTTGCGACCGACCAGCGCACCGATGAAGCCGCCGCTGCCGCGCTGTCGACCCTGCTCGATTATCCTCTCGTCGACCTGCCCGACCGCAAGCTGACGGCAGAGGAATTTCATCGTCTGATCGAGCCCGACGAGGTGCGAGGGCTGTTGCTGTGGATCTCCGATCCGGATGGCGCAAGGGCGGGCCGCAGCGCGGGTGAATGGTCGAGCTTCCAGGCGCTGATTCGCGCAATTTGATGCGCGAGGCCGAGCCGAAGCAGGACGGCCTGTTCGACGATCCGGCGCCTGGCACATCCGCGGACAATCTGCATCGCGAAACGCTGCTGGCGGGCGAACTGGAGCGCGCGGCGGACCTCCCGCATGCGGAAGCGATCGCGCGCATCATTGCGCTCGAAAAGCAGTATCGTCCACGCGGTGCAACACGCTGGGCGCGCCTCGGTATAGCCCCCCTCGCCGCGGC
>Ga0102934_1003232_pt1 | contig 11155 bp, 14 predicted proteins | sample SalPonR2_A_D1_MG_FD_78175 | JGI IMG/M metagenome (GOLD analysis project Ga0102934, IMG submission 78175) | Salt pond soil microbial communities from South San Francisco under conditions of wetland restoration - Salt Pond MetaG R2_A_D1_MG | ecosystem: Environmental > Aquatic > Marine > Intertidal...
CCCCAAAACTCCGGGAAGCTCCCCTACGCCCAACCCTTCGCCCCGTCCTCCCCCGGGCCTTCCACCACCGTGAAAGCAATCCCCTCCTCCCGCATCCGCTGCGTGCGAGCCTGGAGGTGTTCAAACAGGGTGATCCCCCTGACCTCCCTCCGGACCCTTCCATCCCGCCCATCCACCTCCCTGAGCAATGCGAGCCTCGAGGAGCGGGGAAGGGAGGGAGGGAGGGAGGGGGGGAGGTAGTATTCCAGCACGTGGGCCAAGGACGAGCCCGAGGAGGCATCCCCCATGTAGGAAAAACGGCCGCCCATGGCAGGGGGAACGGCGGCCCTCCCTCCCTCCCTCCTTCCCTCCCTCCTTCCCTCCTTCCCTCCCTCCCCACCCTCCGCACACTGGGTGGCGCTGCTGTCCAACCAAAAGGCGGAGTCGGCCCGGGCGTACAAGGCCGCAAAGACAGCCTCGCTGAGACCCGGCCCAGCCTCGCTGAGACCCGGCCCAGCCTCGCTGAGACCCGGCCCAGCCTCGCTGAGACCCGGCCCAGCCTCCTCCCGGACCCCTCCCACGCCTCCCAGCCTCCTCAGCAACACTTGGAATCGGGGGGGGCGTGAGCTGGGGGCAGAGGGGGAGGCCAGGACGGAGGAAGGGGAGGAGGGAGAGGGTGAGGAGAGAGTTGGGTATGTGGACGTCTCGGGTGACCGGCCAGACGGGGGGGGAGGGGAAGAGGAGGGAGGGCGGACACGATCGAGCAAGGGAGGGACCAAGCCCTCCTTTGCTACCCCCCTGTCCGCGACTCCCTGCGGCCCTCCACCCCCGTCCCTCCCCCCCTCCCTCCCCCTCGCCCTCTCCCAGGAGAGTCGCTGGAAATTCCGCAGGAGAGCGTGGCCGTAGTGGGAGCCGATTGACTCGGGGTGGAACTGAACCCCGTAATGAGGCCGAGCCACGTGCTCGAGACCCATCAAGGTCCCGTCCTCCGACCAAGCCGTCGCCTTCAGCGCCCACCCCTGCCCCCCTCCCTCCCTCCCTCCCTCCTTTTTCCCTTCCCGGGGGGGCTCCACCACCAAGGAATGGTAGCGGACGGCGGGAAAATCTTGTGGAAGGTTCTGGAAGATGCCGCGGCCCGTGTGGGTGATCTGAGAGAGGCGTCCGTGCATAGGCCCACAAGGAGCGCGTATCACCCGCCCTCCATGGAGGTATCCAAGGCCTTGGTGCCCAAGGCAGACGCCCAGGATGGGGACAGAGTCCAGGTCGAGGGCTAACCGAGAAAGCCCGAAGTCCGAGGCTTTCTCGGGGGATCCCGGCCCCGGGGAGATGACAATGTTGTCGAAGGGGAATAGGGTGGAATTGGGAAGGCGGTAGGCAGCGAGGAGGCGGGTCCAATTGCCTTGGAAGGCGTCGTTGTAGATGATAGTGGGGGGGACGCCGTGGTTCACCTCAGCCAGGTAATGTGCCAAGTTGTGCGTGTAGCTGTCGTAATTGTCGATCAGCAAAGTCCGCAAGGGAGGTGGATCGGGTGTAGAAGATGAGAGACTGGAAAACACACGGTGTTTGGGTGGTCGTGGACGGGTCAGTGGCTGCGCTAAGAGGGAAAGCTTCCCGCTCCCAAAGGCACTTGCTTTCGACACCAACTCCACAGCAACCACTGCTGTCGCAAGTAAGCATCCATACCCGCCGCGACGTCTTATTTCTGCCCGCTTGAGTCTTGAACGCATGTTTGATACCTCAGGGTCGTGGCTGCAAGGCCAAAGTGGGCATGGCACGGCAGGAACAAGAAAGCTGCCGGGCTCTGATGACTTCAGATCCTTACTCGTTCCACCGATTCGGACGATTAGAACCACCTGCGCCCCCCCCCAAAAAAATAGGAATCGCGAACATGTGAGTCATTTCTCAACTATTCTCATCTAGACGTTGAGATCACGACCCCGTCGCGTTGCCCCCGATTGATGAGGTGGTATTATCTTCCCCTCTCGCCTGCTTCCCCTTGCGGCTAGAGAGCGACACGGGGTACGTGGCCTTTGTCTCGACGTCGTCCATCTTAGAAAAGGTATGCGGGCTGTATACATGCTTGCGTCACAGGCTTTGGACGTAGGCACTCTCCCATGATTTCATTTTGGAAGCCATTGCTTGTTCATATGCATGGTATGCTGCAAATTCGCCGTCTGCACTTCCTGTGGTTTGAGGACTTTAACCTCCCCGCTTTTTGTTCACGGGAGTATGTGTGCCCTGTACGTCCACACATGGCATGCCAGTGTGCTTGAGAGCAATGGATGTATTTCCTTTTTAAATTGTGAGGTCTTACTTAAGATTGTCCCTGCGTGCACGTGGCAGGGAAAGACATTCATGCTGGGTCTGCTCAATTGTAGTAATCAGAAAAAAGCTGTGCACCATAATTCTTCGGGTACCTCTTTCTTTATCACATTTTCTTTACAATCCAAGAGAGCGGGGAGTGACCACCTGCGGCGAAGTCTCAGCATAACTTATACGCGCCTGCGCCCGTGCTTGCCTTGCTTGCAAAAGTTGTTCTGTTAATCACGAAGATTGTATTGTATTGAAATGTTTGAAAGACGGGAAGGAAACCGACCACGAGCAGTAAGCGATACATGTAAATACTGTGATTGTCCCCTCTACGAAGATCAGATTTTCCGGCCTACACATATATCATATAAGGTACGGCCTAACCTCCCCGGAGCCTCATGTGCCGTTAGGAGTCCTCCTAGGACGCACCTTGACGTCGCCAGGCTTTTCTCCGAGTGTAATAGGCGTAGTATCCGACGCCCGTAACTGAGAGTACGGCTGCGAGGATCGCTGCCCCAATGAGTACGGCAAACAAGGCAAAACCTTTCATGCCTCCAGGTTTTGGGTCCGCCCCTTGGTCATGATCTCCTTCCTCGGGTCCTTTGGTTGGATCTCTGTCTCTGTTCTTCCAGAATGGAGGGATCTTGGGGAAAGGAGAGGATGGAACTCTGGCGGCGTCTTTCTCAGGAGGCGCTCGGACGGGCGGCTTGGGAGGGGATGGCTGGGTTTAAAAGAGGTCGGATAAAGGGGTCATGGAATCGACGCGGTGAGGATTTATGGCGGGGATGGATTGGTCAGGTGGAGGTTTATTCAGAATTCAAGAATCGTACAAAGCGCTAGGAAAAGTAAATAAAAATCGGCACGCTGACCTCGGATGGTGGAGATGGGGGAAGCGACGGTGGTTGTTCAATATTGCCAGTGGCGTCCACTTCCACTGGCGTTGCTGGGGCGGGCATAGAGTCTGGTTGTGGTGGCGAATAAGCATCCAAATGACCACTGCAGGTAGGAATTATGCCCCTCATACTCTCCGAGCACCGGCCTGCCACCTCGGTGCGCACACCATTCTTGCTATCCACATGGCAGCGGTCGTGGATGGGGTCGTAGTATCTATTTTTTCAAAAAAGGGGCATTTGTTGAGAAAAAATGACGTATTTGGGCAGGTATGTACACCGAGATGGCTAGAGTGCAGCAAATTTATGCCCCATTGTTCGAGTGTGCGCGGGCGACAGGTATTAAAGCGCGAGGGTGGGTATGTCCATGGAAAAGTTTGAGTGAGCTGTGATGCAGGTATATAGCTTTTATGGAAATGTACCACGAAGAATCCATGAAGACAATGGAGATTCTCACAGAAAATGCATTTGTCGCACCGACGACAAAATCGATGTTCAGGAGGTAACCCACACTTACGCGCACATCCCGGGGAGCCGCAGCCCGCTTAAGCCTTCCTTTATATCATCCGACGCACCCACAAATCCATCACGTATGTCTTGGAAGCCCAATGCATTTGTGAAGATCGGCAAGCATACAGTGAAAAAGAGGAAGGGATACAGGATAGGAATGGGCCGGAGAATTCCGCTGCTGTGCCCGGAAGGGACCTCCCTCTTCCTCAGCTGCACCATGTGGGACGCTGAATCGCTGTGTTTGGATAATAGATATTTAGTACTTAGATGAGGTTTTTAAAAATAATTGTGATAAAGGACGAAAAGACAAATAAGCAAGGGGGGATGGGGAAGGACGCGCCAACCCCGTATGTGTCGTCCCCCAGCAACGGATATTCAAATGTTTGAGGAGCGTCCATAGCATGCCGTCTTATGTAATTTTCTTCACTGGCCTTAAATCCCAGTGGGCCTGTATTTTCTTAACAAAAAATAGATCATATGGCATTATTTGAGCTCGGAGATCGGGGCAGCATTTTACCATGGCCAATTTTGAGCTCAGAAACTCTTGCAAGGTGTTGAACAAGTGTGCAAGTGCCCCTTCGATTCCATGTCTTTCTTGAATAGAAAATGATGCCTCAAAGAGAGCCTTTGGTCTAAAGATAATATATCAATCATTTACAGCAAAAACAACGGCTTGAATGTGTAAAATTCATAAATGGACAAAAGGAATAGAGAACGCCGATACTGCCAATACTATCGGGAAATTTCCTCATTATTCCCCATGCCATTGTTTTTGTGTGTCTTGCGTACTTCTCATTATCTACTCTCGTAAGGTGGCCTTAAAAATCGGATGTCCCTTCATGGTCCCTGTCGTGCTTAAAGGACTAGCATATGCTACAAAGCTCCTCACCCGAAGCGGAGAACCGTGGCTCGTGCTGTACTAGGCGTACATGCATACATTGATAGATAGGGAAAAAGCTATCTCATATGTTCAATTTTATGTAGTAGGCGTGATGTATAATGATTCATAATCAGCATATGCAGTTCCAGACAAAGTTGAAATTTCACGACGTCACCAATGTAATCGATCTTTTACGTGGGGCGAGCATATCTTCTGACATGATAATACGACTTTTGCTAATCAAAACATGTCGGGTACACGGAGGCAATATGATATTTGTGATATTCTGAATGTCAGACGTACCGGATTTAATCTGATGCTTGCGGGGCTAGAAACACGAAGAGATGACTGCAGCTGTTATTATAAGATCAAGTGTCACACCATCTGAGATATATTGGAAGGTATTGTCGTCAACCTTACTCTAACGGTCGATCAGATTTGCGAATTTGCATCAAAATATCCCGCGTTGAGCTTTTCATCTACGCTGCAGCATGCCGGAGCTGCGTTTTCCCCTCCTTAGAAAGGCAACCCGGATGTAAGCGTCATTTCTTCCTTGATGGGATGCGTCTGTCTCCCGAGACACATTTCCATTTGCGTTTCCATTACCGGACTGCGATACGTTGCAGGTAGACAGGCGCAGAGTGTGTCTCAGCGGTTCTTGGACAGGTCTTGGTGCCATTGCGCCTGTCCGTGTGTCCGTCGCGTGATTAGTGATTGAGGCGGCAGCATTACCATCAGAGTGCCCTGTGGAATGGAATGGGGGGCTTCATCGCCCCATCCACAAAGTCCAACAACAACCTTCACGACGCTCACTTTCGTGCCTTACGCCTCACAAAATCAGGCATACATACATAGATACATACCGAATCCTCCATAAAGCGCGAGTCAGGGGCTCTTAGGCACAAGGTTGCTTCACCTAAGTAAGCTTTCCTCATGGCCAATACCATGTTTTTTTTAATCTCTTCAATTCCTGCTTTGGTGTCTTTTGTCCAGAAAAGAAGAATGTTCTTGTATGATACTCTCCGCGCCTTTAATACCTTCGCAGCGTTAATTTTCCCTTGCATTGTCCACTCGCAGTATAAGAAACGATAATGCCTCCAAAGGCGAAAGCAAACAAGAAAGCCGATACAAAAAGGGCCGAAAAACTGATAGAAGACAAGACATTTGGCCTCAAAAACAAGAACAAGAGTAAAAAGGTGCGACACTTCCAGACGATCGGCCGCACAGCGGAAGCCGCGGAGCTTTCGTGCGCTGACACTGGCCGCATCTGCATGATTTTGCTGTGTTTCCGGCTAACCCTTTCATCTCCTCGTACAGGTCCAGCAATATGTGCAAGCAGTGACCACGCAGACGAAACACAACATCGGCGTCAAAACCGAGGCAGAAAAAGCGGCGGCTGCCAAAGCCAAGAAAGAAGCCAAGGAGAAGGAGGATGTGGAGCTGAAGCTGTTGTTCATGCAGGTTGGTGGAGGGGTTGGAGGCATTGGCCACCGGACGATAGGACGGAGGGTTGAGGAAAGGGAGGTCAGATAGCGTAGGGTGCGTGGAGGAGGAGACGGGGCACAGGAAAGGCAGGTGCCTGTCCGACTGGGACGACGTGCAGGAATAGGGGCGTGGTCTCTAACTCGACCCTCCCTTCCAGATGCAAGCTGGCGCGGGCAAGACGAGCAAGGCGATGGAAGCAGCGGCAGAAGCCCAGAAGGCGAAAAGGGAAGCGGCCATGAAGGCCAAAGGCGGTCAAGGGGCCGCGCAGTGGATCGAGATCGACATGACCGGGAAGCCGTTGGAGGAGGTAGGGAGGGAGGCAGGGGGGGAGAGAGCGTCGAGGAGCAGTAGGAGTGGCGAGTTGAAGATGATGCGGCTCTCGGGTGCTGATGCTTGATCCGTGTCGCACGCTGCCGGGCCCCTGACGGCGGTGCCTCCCTCCCTTTTCGCTTGTCCGCAGGTCATCGAGTACGAGCGGCAGAAGCTGGCCTTCTTCAAGAAGAATGTGACGCCGGTGATGGTAAGCCCCAAGAGAGGGAGGACGGGAGGGAGAGGAGAGACGCAGGATTGAGTCTCATGTGGCCTTTTTGACAGGAGGAGTCGTTCGCGCGCTGGAAGAAGGAGAAGGCGGAGAAGAGGAAACGAGAGAACGCAGAGAAGGTGAGGGGGAGGAAGGGGGGGAGGGAGGGAGGGCGGGGGAGGAAGGAAGGGAGGGAGGGAGGGAGGGAGGAAGCGGTACGAACCTTGAAGCGTTTGTGGGCTGGGGCATCACTATGACATATCGGGAAGGGCGACCAGGTCCGGTCATCGGACCGCACTATCTTTCCACTTCTCTGACTTCCTCCCTCCTTCCCTCCCTCACTCCTTCCCCCCCTCCCTCCCTCTCTTCCTTCCTTTCTCCCAGGTGAAGGCAGAGATCGCCAAGAAGACAAAGGGGAAAGGTCTGAGCGTTTTGAGTGGAAAGGCTCTCTTTGAATACGATGCCGCCCTGTTCGTTGATGACGAGGAGGCGGGGGAGGAGCAGGTGGACGTGAAGAAGCTGAGGTCTCTGATGGAAGAGGAAGAGGATAGGGACGGAGAAGGGGAAGAGGGGCTGGCAGTGGCGGTACAGGAGAGTTTGTATCTGGAAGGGGAGGGGGAGGATGACGATTTGGACGATTTAGAAGACGAGGAGGAGGAGGAGGAGGAGGAGGCGGAGGGGGAGGGGGGGGCGCGGCGGGGGAGGGGGAAAAAACTGGGTAAGAAGATATAGAGTGTACAGGGGATTAGGGAGAGGCGCTACTCGTCCGCATGGAGCTGTCAAGGCCGTGGGAGAGGAGGCGTGGAGGGAGGGATGGGAAGGGGGAAGGGTATCGTAGAGCAAAGTTCTGCTGCAGTTAAGAACAAAATGTTCGCGCTTAAGAATGATGAATTCTCCACGACTGCGCTGGTTCATGATGGTATTTTGTCTTCTTTGTCCTGTTCGTTTCCCGACCTTCCCCCCTCGCCTGGCCCTTCCCGGTCTCGTTTCTCCTCCTTCTTGCTCCGGGCCGCCGCTTTTCTTTTCGGGAGGCACTGCGTCAAAGCCGCCTTCCAGTCCCCCTTGTTGGCGTGAACGCTCATCAACACCTTCAGAACCGTGTCCACGTTCAGGGCGCGCGAGGCCTTCTTCGCCTTCAGATCCAATAGCTCCAATGGCAGCCGAGCGGTCTCCACCTCCCACTCCTTGGCCGCTTGGGCGGAGACGCCACGGACGACCGTACGATCGACGATCCCGCCGATGACGTAGACTGACGGGGAGAAGAAAGGGCGCCGGGACAGGGAGGGAGGGAAAAGAGAAGGCAAGGTGGGTGCTCAGACAAGGGAGGGAGGGAGGGACAGCCCCCCTCCCGAAGCCCAACAGGCGGGTCTACCCCTCCCAGGGCACAAGCTCACCTTTGCTCAAGTCCAAAGGAGCCGCGAGCACCTGGTCGGCATCGGGCGTCAGGTAGACGATGGACGGGCGGGGGAAAACCTCCACCACGGAGGCCGCATGCCTGTAGATGGGCCAGTTGTGAACGCCAGACCCGCGCAGGACCTCGGCAGTGGGCCCTTGGAAAGAAGTGACGTGGAAAATAGGGGTGTTGTCGAAAGAGGACGCGCGTTTCAGGGCGTGGTAGCACCATCCCACTTGCTGGGTGAGAGAGCGGGTGCCACGGATGCCGTGGATGCGTTCCCCGTAGTGCAGGTCTAGGGCGATGCGAAGGTGACGGGGAAGGGAGGGAGGGAAGGAGGGAAGGGGGGCAGCTAGGGATGCCTCTTGTCGTCTGTCGGCCTCTTCGTTTTGGTCCGCCTCCCACGGGCTTCCCATCGCCGGGTTCTTAGGGAAAGGAAGCGACCCTCCTTGTCTTGGGCTCGAGCCTTTCTCCCGCGCTCTTAACCACGGTGCATCGACCGCCAATACAGCTGCAAATCTCGCCGCTCTCTCTTCCTCCCTAGCTACTATCCCCGCCTTGACGATCGCTCGTTCCTCCTCCGTCAACTCCTTGTAGATTTGAGACTTCTTCCGATGGTACTTTTGGCGGGTGTGTTTGAGCCGTTTCTTGGCGTTGGCATATTTGATTGCTTTCTTGTCGGCCTTTGTTAGGCGCTGTGATAATGGTGCTGAGAACAGATTGAAGCTTGATGCGAAACGAGACACGGACAGGAGATAAATGGTCGTGACAAGGAAAAGAAGAAGAGGGAGGGCTCCGTAAGAAGGGAAGAAGGACGACGACGAGTGCCAGGCAGCCCACGATATCATGACGACGGATGGAAGGAGTACAAGTTTCTCAAGCCTGACAGACTTCAAGATGTGCGAAGCCATCACGGGGGAGGCAGGGCTGGGCAATGGTGATGGAACTTGTGGGAGGGAATCGAGCGGAGGAAAAGGAGGGGACTCTTCCTCATTATTGCAATCATTCACAAAAACTTGTGGAGAGTTGGGTTCCAGATCCATGCTCGCCTGTTGCACCATTATGAATGAAACAAGAGTTGAACGTCAGGACGCGGCGTCACGGGAGGAAATAGCAAAAAGCTCACGAGGAAGGCACCTATATCTGATGCGCTAGCTCCGGACCGTTGGCTTCAAAGACAGTCGATTCGAGATTCATTCATTATTTGTGGGGAGAAAGAAGGAGAAACTCTTTTTCTTGCAGCATTTTGTCAATTGCCATGTGTGGCTCCAGGCGCTGAACCGTTACAAAAACGGTTTTGTAGTGAGATAAAAAACATGTGGGTACGAGTCTTGATAGGCGTGCGGTCGTCAGTAGAGCCATCATGGCTATAAAAAGGTATTTGACATGTCATCCATGCATATCGGAGGTTATCAGGAAAAGGACCGGGAGGTTTGTTGTGGGACTTGGTAACGTACGCTCATGTCGAAGAGGTTACTTTGTACCTCTGCAAAAAAGCACGAGTTCAATATACTTCAGTTTCTACATTCGTATGAACATGCTTCGAGTATTTTGATGCAAGTACTGAGTCAACGAATCAGGGAAAAAAGAGTTTATATGCGATGCCTCTGTTCAGGCTGACAGAATTTGGAACGACAATTTTTCGCTCTCGTTGTAGAGCCACATTATTTTCTTTAGATGCATCATATTGGCTGTCAATAACGGTTTTATATGCGGATGGTGTGACGGTGTGTATTTCTTGAGTTGAACTTTACAAGTAGACATTGCATGGGTAATTTTTTTCCCCCTGAAGAGGATGCCCGTCCGCCCCCTTTCCAAACGATCTCTCAATTCCAACCAGCACACGCAGATGGCAAATGTATCCAAGATGAGGATCATGACGTCATCAATCTTTTGGATCCTGCCGGACGTTGGTGATAAAAGGACATTTTTTGGACGCTGCCTGACATTGCTGATGTCCGAAGTCCAGACAATGAAGTCTTCGAAAGTGCTACATCGCTGATCTTTTTCCTTCGTTCCTTTTTCTTCCAGTCGTTTTTATGCTTTATCTCTTCACATCATCCGCCCTTAATCCTTCCTTCCACTCCTCATCCGCTACCCAGCTCCGTCATGGCCCGGCGCAGGCTCGCGTACGAGGGTGTGGCCCGACGTTCGTCCTCCTTCCCCCATTCGACAATGTCCTGATAAACCAACCCGCGCGTCTCCTCATCCGAATCCATGCTAGAAGACGAAAAATGAACGGTGAAAATAAGAATCAGGGACAAGCTTCGAGGCAGTAACGCTCCGACGCGATCGCACGACGGCGCGCAAACATTCTCTCTCCTTTCTTCCTCCCTCCCTTCCTCCCTCTCCCTCTTTCCCGCCCGCCTTTTCCCCATCTTCTCACCGATGAGTACCCAAATGCCGATACCCCGCAAATCCACCCTTCTTGTCCCTCAGCCGCACAAATCTAGGATGGATAGGAGAGGGAGGGGGCAAGGGAGGGAGCTTAGAGGACAGGGAGATCCTCGCCGTCACTGTCAGAATCCCATCGGCCCAAGAGTGGTCTTTCCTCCCTTCAAGCTCTTCTCCTTGTCCTTTCTATCCCCTGCCCTCCCTCCCTTCCTGCCTCCCTTCCTCCCTCCCTTCCTCCCTCCTTCCCTCCCTCCCTCACCGGATCCGTCCAGGCAGCCAGCTTCTCACGAGCACGGCCCATCGCTTCGAGCTGTTAAGCTTCCCAGGTGAATGTGAGAAAGAAGCTTTCTCAATGTGATGCTGAAGGATGGAGGGCGGGACACGCCAGAGGGAGGTGGCATGTGTGGCTTTGGGTCGAGAGAGGGAGGGAGGGAGGGAGAGAGGGAGAGAGGGAGAGAGGGAGGGAGGGAGGTTTGTAAGCATCGAGGGAGGAGGTCTGAGGATGCCCTGATCCCCCTCGCCACATGCCTTCGTTTATTCCCTCCCTTCTGCTCCCTTTCCCTCCCTCTCTTCTATTTCCTTCCCCCTTTTCTTCATTTTGGCCCCATACCCCTCCCAAGCCCTGCCTCCCTCCCTCCCTCCCTCCCTCCCTCCCGCCCCTGAATCTTTCCCCTGACTCTCCGTACCGTCATCGCGGTATGGTCCCGAGAATGAATAAAAGTCCCCTGGCCCTTGCTTCACCTTAAGTGAGGGAGGGAGGAAGGGAGGGAGGAAGGGAGGGAGGAAGGGAGGGA
>Ga0102934_1003235_pt1 | contig 11154 bp, 12 predicted proteins | sample SalPonR2_A_D1_MG_FD_78175 | JGI IMG/M metagenome (GOLD analysis project Ga0102934, IMG submission 78175) | Salt pond soil microbial communities from South San Francisco under conditions of wetland restoration - Salt Pond MetaG R2_A_D1_MG | ecosystem: Environmental > Aquatic > Marine > Intertidal...
ATTAATATTAATCAAATCAATCAATAAGGAAAAACCGGTTTCTCTTTTTCCTGCACCAGGCCCAACTATGGTGACTGAACCAAGCTCATCTGTGTGATAGGTTAATGCATTTGTTGCATCCATGACACCTGCAAGAGGATCAGTTAATGGTAATCGTTCAGGGAGAACCTGAGCGGAAAGTGAACCATCCTGTTTAATTTCTGCTTTTCCAATTAACTTCCAGCGTTTCCCTTCTTGCTTTGCTTTCTTTATATCATCAATTGAAATATTCGTAATTCCCTTCCTTTCAACTTGATCCCAAGTTATCTTTTTTCCTAATATAACATTGCAAAGAATCACGACTTTTCCCAATGCGTCAAGACCTTCTACATCACCGGTAGGATCTGCTTCAGCATAACCAAGTTCTTGAGCTTTTTTTAATGCTTCATCATACGACATACCATTTTCCATTTGGGTAAGAATATAGTTCGTGGTACCATTCAAAATTCCTTTAAATCCCGAAATAGTGTTTCCAGCAAGAGTATATTGTGCCAGATTAATTGCTGGAGTTCCCGCAAGAACAACTCCTTCGAAACCGTAAGATACCCCATTTTTTTCTGCTAATTGTAATAGTTCTCCTGCCTTTTTTACCACAGGTCCTTTATTGGTCGATATGACATGTTTTTTGTTTTCTAATGCTGTTTTAATATGAGTAAGCGCTGGTTCACCGGTCTTAACATCGGTAAATGTCACTTCAACAATTACATCTGCATTTGTTTCCTTAATTGTTTGAACACTATCCATTCCTTTAATCCCTGAAGGATATTTATCAATCTGTTTTCCTTGTCTTACTAATTCTAATATATTTTTCATATCCAATCCGTTTTCATCATACACAGATCCTTTCTTTATATCTGAAATGGCAACAACTGCAAATTCCAAATCATATTTTTCCTTCAATATTTCTTCTTTTTCAATGAGAATCTCCGTGAGACCTTGTGCTACTACTCCATATCCTATAAAAGCAAGTTTATATTTCATTTTTAATTCCCCCGATGATGTAGTTTAGGTGCTGCAATAAACGAAAGACCTTTTTTTGTTAAAGCTTTCGCCGTATTGTTCAACGCCTCATGTTTATCTAAATAATTTTGGGTTACTGCATCCATAAGCCCCTGTTCAACGAGATCTTCTTTTGGAAGAAAATATTCAAGAATATCACTCGGATGATCTCTTTTTTCTTCCACGTGAATTTCCCCTCCTTCATGTTTTGCACTTATATTTTTAACATTTGATGCAAGTTCTAATAGATCATCACGCCTATCATACGGCTGAATAACAATACTTTTCCATGTTTCAAAAATGTGATGTTCAAAACGAACGAAATCACCCAATTCTAAATAATTCCTAATTTTATCACTCATTTCAATCGTTGTTTTATTCACTGAATTAGAAAAATTAAAACCAATCAAAGAAGTGGAACCATCTTTTCTAGAAAATAATCGTGCTGCCATCAACGTCCAAAACACTGCGTACGGATTATCATTTCCCATGTATACCGATATCTTAAATTCAATATCGATACCTAGTTTATGGAGCAAATATCCAAGAAAGATTGTTCCTGGATTGACATTAAGAACTTGGTTAACGCCATATTTTGTGTAAAAGTAGAGAAATTCATCCGCCCATTTTATTGGATGGTTATTTGGTTGGCCAATACCGCCGAAATATCCGGTGATAGTTTCTGGACCACCAAGGTGAATATTTGAACCATCAGTTCCTTTTGTGTCAAGTGTTTCACAGCAACTAGATCCAAGAAGTTGAATTGCTGCTGACATGGCAAGCAAATCACCATCTTCTTCTTGTTCTTTCATGTTTCTTACTCGAATGAATCGTCCAGGCATTAATTCCTGTTTTTCTAACGCTTGTTTGGCTTCGGCAACGAAAAATGGGAAATATTGACAGGCACTAATTTCAAGGGTTACCGGACAGTCTTCATTAAATGTAGTATCTGAATATTTCTTGCCAAGAACTTTTTTTCGATAATCATCTATTGAAATAAATGATTCATTATCGATCTGTTTCATTAGCCAATTAATATCAGATACATATGATGGCTTTTTCTTTTCAAGTCGATGAAGAAGACTATCGATGTTTCTCGCTTCCTTGGCCTTTTGATTAATCTGAGCTGGTCCACCATATTTATCAACGACTGCTAAAAGATCATTGATAAGTTTATTTTCTTTATTCAGAATAAAATCGTTGATTTCATCAAGACGTCTTTTTTCAATTGCAAGTTTCTTTCTTAATTCATTAGTCATATCCTTTCCCCCAAAACACCATTCGGAAGTTGAAATAAACAAGTGAATATATTGAAAAAAGGTATAAGAAATATTTGGTCATTAGAAACTCTTTAATATAAATAAAATGAATAAAAATATATCCTATCAAATCATAAATAAAATTCGTTAAATCATTTTATGTTAGTCAGGAAATTGATTTTGATAAAAGCTAATGCAGATTAACACTGGTGTATCGGATTTTTCAACCTAGGGAAAAACTCATCCAAAAATCCTGTATTTATGTTTAAAGTCTTAGAATTTTGGTGGAAAACAATTTTTTTATAAAATTCATAATGATTATTCTGATGGGGAAAATAATATTTCTAATACAACGGAAATTTATTGAAAATTAATCAAAAAATTTTAAAAGTATTAAATGATATACAAAAAACTATGGATGATATAGATAAAAAGATATTAAACATCTTACAAGAAAACGATAAAACGCAATACCAACGCATAGCTAAGCAATTAGATCTTGGTGCCAGCACCGTTCACTATCGTATCAAAAAACTGATTCGAAACGGGATTATCACCAATTTTTCCGCAATCATCGATCCAGAAAAAGTAGGATATGCCACAAGCGCCGTTATCGGACTCAATGTAGATCCATTAAAAATGCATGATATAGCTCGGCAACTCACCACCCATGTCGAAGTACAACTCGTAACCACATCATCTGGAGACCATGATATTATCCTTAATATCCTTTCAAAAGATGGAAAGCACCTCTGGCGGTTTATCAACGAACATATCAAACCCATTGATGGCGTTGAAAAAAAGATTCATGTATCAACATATCTAGATATTTACAAACGAACAAACATTATCAATCTAAAAACAGATGGTGAAGCAATCACTGATCAGGATCCTGAATAAATCCTTTATCCATCATTGTTTTTGTTTCATCCCGAGCCTTTTTGATAATCTCCACCGCATGATCATACAATGCTTGCCTAGACAGTTTTTTCCCTGCGATACCTTGCTTTATTGCTTTCATACCTACTGCTACTGCTTCACGTGGAAAAACTTCCCATGAATCCATCGTAGGCACAATATGATCCTTAGTTAACCCTTCATCTTCAGCAGTATCTGCCAGTTCAGTTGCAGCAGCAATACACATCTCATCAGTAATCGTTTCAGCACGAACATCAAGCGTACCACGAAAAATACCTGGAAAACCAAGAGAATTATTGATTTGATTCGCAAAATCAGACCGCCCCGTTGCAAAAATACTAACGCCTGCTTCTTTTGCTTCCCACGGCCAAATCTCAGGAACAGGATTTGCTGTAGCAAACACAATCGAATCATCGGCCATGGTTTCAACCCATTCTTTTTTAATCGTTCCCGGACCTGGTTTACTCGCCGCTATACAAATATCAGCACCCAAAAAAGCATCCTTAATCGGACCGGTTCTTTCTTCACCATTTGAATTCACAGCCATTTCCCATTTCACAGGATTATACTCCTTTCGTTCCTCCAAATCAGTCCGAGTTGAATGAAGAATGCCTTTACTATCCGTCATAATAATGTTTTTTTGTTTAACTCCCGCAGCAATCAATACTCGAGCAATAGCAATATTTGCAGCTCCAGCACCGACCATACAAAATAATGATTCGTCAAGAGGTTTTTCCACAAGTTTCAACGCATTTATCGCTCCAGCAGTGACAATTGTTGCCGTTCCTTGTTGATCATCATGCCATACTGGAATATCCATTTCTTTACGCAGCCGATCTAAAATCTCGAAACACTTTGGTTTTGCAATATCTTCTAGATTAATGCCACCATAACTTGGTTTTAACCATTTTACTGCTTGAATAATCTCTTCTGTATCTTTTGTATCTAAGCAAATAGGATGTGCATCAATGCCACCAAGATACTTGAATAATAACGACTTTCCTTCCATCACAGGAAGACCTGCTTCTGGACCAATGTCTCCAAGTCCGAGGACTCGAGTACCATCACTTACAACTGCAATAGTATTCCATTTATTGGTATAATCATAAACTTTAGACTTATCTTTCTTTATTGCTTTGCATGGTTCAGCAACGCCTGGCGTATACCAGATTCCAAAATCATTAAAATCTTTCACACGACACTTCGGTAAAACCTCAATTTTCCCTTTATAAAACGGATGTAATCTCATCGCATCTTTACCCGGTTTCTTCGCCTTTTTTAATAAATCCTTTTTTGAAAGTTTCTCCATGACAAACCCCACATCAGTTATCCATCATATACGATTTTTCCTTTTTATGGTTTCGTCATAAAAATAGACATAGACAAAATCATTAAAAACAAAGTAAACTTTGAGTGAACAGGTGAATAAAATTATGATTTTAGCTCAGGTTAGTATTTCACCACTTGGCTCTGGAACAAGTGTAAGTGATTATGTGAAAAAAGTGCTTTCCAGTTTAAAAGAGGAACCAGTGACTTGTCATACAAATGCAATGGCAACAGTTATTGAAGCAGAGACAACGGATCAAATTTTTACGGCTGTAAAACATGCTCATGATGCACTGGTCAATGAACCTGGTGTGAAGCGAGTAATTACCGAAATTAAGATTGATCATCGAACCGACAAAGATGCAACCGCTAAAGCAAAGGTTGACGCGGCAACAAAAGATTGAATTTTATCCTAATTTTTATTCAAAACAATTATATGTATAATCCTTATTGCACAATTCACGGGAGTGTAATATTATGGCTCTAGATGACATAGTTGAAATTGTTTTTCATGGGCGAGGCGGGCAAGGATCTGTTACCGCTGCAAATCTACTTGTCGCTGCCGCACTAAAAGATAGAAACAAAGGATTACAGGCATTTCCTGTATTCGGCGCTGAACGGCGAGGAGCTCCAGTTCGAGCCTTTGCACGAATCTCAGAACGAGAGATTCATTTGCGAAGTGAAATTTACGAACCTGATATCGTCATTGTACAAGAAGAAAGTATCATGGATCTCGTAAACGTTCTCAAAGGATTGAAAAAGGATGGAAAAATCCTAATTAATACTCAAAAATCGCCAGATGAATTTGACTTCAAAGAAACGAAAAATATTGCCACAGTTGATGCAACTGGTATTGCAATCAAACATGATATCGTTGTAGGTGGAATTCCAGTGGTAAACACTCCAATTCTTGGAGCAGTACCTAAAGTTTTAGATAAAGTAACACTTCCATCAATCCAACAAGCAATCCGTGAAAAATGGAAAGGGGACAGCGGAGAGAAAAATGTGAAAGCAACAGCAGATGCTTATGATATTGTGGAGGTGAGCTTTTGAAGAAAAGTAAAAAATATGATGTCATTTCCAGCATATCTTATCCTAAAGAAGGAGCAATGGGAAAAACAGGTAGTTGGCGAGTTTTTCGGCCAGTGCTTGATGAATCAAAATGTGTGAAATGTTTACGCTGTTGGATTTATTGTCCTGAAGGATCAATCAAACGAAAAAAAGATGATTCTGTTGAAATTAATTATGATTATTGTAAAGGATGCGGCGTCTGTGCAAATCAATGTCCCACAAAAGCTATTAAAATGAAACGGGAGGGTAAAAAGAAATGAGTGAAATCATGATTGATACTGGCAATTATATCGCCGCAAAAGCAGCCATCATGGCAAAACCTGATGTGGTCGCTGCTTATCCGATTACCCCGCAAACAACACTTGTAGAAGGAATTGCTAATTACGTTGCATCTGGTGAGTACAAAGGTGAATATATTTGTGTTGAAAGTGAACATTCAGCAATGTCAGCATGTATCGGTGCTAGTGAAGCTGGATCTCGAACGTTTACTGCAACATCATCTCATGGTCTTTTGTTGATGCATGAAATGCTTCATTGGGCCGCGCTTGCACGACTTCCGATTGTGATGTGTAATATCAATCGAGTTATCGGTCCTGGATGGAATATTTGGACTGATGAAAATGATGCAATTTCTCAAAGAGACACAGGTTGGATTCAGCTTTTTGCAAGTAGTAATCAGGAAATTTATGATACCCTAATCCAATCATTTAAACTCGCGGAACGATCTGATGTACTTCTCCCAGTGATGATTAGTCATAATGCATTTATTTTATCTCATACTTCGATGTCTGCTGAAATTCCAAAACAACAGGAAATTGATGATTTTCTCCCATCATATAAACCAACATGGAAACTTGATGTTGATAATCCAACAACACAGGGAAATATCATTGGTACCGAACATTATGAAAAAATTCGAAAGGCAATGCAGGATGCGCAAATGAATGCAAAACAATTAATTCCAGATATTGCAAAAGAATGGGAAGAACAATTTGGCAGATATCATGGTGGATTACTTGAATATTATCAGTGTGATGATGCAGAATACATTCTGATTTCTATGGGTGCTATTGGCGCTGAAAGCAAAGAAGCAATCAATAACCTTCGGAAAGAAGGCATCAACATTGGTCTTGCTCGATTACGTGTTTTCCGTCCATTTCCAACTGAGGAAATTATTAAATTAAGTAAACAAGCCGAACTCATTGTTATTGATCGTAACATCTCTGTAGGATCTGGTGGAGCAGTATTCAATGAGATTAAATCTGCATTATACGGTGAATCTGAGGGTAAATTAACTGGATTTATCGCTGGTCTTGGTGGAAAAGATGTTCCATATGGTGACATTGAAAAAATGTGTAAAAAAGCAATCAAGGGAAAAGCAAAACAGCAAAGATGGTTTGGTTTCAAGGAGGAGGACTAACTTATGGCATTGAAAAATTTACCCCGAGAAGAACCTGTAATGCAAGGTAATGCTGCTTGTCCGGGGTGTCCGGCAACCCTTGCATTGCGAACTGTACTTAAAGCACTTGGTAAAAAAACTGTTATGGTAGTTCCAGCTTGTTGTACGGCAGTTATTCAAAGTTTGTATCCATATACTTCTTTTGATATTCCAATTATGAATATTGCTTTTGAAGCTGCAGCCGCTGGTGCATCAGGTATTGAAGCTGCATTACGAAAACAAGGCAAAGAAGATATTAATGTACTTGCTTGGGCTGGTGACGGTGGAACCTATGATATTGGTCTTCAAGCATTATCTGGTGCAGTTGAACGAGGTACAAATTTCATTTATATTTGTTACAATAATCAAATCTATTCAAACACCGGCATTCAACGAAGTGGAGCAACCCCAATTTCTGCATGGACCACAACTACGGTTGGTGGAAAAACAGAGTTTCATAAGGAAATGGGCGAAATCATTCAAGCACATCATCCGCCGTATGCAGCACAAGCATCAATTAGTGAACCTGAAGATTTATATAAAAAAGTGAAGAAAGCAAAGGATATAAAAGGACCAAAATACATTGAAATCCTTGCACCGTGTCCACCTGGTTGGCGGTTTAGTATGGATAAAACTGTTGACATGGGAAAACTTGCTATTGAAACAGGTGCGTGGGCTCTTTGGGAATATGAAAAGGATGAACTGGTGTTTAATGGAAAAAGCAAGTTAATTCTTGAAGAAAAAATTAAGCCAAAGCCTATTGAGGAATGGTTGAAATATCAAGGCAGATTCAAACATTTATTCGTTCCAAAACGAAATGAAGAACAATTAAAGCAGATTCAAGATCATAATGATGCGCAGTGGAAACGATACCGGAAAAAATACTTATAGTAACGTGATGTAATAAACGAGTTGATACTATGGAGTGTGAAACAAATATGGAGGCGGTAACACATGATTTTAAAGCAAATGGTCAAACAAAGCCTCCCCCTGCTTATTCTCTGTGGTATCGGCGGTATCTTTACCGGTAGCATTCTTGGATCAATGGTTGATATTTTTCATCGCATCCCCGGCTTACTCGTAGTTATTCCCGGAATTATTGCATTACGAGGTAATATTAGTACGGCTTTTGGATCTCGGCTTGGTTCAGCATATCATTTAGGATTAATCAATGCAGATAATATGTGGAATGATGCATTGAAACAGAACGTGCTTGGATCACTTGTGTTAAGTATTCTTGTTTCAGCTGCTATTGGGCTTATTGCATATGTAACTACATTTGTGTTTTTTCAGCAGCAGGTTAATCTTTTCTTCTTATTAGGAACGGTGCTTCTTGCAGGAATAGCATCTGGATTGTTGTTGACCTCATTTACTATTGGAATTATTTATTTAGTGTTCAAACGTGGGTATGACCCAGATAATATTACGGGGCCAGCATTGGCAACCGTTGGTGACATTACTACCATGCTTTGTATCTTTGCTAGTGCATTGATAATGGAGGTGATTGTGTAATGTATCAATGGAAACGAATTGTGATCAATGGGCTTCCATTATTGTTCGTTTGTTTACTGGTTGAGGTGTTAGTTGGCCAATTACTCTTGTTAAAAGAGGAAGCATTACTCTCTCGTCTCCCATTGTTTTTAATTGCGATACCTGTGATTAATGGTGTTAGTGGGAATATGGGAAGTATTCTTGGTGCTCATCTTGCCTCTGGATTACATGTTGGATCAGTTAAGATCAGTTTGAACGATCAAATTATGCATGAAACAGTGATTACATCGATAATTATGGGGATAATAACGTATGCTTTTTTATCGATAGGTATTTATTTGACTGGATTATTTAATGGATTAACGATGAACGTAACCTTGTTCTCATTTGTCACCACATTTTTATCGATTGGGGTCCTTCTCATAGGGCTGGTATCAGGGGTCAGTGTAGTCACTGCATTTATTTCTTTTAAAAAGGGAATTGATCCAGATGATGTGGTTGCTCCCGTGGTTACTACTATCGGAGATAGTTTTGGTATTTTGATTTTATTTTTGTTTATTGGAGTTTGAATAGGAATGGGAAAAGAAAAACATCGACATAGAATCATTGGAAAAATACAGCGAACTCCTCTTTGGAAAAAAGAGGAATTCAGTGAAATTGAATACGAGCCAACCCCAGTAAAAGAATTGTTGACAGAGATGAAAGATATTTCTGAACTTATCATTGATCTTGCCTATTCAGCAGTGCTGTTGCATAATCAAGAAATTGCTGAAGAAGTTCGTTATTTGGAAGTACGTATGGATAAATTGAATTATGATATTCGAATCATGGCAATGATGGCAGCAAGAAGTAAAGAAGATGCTGAGCAATTAGCAGGCATCCTTCAGATCGCCCAAGCTGCTGAAAAGATCTCAAACACTGCCGGAGATATCATTTTATTGATGAAAGAAAATACTGAACCTGTGCTTCCAAGGATTCTTGCAAAAGCCGATGAGCGGATTTATCGATTGAAAGTCACTGAGGAATCATCAGGTTGTAATCAAAGCATTGGATCGTTAAACATCGAGTCTGAAACAGGGATGCGCATTATTGCTATTCGCCGGGAAGATTACTGGATTTATAATCCACAATCAAAAAGTTCGTTAATAGCAAATGATATTGTGATTGCTCGGGGAACAGATGAAGGATATAAACAATTAGATGCGTTTTTCCTTGGAAAAAAGGAGGATATTAAATGAAGAAAACCTCTGCTGAAGAAGTTGTTTTGGAAATCAAGGATAAATCAGAGTTAATGGTTGATCTTGCTTATTCTTCATTGTTATACAATAATAAAACCATTGCTGAGGAAGTTTATGATCTTGAAAATCTCATTGATAATCTTTATGATAATCTGCAACGGGAAACACTTGAAGCAGTATCAAAACAACAGTTGACTTCAGATAGTGCATTAATTATTATTAAACTTGCAAAAGCAGGCGAGGAAATCGCTGATGCAGCTATGGAAATCGTTGATGTGCAATTACGTGATGTGGAATTGCATCCGATTATCAGAATGAGTTTGAAAGAATCTGATGAGGTGCTTTCACGAGTCTTTGTAAAAAAGGATTCAATTCTTTCTGGGAAAACACTTGGTGAACTTAAACTTGGTAGTGAAATAGGGATGACCGTTATTGCTATGCGTCATAAAAATCGATGGTTGTATGGTCCAAACAAAAAAACATTGGTTGAATCTGAAGATATCCTTTTTGCAAAGGGACCGGCGGATGCAGAAAAACATTTGCAGGATCTTGCAGAAGGAAAAACCATGGAGATCTAAAAATTTGATGATGAACTAAGAACTCTTGCTCCTAGATTATCCACATCGGTTTCAATAATTGTTACAGATGAAGGAATTTGTTTTTTTATACGCTGTAATTTACCTTTTGCAAACAAGCTATGGCCAAGCATGCACATACTTGCTTGATCGGTTTCATTTATTTTTTGTAATATCAATCGTAATTGATCTGAGGCAAGATTTGTTTTTTTGGTAAAATAATAGGAATAATGAAAAATAGTGTTCACCATTGGATTTTTGATTGCTGAATCGGTACACTCTTTTCCAATTCTAGAAATGGCATCAATTTTATTAGTATTAGTTAACACATCATGAGTGGAAATACTCCCAGGAAATAAACCTAAAAGCAAAGGAGAGTCTTCATCGATTTTATGAACTTTTCCAAATGGAGGAATTCCTGGTTTCTCACGAATTTCAAAGCCACCCATCGCTGAAGCGACAACATCACCAAGACCAGTGTGATGTTCAACTTCTGCTTGATGAGCTGCTTGTACTGCATTTTTTTGTGGTTTTCCAAGGATTTTTGTCAATGCTAAAGACGAACTTAATGCACTAGCAGCACTCATCCCAAAACCTTGACAAACTGGAAGATCCAAGCAAACATTCACGGTTACATTAAATCGGCTATCACCTAAAAGGATTTTAATTGCTTTTTGAGTAACTGTAAAATCCCCATTTTTTCCATTGACAATGATGTCAAGATGCTGTTCATTATCCGTTTCTAAACAAACCGTGCTTGTTGCCCCATGTGAGATACAAACACCAGCTCCACGAGATCC
>Ga0102934_1003237_pt1 | contig 11149 bp, 7 predicted proteins | sample SalPonR2_A_D1_MG_FD_78175 | JGI IMG/M metagenome (GOLD analysis project Ga0102934, IMG submission 78175) | Salt pond soil microbial communities from South San Francisco under conditions of wetland restoration - Salt Pond MetaG R2_A_D1_MG | ecosystem: Environmental > Aquatic > Marine > Intertidal...
ACGGTGGCGGCCGCGCGCATCTGCTCGATCACGGTCCGGTAGTCCTCGGCGCCGAAGATCGCCGAGCCGGCGACCAGCGTGTCGGCCCCCGCTGAAATGACCTCGCGCGCATTGGTCGTCTTGACCCCGCCGTCGACCTCCAGCCGGATCTCGTAGCCCGAATCGTCGATGATCTGGCGCGCCATGCGCAACTTGTCCAGCGCCGACGGAATGAACGACTGGCCGCCGAAGCCGGGGTTGACCGACATGATCAGCACCAGGTCGACCCGGTCGATCACCCAGTCCAGCACGTCCAGTGGAGTCGCCGGATTGAACACCACGCCGGCCTTGCAGCCGGATTCGCGGATCAGCGCCAGCGTGCGGTCCAGGTGCTCGGTGGCCTCGGGGTGGACCGAGATGGTCGTTGCGCCCGCTGCGGCGAAGTCCGGGATGACCCGGTCGACCGGCTTGACCATCAGGTGCACGTCGATCGGAGCCTCGATCCCGTACTCGCGCAGTGCCTGGCAGACCATCGGCCCGATCGTCAGGTTCGGTACGTAGTGATTGTCCATCACGTCGAAATGCACCCAGTCGGCCCCGGCCGCGAGCACGGTCTCGACCTCCTCGCCCAGACGAGCGAAGTCGGCGGAAAGAATGGACGGCGCGATCACCAGCGACTGTTTCGACATGATTCGGACTTCCGGCAGCTTCGAACGGAGCCCTATTGTCGCCGATCGTCGCGGCGATGGCAGGAGGCCTCGTCGGGCGCTGTGCCGGCGGCCTTTAGAGGATGCGCGCAAAGACGCAAAGGCGCGAAGAGAAAGGCAAGAAAACCGGGAAGGCCGGAAGAACACAGGATGAATCTGTCCCCCGGGAGGGGAAGGAAGCGAAACTCGGCGGCAAAGCCACTTCTTGCGCGTATTCGACCTGTTTGTCTTTCCTTTCGCCTTTACCGATTCTTCGGTTTTCTCTTCGCGCCTTTGCGTCTTCGCGCTCATCCTCTAGAGACCGTGGCCACCGAGCCCAGAACGAAGCTCCGTCGAGCCGTATAATTCGGCCTTTCCCGCCTGTCGAGAGCCGATCGTGAGCTACCCCGCCCCGCCGCTCGAGCGTGTGCACCAGGGCAAGGTGCGCGATATCTACCGGGTCGACGACGACCGGCTGCTGATCGTGGCCTCGGACCGGCTGAGCGCGTTCGACGTGGTGCTGCCCGACACGATTCCCGGCAAGGGCGAGATCCTGACCCGGATCTCGACGTTCTGGTTCAGCCAGTTCGGCGACCTCGTCCGCAATCACCTGGTCGGCGACGACCTCGAGGGCGACCTGGCCGCGATCCTCGGCGATGCATCCCTGGCGAAGCAGCTCGCGCCGCGCAGCATGCTGGTCCGGGCGCTGAAGCCCCTGCCGGTCGAGGCCATCGTCCGGGGCTATCTGGCCGGCTCCGGCTGGAAGGATTACCAGGCCACCGGCGCGGTGTCCGGCGTGAAGTTTCCGCGCGGCCTGCAGCTGGCCGCCCGGCTGCCCGAGCCGGTGTTCACGCCGTCGACCAAGGCGGCGGTCGGCGACCACGACGAGAACATCGACTTCGCCCGGATGCAGGACCTGATCGGCCCCGAACTGGCCGTGCGGGTCCGCGACATCAGCCTGGCGATCTACCTGCGCGCCGGGGCGTATGCCCGGGAGCGCGGCATCATCATTGCCGACACCAAGTTCGAGTTCGGAACCGACACCGACGGCCACCTGTACCTGATCGACGAAGTCCTGACCCCCGACTCCTCGCGCTTCTGGCCGGAGGAAAGCTGGCAACTCGGCATCAGCCCGCCGAGCTTCGACAAGCAGTTCGTCCGCGACTATCTCGAGACCCTGGACTGGAACAAGACCGCCCCGGGTCCGAAACTCCCCCGGGACATCATCGACCAGACCGTCGAGCGCTACCGGGAGGCCGAGCGGATCCTGCTGGCCGACTAGGCTTCGATGCGGCGCGGGTGCCATCGGCCTCTAGATGATGGACGCAAAGACGCGAAGGCGCGAAGAGAACCTCGGAAGCTCTGGATTCAACTTCAAAAGCGTTTCTCGCAACGTCGCAGAGACGCAGAGCAAAAGCGTTCTAGATTGAAAACCACCGATCAGCGCATTTCCGCATTTCGTTTCCCCTTGTCGGTGCTTCGCTGCGCCTCCGCGTCTCCGCGAGAAACGCTTTTTCAGCTTTCAATTTTTTGTTTTTCTTCGCGCCTTCGCGTCTTCGCGCTCATCCTCTATCGAACCGGAGCACGAGCACGAACGAAGCCGCGTCAACCGCGAAGCAGGTCGATCAGCGCTTCGGCAGCCGGTGCGGAGGAGGCCGGGTTCTGGCCGGTGACGAGCAGGCCGTCGACTTCGACGTGCGGGGCCCAGGCCTCGCCGCGGCGGAACTGCGCGCCGCGCTGCTTCAGGCGGTTCTCGAGCAGGAACGGGACGACTTCGGTCAGGCCCACGACGTCTTCTTCTTCGTTGGTGAACCCGGTGACACGCTTGCCGGCCGTCAGGTAGCCGTTGTCGGTCCTGACGCCGGTCAGCGCCGCCGGGGCGTGGCAGACCGCACCGACCGGCTTCTCGGTCTCGACGAAGGCGCGGATCAGCGCCTGGGAGTCGACGTTTTCGGCCAGGTCCCACATCGGACCGTGGCCGCCGGGGTAGAACACGGCATCGAAGTCGGCCGCATCGACGTCGGCCAGCGTGTACGTGTGCGCCAGCTGCTGCTGCGCCGCCCGATCGGCCTTGAAGCGCCGCGTGTCCTCGGTCTGCGCGTCCTCGGCGTCGCTCTTCGGGTCCAGCGGCGGCTGCCCACCGTTCGGCGAGGCCAGCGTCACCTCGGCGCCCGCGTCTACGAACGCGTAGTACGGCGCGGCGAATTCTTCCAGCCAGAACCCGGTCCGGTCACCGGTGTTGCCCAGTTTGGCGTGCGATGTCAGCACCATCAGAATCTTCATATCGAACCTCGCTACTGTTTGAAATGTTCTTCGAGATCGTTCGTTCAGGCACATCACCGATGTGCTCGGCCGAAGGTTTCACCGCGATTTTTCTGGATGATCAGCGCAAAGACGCAAAGGCGCGAAGAAGACTTCGGAATGAAAAGCCTCTCTCGCAGAGGCGCAGAAACAGCGCAGTCATGCAAGAGCGGAGTCTGCAGGCGTCAAATCCATGTGGTTGTCAAACCGCCTGGTTTTTGCTCTGGATCTCGTCGAGCACCGCTTCAAGAATTCCGATCAAGTCATTCGCTTTTCTCTTCGCGCCTTTGCGTCTTTGCGCTGATCATCTAGAGGACGAGTCCGGGACCATCCGGAAATCAGCTCTCCGCCCGAGCCGCATGCTCGCGCGCTAGCAGCACGTAGAAGGCCGGCAGGACGAAGACGGTCAGCAAGGTTCCGATGCCGAGGCCCGTTGCAATCGTCAGGCCGATCGCGAAGCGGCTCTCGGCGCCCGGGCCGGAAGCGATCAGCAGCGGGATCATCGCGACGATCAGCGCGGCCGAGGTCATCAGGATCGGGCGCAGCCGGATCGCGGCGGCCTCGAGTACGGCCTCGCGCTTGCCCAGGCCCTTGTCGAGCTGCAGCTGGTTGGCGAACTCCACGATCAGGATGCCGTTCTTCGAGACCACGCCGATCAGCGTGATCAGGCCGACCTGGGTGTAGATGTTCATGCTGGCGAAGCCGAGCATGATGAAGGCCATGGCGCCGGCCACCGACAGCGGGACCGAGACCAGGATGATGAACGGATCGCGCCACGATTCGAACTGCGCGGCCAGCACCAGGTAGATCACGACCAGCGACAGGAAGAAGGTGATCACCAGCGCGCTGCCCTGCTGCTTGAACTGACGCGACTGGCCCTTGTAGTCGTAGCCGAAGCCCTGCGGGAAGCGCTCGGCGGCCTGGGCCTCGAGAAACTCGACCGCGTCACCGATCGCCACGCCCGGCGTCAGTACGCCTTCGAGCGCCAGCGAGTTCTGCTGGTTGAACTGGGTCCGGCTCGACGGTTCGATGACCTGCTCGAACGAGACCACGGTTCCGAGCGGCACCAGCTGGCCGGCATCGGCGCGCAGGTAGTAGTTCTCGAGGTTCTCGGCGGTGGCGCGGGAGACCCGTTCGACCTGCGGTATGACCTCGTAGGAGCGGCCCTGCATGTTGAACCGGTTGATGTAGCCGCCGCCGAGCAGGCTCGACAGTTCACGCCCGACGTCGGCCATCGACAGGCCGAGATCAGCGACCCGGTCGCGGTCGACGATGACCCGGGTCATCGGCCGGTCGAACTCGATCGACTTCTGCAGGAACATGAACAGCCCGCTCTGCATGGCCTGACCGAGCAGCTCGTCGGCGACTTCGACCAGCCGATCGTAGGGCTGCGCGGTGGTGATGACGAACTGCACCGGCAGGCCGTCGCCGGCGCCGGGGATCGACGGGCGGGTGAACACCGAAGTGCGCAGGCCGGTGACTTCACCGACCGCCTGCTGCAGCATTGGCTCGACCTCGAACTGCGAGATGTCCCGCTCCTCCCAGGGCGCGAGCTTGAAGCCGCCGAATACAGTGTTCGGCGACAGCGCGCCGAGCAGCATGAAGCTCTCGTCGTAGCCCGGCAACTCTTCGAAGCGAGCCTGCAGCTCGGCGCCGTATTGCTGCATGTACTCCAGCGTCGCGGTCTGCGGCGCGGTGCCCGAGTAAAGCAGGATGCCCTGGTCTTCGGTCGGCGCCAGCTCGTTCTGGCTGAGCTGGAACATGAACACGATCGAGATCAGGAGCAACGCGGCCAGCGTGACCACGGTGGCCACTGACTGCAAGGTCCAGGCCAGCGCACGCTTATAGCCATCGGCAAGGCGCTGGAAGTTGTTCTCGACCGCACGCTCGAAGCGCGACCGGTCGCTGCCATCGTCGCGCTTGGCCTTCAGCACCTTGCCGGACAGCATCGGCGAGAAGGTCAGCGCGACGACGCCGGAGATCAGCACCGCGCCGGCCAGCGTGAACGCGAACTCGGTGAACAGCGCCCCGACCAGCCCGCCCATGAAGCCGATCGGCGCATACACCGCGACCAGCGTGGTGGTCATCGCGATCACCGGTGTGGCCATCTCGCGCGCACCGTGCAGCGCGGCATCGAACGGCGACTCGCCGTCCTCGATGTGCCGATGGACGTTTTCGACGATGATGATGGCGTCGTCGACGACCAGGCCGATCGCCAGCACCAGCGCCAGCAGCGTCAGCAGGTTCAGCGAGAAACCGAACAGCAGCATGATCAACGCTCCGCCGATCAGCGAGAGCGGCACGGCCAGCGACGGCACCAGCGCCGCGCGCAGCGAGCCCAGGGAAAGAAAGACCACGACCAGTACGATCAGCACCGCCTCGATCAGCGTCTTGATCACTTCGTTGATCGACTGGTCGATGAACTCCGAGGCGTCATAGGGAAGTTCCACGTTCAGCCCCGATGGCAGCTGGTTGCGGATCTCGGGCAGCTCGTCCCGGACGCGGGCCGCTACCTGCAGCGGGTTGGCGCCGGGCGCCATCTCGATGGCCACATACGTCGACGGCTGGCCCTTGTAGTTGGCGATCGATTCGTAGGTCTGCGAGCCAAGCTCGGTGCGCGCGATATCGCCCAGCCGGACGATGCCGCCCTCGTCTTCCTTGATGACGAGCCGCTGGAACTGCTCCGGATCGGACACGTCGGTGTTGGTCGACAGGTCGATCCGGACAAGTTCATCGCGGGTGTTGCCGATGCCGGCCTGGTAGTTGTTGGCCAGCAGCACCTGGACCAGTTCTCCGGCAGTCAGGTCGATCGCGGCCAGCCGCTGCGGGTCGATCCAGATTCGCTGCGCGAAGGTCCGCCCGATCAATTCGGCCTTGCCGACGCCCTGCAGCGCCTGCAGCCGCGGCTGGACCTCGCGCAGCAGGAAGTCGGTGATCTCGGGCACCGGCATGGTCTCGCTGTAGAAAGCGATATACATCAGCGCCGTCGACTCGCCGGTGGTCGACGTGATGACCGGATCCCGGGCGGCTTCGGGCAGCACGTTGCGCTGGCTGGCGACCTTGGCCTGGATTTCGGCCAGCGCATCGTTGGCGTCGTAGTTCAGCACCATCCGGGCCTCGATGGTCGACACGCCCTGGGTGCTGGTCGAGGCCAGGTAGTCGATGCCCTCGGCCTCGGCAATCGCCTGCTGCAGCGGCGTGGTGACGAAGCCCTTGACGAGGTCGGAATCCGCCCCCGGGTAGGCGGTCGTCACGGTCACGGTGGTGCTCTGCAGCTCGGGATACTGGCGGACCTCGAGGTCCAGCGCCGCACGAGCGCCGAGCAGCAGGATCAGCAGACTGACGACCGAAGACAGGACCGGCCGTTCGACGAACAGGTCGGTGAATCGCATCACGGCGTCTCCGCGGCGTCACCTTCGACGACCTCGACCGACTGGCCGTCGCGCAGGCGCAGCAGTCCGGCGGCGACCACGCGCTGGCCGGCCTCGACGCCTTCCCGCACATCGACCTGCCCATCGCGCACTGCACCGGTCGTGACCTGGACCCGCTCGACCGTGGTCCCGTTCTCGCCCTCGCGGAGCGCGAACACGAAGTCGCCGTAGGTGTTGTAGGAGATCGCGGTGCGCGGAACGGTCACCACGTCGCGCTGTTCGCGACGGAATGCGGTGACGTTCGCGAACATGCCCGGCCGAAGGCGACCATCGGGGTTGGCCATCCGGGCGCGGACCTCGATGGTGCGGGTGGCCGGACGAACCGACGACTCGATCGCCAGAATCGTGCCTTCGAAAACGTCGTCGGGATATGCAGCCACGCGGACCTGGACCGGATCGCCGACCGCGATCCGCGGCAGGTCCCGCTCTCCGAGCGTGAAATCGACCTGGATCGGATCGAGCATGTTGATTTCGACGATCGGCGTGCCGACCGGGATGAACTGGCCGAGGTCGACCTGGCGCAGCCCGAGGACGCCGGCGAACGGCGCACGGATGGTCTTCTTGGCCAGCAGGGCTTCCTGTTCGTGGACGCGGGCCTGGGCGGCCTGCGCGTTCGCCTGGGCCTCGTCGAACTGGGCGCGCGAAACGGCGTCCTGTCCGATCAGGTCGGAGAAGCGCTCGAACTGCTGCCGGGCCAGCTGGGCCTCGGCCTGGCGGGTCTCCAGCGCGGCCCGGTCGGTCTCGTCGTCGAGATGGATCAGCACGTCGCCGGCCTCGACCCGCTGGCCGGATTCGAATTCGATCGCGTCGACCACGCCTGCGATCTCGTTGGCCACCCGGACGCCGTTGACGGCGCGCAGCCCGCCGATCGCGGTCAGCGCGGAGCGCCAGCGTTGTTGCGTCGCGGTGACGACCTCGACCTTGGCTGGCGGCGGCGCCTGGGACATCTGCGCCTTCTGTGACTGCAACTGCAGGTAGCGCAAGCCGAACAGGCCGCCGAGCACGACGGCCAGAAGCATGATTCCGATCAATAGCCTGGGAGCACGCGACATGGTCTGCCTCAAAACGGAACGGCGAACTAGAGTACATGCGGGCGCCCTCGTTGCATGACAAGGCAGGCGTTCGACGATGCAGCGGGCGTGAGGTTCGGCGAGCCGGGCCCGTATAATGCTCGCCCATCCGATCGACGGAGATTCTCGGCCATGACCCACACGATGCGCGCCCTGGTCAAGCCGGCCGCCGCGCCCGGCGTCGAACTGCGCGAAGTCCCGGTGCCCTCACCCGGCCCGGGCGAAGTACTGGTCAAGCTGCAGAAGACCGCGATCTGCGGCACCGACCTGCACATCTACCAGTGGGACGAGTGGTCGCAACGCACGATCAAGCCGCCCCTGGTCATCGGCCACGAGTTCGTCGGCACCATCGCCGAAATCGGCGTCGGCGTGCGCGGCTACGAGGAGGGTCAGCGGGTTTCCGCCGAAGGCCACGTGGTCTGCGGCGTGTGCCGCAACTGTCGGGCCGGTCGCCCGCACCTGTGCCCGCACACCGAGGGCATCGGCGTGAATCGCGACGGCGGCTTCGCCGAGTACGTCGTGGTGCCGGCAACCAATCTGTGGCCCATTCCCGACGAGATTCCGAGCGAGCTGGCGGCGTTCTTCGACCCGTTCGGCAATGCCGCGCACTGCGCGCTGCAGTTCGACCTGGTCGGCGAGGACGTTCTGATTACCGGCGCCGGCCCCATCGGCATCATCGCCGCAGGCATCGCCCGCCACGTCGGCGCACGACACGTGGTCATCTCGGACGTCAACGACTACCGCCTGGAGCTGGCCGCCGGAATGGGCGCGACCCATACCGTGAACGTGAAGAACGAGCGCCTGCTCGACGTCCTCGACGAACTCGACATCGACGGCTTCGACATCGGCATGGAGATGTCCGGTAACCCGCAGGCCTTCAACGACCTGCTCGAGGCGATGTACCACGGCGGCAAGGTCGCCCTGCTCGGCATCCTGCCGTCCGGCACCGGCATCGACTGGGACGCGGTGATCTTCAAGGGTCTGCAGATGCACGGCATCTACGGACGCCGGATGTACGAGACCTGGTACAAGATGACCCAGATGGTTCTCACAGGCTTTCCGCTGGAAAAGGCCCTGACCCACCAGATCGCCATCGACGACTTCGAGACGGGCTTCGAGCTGATGGCCAACGGCCAGTGCGGCAAGGTCGTCTGCGACTGGACCGGCGAGATCGAGCCGGCCACCTGACTGCATGCCTTCTTCGCTCCATGTGGGTGCAGGATCGACCGGACGAGGACGCGCGCGGCAGGAGTGCAGGGACTAGGGAAAAGGGACGAGTGGCGAGTGATGGCTCGCACCACGGGTCTGAACTCGTCCCTGGCCCCTCGCCCCTGGCCCCTCGTCACGGGTCCCGCCCACACCACTGCGGGCGGTGGGTGGTTGAAGCCCACGATCAGCGGCTTGACAACGAACCATCTGCGTTAATCTGCGTTCATCTGCGGTAAACCAGGCTTTCCAGAATCCGAGGAAAATCATGTCCGACGCCAAGACTTACGAACGCTTCCGCGCCGAGCTCGAGGAGATCGACGCGGCCGGGCTGTACAAGCGCGAGCGGCAGATCACGACGCCGCAGAGGGTCGCGATCCAGACGAAGGAACGCGGCGATGTGCTGAACTTCTGCGCCAACAACTATCTCGGCCTGGCCGACCATCCGGACATCATCGCCGCGGCCAAGGACGCACTCGAAGACCACGGCTTCGGCATGGCCTCGGTGCGTTTCATCTGCGGCACACAGGACCTGCACAAGCAGCTGGAGAAGGTCATTGCCGACTTCCACGGCAAGGACGACACCATCCTGTACGCGGCCTGCTTCGACGCCAACGGCGGCCTGTTCGAGCCGCTGCTGGGCCCGGAGGACGCGATCATCTCGGACGCGTTGAACCACGCCTCGATCATCGACGGCGTCCGACTCTGCAAGGCGGAGCGACACCGTTACGCCAACTCGGACATGAACCAGCTGGAAGATGCGCTGAAGAAGACACGGGACAAACGCACCCGGATGATCGTGACCGACGGCGTGTTCTCGATGGACGGGTATGTCGCGAAGCTCGACGAGATCACCGCGCTGGCCGAGCAGTACGACGCGCTGGTCATGGTCGACGACTGCCACGCGACGGGCTTCTTCGGGCCGACCGGGCGTGGTTCGCCCGAGTACCACGGCGTGCTCGACAAGGTCGATATCATCACTTCCACGCTGGGCAAGGCGCTGGGCGGCGGCATGGGCGGCTTCACCACCGCGCGCCAGGAGGTCGTCGATCTGCTGCGCCAGCGCTCCCGGCCGTACCTGTTCTCGAATTCACTGGCCCCGCCCCTGGTCGCGGCCAGCCTGAAGGTGTTCGAGATGCTCGAGGAATCCTCGGCGCTGCGCGAGAAACTGGTCGCCAACACCCACTACTTCCGCAACGCGATGACGGAAGCCGGCTTCGACATCAAGCCAGGCGACCACCCGATCGTGCCGGTCATGCTCCATGACGCGCCGCTGGCCCAGGAGATGGCCGACGCGCTGCTGGTCGAAGGCATCTACGTGATCGGGTTCTTCTATCCCGTCGTGCCGAAAGGAGAAGCCCGCATCCGCCTGCAGATTTCGGCCGCTCACGAGCGCGAGCATCTCGATCGGGCCATCGAGGCCTTCGTGAAGGTCGGGCGTTCGCTCGGCGTGATCGACTGAAGCGATGTCGGGGTCGATCGGCTCGGTGGAGTGGTTCGTGACGATCGTCACCGCCGGCATCGTCGCGCTGGCCGTCGTGATGCATTACGAGATCGTCGCCGGCCTGAATCGCTGGGTGCGGCGTCGCGGCGGTTACGCGTCGCTGGAGCGGCCCAGCCGGCGCACGCTGCTGTTCGTCATGTTCGCGTTGCTGGCCGCGCACATCGCGGAAATCTGGCTCTTCGCGATCGGCTACTACATTCTCGACCGCGCCGGCGACTACGGCGAAGTGTTGGGTTACGACAGCTTCACGTTCTTCGACTACGTCTACTTCTCCGCGGCCACCTACACCACCGTCGGCTGGGGCGACCTGGCCGCCGTGGGGCCGATGCGCTTCCTGGCCGGCACAGAAGCGCTGACCGGCTTCATGCTGATCACCTGGTCGGCCTCGTTCACCTATCTCATCATGGCCCGCACCTGGGGCGTGGACGAAGAAGAGTCGCTTTAGCGGCTGGGCCGCTGAGGGACTGGGGATAAGGGACGAGGGACGAGTGGGAGCCCGGATCGAAGGCGGGACTCGCCCCTCGCCCCTTATCCCTCGCCCCTGCCTTCAAGCCAGCTTGATCTCGCGCAGCCGCTCCATCAGGTAGCCGTGCGAGGTGATCGGCTCGGGGTAGCGGTCCGGATTGTCGTCGCTGACGCATTGCGGCAGCGTTTCGATGACGAAGTCCGGGTTCGGGTGCAGGAAGAACGGAATCGAGTAGCGCGCCTTTGCCGCGAGGTCGCCGGGCGGATTGACGACGCGGTGCGTGGTCGACTGGTAGACGTGGTTGGTCAGGCGCTGCAGCATGTCGCCGACGTTGACGATGATCGTGCCCGGCAGCGTGGTCACCGGCACCCATTCGCCCTTCTTGCTGAGGATTTCCAGGCCCTGTTCGCGCGAGCCGATCAACAGCGTGATCAGGTTGATGTCCTCGTGCCGCGCAGCGCGAACGGCGCCCGGCACGGCATCGCGGATCGGCGGATAGTGGATCG
>Ga0102934_1003238_pt1 | contig 11148 bp, 6 predicted proteins | sample SalPonR2_A_D1_MG_FD_78175 | JGI IMG/M metagenome (GOLD analysis project Ga0102934, IMG submission 78175) | Salt pond soil microbial communities from South San Francisco under conditions of wetland restoration - Salt Pond MetaG R2_A_D1_MG | ecosystem: Environmental > Aquatic > Marine > Intertidal...
ACGGGCGACTGTGTCCGATTCATACGCCAGAGGGACCAAACATTGGTCTCATTCTCCGTTTATCGATGTACGCTCGAGTAAACCGGTTTGGCATTATCGAGACACCGTACGCGAAGGTCACCAAAGGAGTCGTGACCGACGAAATCGTTTACCTTAACGCACACGAAGAAGAGCAGTACACCATTGGTCACGCGGGTCTACCGATCGACGATAAGGGTAAGATTAAAGAAACCTTGGTAGAGGCTCGACGCGGCGGTGAGCCACGAGTGGTCGACGTCAAAGATGTCGAGTACATGGACGTAGCTACCAACCAAGCCTTTTCTGTTGCGACGTCGATGATTCCGTTTTTGAACCACGACGACGCCAACCGTACCTTGATGGGTTCAAACATGCAGAAGCAGGCAACCCCGTGTGTGTTGCCTGAGGCACCGATTGTGTCGACCGGTATTGAAAAAATGGCGGCGCTCGACACCGGCCGGGTACTCATTGCGCGCGAGGCGGGTGAGGTACTCGAAGTCGATGCTGAGCACATTGTGGTAAAGACCAAGGACGGTAAGAAAGATGAGTACCCCCTTAGTACCATTCAGAAGACGAATGACTTCTCGGCATTCTACCACCGACCGGCAGTAGCCGTAGGACAAAAGGTAAAACGCGGTGACTTGCTCGCTGATACCACATCGACCGATAACGGTAAGATGGCCGTTGGACAAAACGCACTGGTGGCGTTTATGAGCTGGAGCGGGGCGAACTACGAGGACGCGATTGTGATTTCTGAGCGGTTAGTAAAAGAGAGTAAGTTCTCAACTATTCACCTCGAAGAATTCGACGTGGCCGTCCGCGACACCAAGCTTGGTCCTGAGGTAACTACTCCCGATATCCCTAATGTGTCGGAGATGAAGCTCCGTAACCTCGATGAGAACGGTGTCATCCGTGTCGGAGCCGAAGTCCGTGCAGGCGATATTTTGGTCGGTAAGGTAACTCCTAAAGGTGAGACGCAGCTGACCCCAGAAGAGCGACTCCTACGCTCAATCTTCGGTGAAAAAGCTAAAGATGTAAAAGATACTAGTCTTCGTCTCGAGGCCGGCAAGAAGGGGCGCATTATCGGCGTGAAAGTATTTACTCGCGAGAATGGTGATAATCTCGAGAGTGGCGTCATTAAGCGTATCCACATTACCGTAGCGCAAATTCGTAACGTATCGGTTGGTGATAAGCTGGCTGGGCGACACGGTAACAAGGGCGTTATCTCGCGCATCCTGCCCGAGGAAGATATGCCATTTACGGAAGATGGTCGACCGGTGGATATTCTCCTTACACCACTAGGTGTACCGAGTCGTATGAACCTCGGCCAAATTCTTGAGCTGCACCTTGGTATGGCGGCTAATACTCTCGAGTATCAGGCAGTCGTACCACCATTTGCGGGAGCCTCAGAAGACGATGTGAAAGCCGAGCTTAAAGCAGCCGGTCTCCCCGAGGATGGAAAAATCCAGCTCCGTGACGGTCGTACTGGTGAAGAGTTTGCGAAGAAGACCGCGCTCGGCTACATGTACATCTTGAAGCTGCACCACATGGTGGAAGATAAGATTCACATGCGGTCGATTGGTCCATACAGCCTTATTACCCAGCAACCGCTTGGTGGTAAAGCGCAAATTGGTGGACAGCGCTTTGGAGAAATGGAGGTCTGGGCACTCCTCGGCTACGGTGCCGCCTACACCCTGCGAGAGATGCTCACTATTAAGTCAGACGATATTGTGGGACGTTCGGCTGCCTTTGACGCCATTGTGCGTGGCGAGCAGATTAGCCACCCACACACCCCGGCGGCCTTTAACGTACTCGTAAACCAATTGAAAGGTCTTGCGCTCGACGTCAAATTAGCCCGCGATATTGACTCTGGGATTGAGTCACATCGCAACGATTAGTAACCACTCGTAATACATTCACTATGGCAACAGAAACAAACAACGAGACAAACACCGCGGCAGCGCCAACTAAGCGCCCACGTCGCAAACCAGCTGACCTCAGCGAGGTAAGTCTGAAGCTGGCGGCGCCCGATAGTATCCTCGAGTGGTCCCACGGCGAGGTCACCAAGCCAGAGACGATTAACTACCGCACCCAGCGGCCAGAGAAGCACGGACTATTCGATGAGCGCATTTTTGGCCCCGTCGAAGACTTTGAGTGTTCGTGTAAGAAGTATCGTGGTATTCGGTATAAGGGTATTGAGTGTGAGAAGTGTGGGGTCGAAGTAACGCGAGCCATCGTTCGACGCGAGCGAATGGGACACATTGAGTTGTGTGTACCGGTCTCGCACATCTGGTTTTTGCGTGGGGTACCGAGCCGCATCGCGCTCATTCTTGGTATCACGGCCGCATCAATCGAGAAGGTAATCTACTTTGCCGGCTACATCATTACGAACGTGTCGGAAACCGAGCGGGCACGACTCCTCAGTGAGCTCGAGACTGAGTACAAGACAAAGCTGAAGGAGCTCAACAACGATGATGCCAAGGTGGCACTCAAGGAGCGCGCCGACGAAACCAAAAAAGAAATCGAGCGAATTAAGCAGGGCACCGTACTCGATGAGAACGACTTCCACAAGTTCTCGATGAAGTACTCAAACCTCTTTGAAGCCAAGATCGGCGCAGAGAGTGTGTACGAACTGTTTAAAAACATCGATCTCGAAGCTTTACGCACCCGTCTTGAAGAAGAGCGTACGAAGGCAGGAGCGGCTGAGCGCGTTAAGCTCGACAAGCGTCTCTCGCTCATTCGCGGTATGGTGCACGCCGGCGTACGTCCGGAATGGATGTTTCTCACCCGTATTCCGGTCATTCCACCAGCGCTGCGACCGATGGTGGCGCTTGAGGGTGGTCGCCATGCCAGCTCAGACCTAAACGATCTTTACCGGCGGGTTATCAACCGTAATAACCGATTGAAGAAACTGATCGATATTATGGCACCGGATGTGATTCTCCGAAACGAGAAGCGTATCTTGCAAGAGGCTGTTGATGCTCTTGTCGACAACTCAATCCGTCATGGTAATACGGCCTACTCGGCGATGAGTCAGGCGCAGCGCCGACCGCTCAAGTCGCTGTCAGATTACCTCAAGAGTAAGCAGGGGTACTTCCGCCAGAACCTCCTCGGTAAGCGAGTCGACTACTCGGGGCGCTCCGTCATTGTGATCGGTCCGGAGCTCGATCTTGACGAATGTGGTTTACCGAAGCACATGGCGCTGGAACTATTCCGCCCATTTGTAATTGCGGAATTGCTTCGCCAAGAACTGGCCTATAACATTCGTGGAGCTGGACGACTCATTGAAGATGGGGTGCCCGAGGTATGGGCAATCCTTGAAGATGTGATTGACGGTAAACATGTGCTCTTAAACCGTGCACCAACACTCCACCGGCAGGGTATTCAGGCATTTCGCCCGGTCCTCATTGAAGGTAACGCAATTCAGGTACACCCACTCGTGTGTCGTGCCTTTAACGCCGACTTTGATGGCGACCAGATGGCAGTCCACGTACCGCTCTCTGAAGAGGCACAGCTGGAGGCAGCCGAGATTATCTCAGCGAACAAAAATATCCTTAAACCAGGTTCGAGCGAACCAGTAGTGTCTGAGAAACTCTTGGATATGGCTCTCGGTGCCTACTGGATGACGAAAGCCATTGATGGTGCGCATGGTGAAGGTAAGTACTTCAGCTCACCTAACGATGCGATTAACGCGTATGACTACAACTTGGTCGACTTCCGCGCCAAGATTAAGGTGCTCGCCACTGATACACCAAAGTACGCTCAGTACGAAGGGCAACTCTTTGAGACGACTGTCGGTCGGCTACTCTTTAACTCGGTGTTACCAAGTGACCATCCCTTCATTAACGATACGGTCGTACAAAAAACGTTGTTCCAGATTATCATCGATATTATCGATGACCGTGGTACTGATGCGGTACCGCCGATTGTCGATAAACTGAAGCGCTTTGGGTTCCAGTACGCAACCGTATCTGGTACTACTTGGGGAATTGACGACGTTATCGTCCCGGTGGACAAAGACAAGGTGGTCGTCGGTGCGCGCGAAGAGGAGCAGCGCGTGTATGACTTCTTCAATGAAGGACTCATTTCTCGAGCTGAACGTCGCCGCATGATTGTCGATATTTGGCACAAAGCAAAAAGTGATATCGAGCAGCTGCTACCAGAAACACTCGATGAGCACGGCTCAGCCTACGAGATGTGGAAGTCGGGTGCGCGTGGTTCGATGGGGCAAATTGCGATGATGGCCGGTATGAAAGGGCTGATTGTAAACACTCGTGGTGAGACGCTTGAGACGCCCGTTATTTCTTCGATGAAAGAGGGACTCTCACCAATTGAGTACTTCAACACCACCCACGGTTCGCGTAAAGGATTGGCTGATACTGCCCTGCAGACGGCTAAAGCCGGCTACCTGACCCGCCGTCTCTTCGTGGTCGCGCAAGACGCTATTGTGACCGAGGCCGATTGTAAGACTAAGGCTGGCACGCAAATCAATCGGATTTCTGCTTCGGGTATTGAAATTGCGTTCTCGAAAGCCATCAAGGGTCGCGTGCTCGCTGAAGATGCGGCTGACACTAAGGGTACCGTGCTCTTCAAAAAAGGACATATGCTCAGTCGCCGCGACGCCATTGCGGTAGAGGAGAGTACTTGCGAGACGGTCGTCGTACGCTCACCGATGACCTGTAAGACCCTCCGGGGCGTGTGTCAGCAGTGTTACGGTATCGATCTTACCACCAACAAACTGGTTGATATCGGTGAAGCGGTGGGTACGGTGGCTGCGCAAGCGATTGGCGAGCCAGGTACCCAGCTAACGATGAATACGAAGCACGCCGGTGGTGCAGCGAGTCAGGGTGGTGACGTAACGCAAGGTCTTCCGCGTGTAGAGGAGGTCTTTGAGAAGCGGCAACCTAAGATTCCGGCAGTTGTCGCGAAGCACACGGGTGTTATTTCAGAAATTCGTCGCGAGGGTAATGGGCGTGTCATCGTGATGGCACCAGATATGAATGCACCTGGTGCACCAAAGAAGAAGGACAATGTCGAGTACGAAGTGTCACCTCGTCGTGTGGTTACTGTCGGTAAAGGCGATACGGTACAGGCCGGACAGCTGATGACCGACGGTTCAGCGCACCTCCCGGAACTCTTCAAGTTTGGTGGGGTTGAACCAACCCAGGATTACATTATTTCTGAGATTAATAAAATCTACGAACTACAAGGTGTAACCATTGCCCGTAAGCATATCGAGCTGATTGTGAAGCAAATGATGAGTCGTGTGAAGATTACGCTCGCGGGCGACTCACACTTTACGCCGGGCGAGATTGTCGAAGAGTGGATCTACGTTGACACCAACAACAAACTCAAAGACGCTGGCAAAGAGGGTGCGAAAGGTGAGAAACTCATCACCGGTATTACAGAGAGCTCGCTCTCACGTAAGAGCTTCCTGTCGGCTGCCTCATTCCAAAACACGACCCGCGTCCTCATTAACGCGGCGGTGAAGGGGAGTGAAGATAGCCTGGCTGGTCTGATGGAAAACGTTATCATCGGCCGCCTTATCCCCGCTGGTACTGGTTTTGCCGGTAGTGAGAAGCAGGAGATGATTGCCTCGATTCAGACAACTGAAGACGAAGCGTAGCTTCCTCCATGTCTGTCGCTATTGCATAGGCTTACGCAAGACTAAGCAGTGACAAATTGTATCGCATAAAAACACCAGGCACTGCCTGGTGTTTTTTAGTAATTAAAAAAATCTCACCCGACTAGCGGGAGAGGTGGGTTAGATATGCGGGTAGCTCGCGGGGCTGCACCCACACGCGAATCTCTTGGGTCTTTGCCTGTTGGTAGAGCTTCAAGAAATGTTCTTTCCAGCTAACAAATCCTTTTGCTCCACCAACGACGGTGAAGCAACCTTCAGTCATGGCTGGTCCATGGTGGAACATGACTGCACTGCGTACGTCAGGCCCTTCGCCACGTAGGTGGTACCGATTGCGATATTCGGGTCATACAGCCGCAAGCCAAACGGAAAAAGTTCTGTCTTATCATGAACAACCGCATGATATGGCCGACCCGGGCGAGATGGTGGGCACTCACACGTTTTCCCGTACCGTTCTAAGACGCCACCAAAGAGTGCAGCCGATGAATCACGAGTGACTGCAAAATTGATCACGTTACTACCGTCCGCATAACTCATATGTGCCTTATACGTGTGTACAAAGCGTAACTGACCTTGTCGGCGCAGCTCAGAGTACAAGCCGGCTCGTCCTACCACGCTATTGGTGATTTCAATCCAGATCATTTTCACCTCCAAAGAGCATTTACCAATAAAACTACGAAAGATTCAGTGATGTTGCAAGGTGTGCGCCGGGTCGGTTTCCGGTACAATGCTTGTACTATGGTTTCGGGTGATGCGGTGCAACAGATAAAGGAACGGCTCGATATTGTCGAGGTGGTTGGTCAGTACGTTGAACTCAAGTCGGCGGGGAAGAGCCTTAAGGGTAAGTCGCCGTTTACCAACGAGCGCACGCCATCGTTTTACGTCTCGCCCGACCGGGGGATGTACTACTGTTTTTCGACTAACCAAGGAGGCGACATTTTCACCTTTATCGAAAAACTGGAAGGGGTCGACTTTAAGGGGGCGTTAAAGATACTGGCCGATAAAGCCGGGGTTGAGCTGGTCCGGGAAGACCCCAAGAAGAGGACCGAGCGCGACAACCACTACGCTGCGATGGAGGCCGCTACGGTGTTCTACGAACAAACGTTACGTGAGCATGAGGAGGCAATCGGGTACCTTAAAGATCGTGGGGTAAGTGGGCTGACAGCGAAGCAATGGCGGATTGGCTATGCCCCCAATGACTGGCGAGAAGGTAAGACCACTCTCGAAGCTAAACAGGTAACGACCGATACATTGCGAACGGTTGGTCTTATTAAAGGCGAAGCGGGGAAAGAGCCGTACGACGTATTTCGTGACCGCGTGATGTTCCCCATTTTTGATCCGTCTGGGCGGGTGATTGCTTTTTCGGGACGGTTGCTCCACCCCGACGATAAGGCACCCAAGTATGTTAATTCGCCGGAGAGCCCGTTGTTTAAGAAGAGTGAGGCGCTCTACGGTTACCATCGTGCCAAAGAGGGCATTCGTAAAATGAACTTTTCGCTTATTGTTGAAGGGCAATTTGACGTCGTACTGGCGCACCAGGCTGGATATCACAACGCGGTGGCGGTCTCGGGTACGGCCCTGACATCACACCACGTGGCGCTGCTGCAACGACTTTCTAATCGTTGTGTGTTAGCACTCGATGCCGACCGGGCTGGTATTGCCGCGGTAAAGAAGGCGGCAACGGTCATGCTGGCGCGCGGCATGGATGTAAAAGTAGCACGCTTGCCAGAAGGAGAAGACCCGGCTGATATTATTCATGATGATGTGGGTCGATTTAAGTCGTATATTGGCGCTGCCTCACATGTGATTGAGTTTTTACTCGCGGTACTCCGCGAACAACAAAAAGACGAACGCACCTTCAAGCTGCAGGTACGCGAGGAGGTGTTACCATTTGTGGCCACAATCCCAAACCATATCGACCAAGAGCATTTTGTAGGTGTGGTAGCGCATGCCCTTGATATAGAAAAGACAGCGATTCGACTTGAGCTCGCTCGGTTCCTCGAAGCCCAAACTGACGTGCCAGGGCAGACCGCTACGGAACCGCCACCTGTAGCAAGTCCAACTACCAATACCACTACGCGACTCGATTCGGTCCGCGCCTACATTCAAGCGGTGTACCCACTACTTGAAACAACGAGTCAGTCGGTTGTAGCGACTTACTTTGAACGCATTACTGGTCGAGCAGTCACCGATACAGACGCAATCGCGGAGACGGTTAACCAGTTGAGTTTTCAGTTAGAAGAGCAATTAGCAACCTACTCGCCAGCTCAGATACGAGCCGAGGTGGCTGCGTATTTAGAAGAGTTACGACAGCAGACCTACCGAGCAGAGCTGCGTGAGCTGCGGGCTGCCTTGCATGCACCAGACGCAGATGAAACTACATTACTAGCGCAGATTGAGGCGCTGACACAAAAACTAAGTGGCGACGTACTCACAGAGTCAATTTTTACGGGGTAGCTCATTGCGTTATTGTGTATATAGCGTATAGTGTGCGCTATCCCGTAGATAGTTGGGATTTTTTATATTGATGCCAAGCAAAAAAACCACAACCAAAAAAGCGGCACCAAAAAAAGTAGCAAAAAAAGCTACTACACAGGCAGCAAAATCAGTGGGTACGACCAAAAAGGTCACCAAAAAAACTACTGCCAAAACCACCAAAAAAGTTACCCAGAAGGTGACGAAAAAGACAGCGAGCAAAGCTCCAGTAAAGGCTACTTCGAAAAAAGTAGTCAAAAAGGTGCTACCAGCTAAACGTCCAATAAAAAAAGTAGCTACACCAGCTAAGCCGACAAAAGCACAACGGGAGCAACAGGATAAAGCCGAAGAATTGCTGAAAATGGGTCGTGACCGCGGCTACGTGACGTATGACGAAATCATGCGCTTTTTCCCGTCGATTGAGCGTGATGTCGCATTTCTCGATGCTCTCTACGAGCGTTTTGAAGTCGCCAATGTTGATGTACTTAAAAGTGGCGGTATGCTCGGCGACGATACGACCGAAGCCGTCTTAGCCCAAAAGAATGCCTACCGGCGCAACGACTCTAGCTACGACTCAATTCAGATGTATCTTCGTGAAATTGGGCAGTACCCACTCTTGACCGCGCAAGAAGAGAAAGACCTGGCTAAGCGAATACTAGCAGGCGATGAAGAAGCGCGTAATCTGCTTGCTCGGGCGAACCTGCGTTTAGTTGTTTCGATTGCGAAAAAGTACGTTGGTCGTTCGCCCGACCTCACCCTACTCGATTTGATTCAAGAGGGTAATCTCGGTCTGTTTAAAGCTGTCGATAAGTTTGACCACACCAAGGGCTTTAAGTTCTCCACCTACGCTACGTGGTGGATTCGCCAAGCGATTACCCGTGCGTTGGCTGACCAGTCACGTACCATCCGTATCCCAGTCCATATGGTAGAGACTATGGCTAAGTACAAACAAGTGTCGCGTCGACTGGCGCAAGACCTTGGTCGCGACCCGATGCCGGAAGAGATTGCTACGGAGATGGATATTGAGGTAGAGAAGGTCTACCAAATCGAAAAGATTAGCCAAGACACCATCTCGCTCGAGCTACCGATTGGTGACGACGACGACCGCTCACGGCTGTCTGACTTCATCTCTGACGAGAAAATGGTTTCACCCGACCAAGAAGTTGCGCATAGTATCTTGACCGATCAAATTATGGAAATTCTTGATACGCTTTCAGAGAAGGAGCGCAAAATTCTCGAGATGCGCCATGGCTTGCTCGACGGCACGTACCACACGCTCGAAGAGGTGGGTAAAGAATTTGGGGTAACGCGTGAGCGTATTCGTCAGATTGAAGCTAAGGCGCTGGAGAAGATACGTCAGCACGACAAAGCGCGACGTCTCAAGTCCTACTAACTCTGAGATCACAGAAATTGTCGATTTCCTTTCTTGTACGACAGAAAATAATTGTCACCGTATCTCGACGGACGTCTCCAATTATTTTCCTTGTGCGCCGCGCATCTCATCCAATTACTACAATTTCAGCGCAGCAGACAGCCTACTACAACAAATGGTCTAGGGGACTCCTAGACCATTTGTCGTTGGTGGGGTCGACTAGAGGTAGGCCTCGAGTACTTGTTTAAGGCCGCTGCGAGAGATAATACCGACGGGACGGCCATCGTGGTCAACCACAGCAATCCGCGCCCGGCCTTGGCCAATCGCCACTGCTGCCACCTGGAGCAAAGTGCCATCGGGGGTAACGGTGTCAAAGTCAGTCGACATAAACTCTGCTACCGGTGTATCTTGGGCTTCATGAACAGACGCTTTAAAGGCGGCTTCATCTTCGAGGTGCGCGAACGCCTGGTCGCCGGAAGTGTCGACAGGGATAATAGCGTCAAAGAGGTCAGATACACTCACCTCACCGACGAGTTTGCCGTCATCGCCAGCTACCAATAAGGTATTGGTGTATCCGGTATTCATAGCATGTAGGGCGTCTGCTAAGCTCGCCGCTTCAGATACTACGACCGCGTCTTTGATAATCGTTTTTAAGTCCATAGATTTATTGTAGCGCGAAGTGCGCGTCTGTCCAGACCACACACCAGTGTAGTTATCAACTCCAATTAAGTTGACACCTACAATTAGAGGAGTAGTATGTCCGACGTTCTGCGCACCAGTCCTGCGCACCTTTTATTTCTAGAACGATACAGAACGATTATTTCGGCATGAAAGCTTTAACGCAGATGTCCCGATTATCAGTGTATGCTGTGCTTGCGGCTGGAGTCGCCGCCACTCTACCGATGGTAGTTTGGGGTGCCGGCGGCGACAGTGCGCACACCACCGCGCTCCTCTTCATTGCGGTGATACTTCTCGCTGCCAAGGCCTCGAGTCTTATCGAGCGCTTCGGCCAGCCGTCGGTCTTAGGAGAACTTTTGGTTGGTGTGGTGTTGGGTAACCTCGCCCTTGTTGGTATCACCATCTTTGAGCCAATCAAACAAGACGCCATTATTGCCTTTTTAGCGCAGCTCGGTGTCGTGATACTCCTGTTCCAGATTGGTCTCGAATCGAACTTTAAAGAAATGACGAAAGTTGGCTTACCAGCAGTACTCGTCGCGATCGCGGGAGTGGTGGTACCGTTTGGACTCGGTGTATACATTGTCGGCCCTTGGTTACTACCTGAGGCAGGCACCACTACGTTGCTGTTTCTGGGTGCTGCCCTGACCGCGACGTCGGTCGGTATTACCGCCCGGGTCTTTAAAGATCTTGGCAAACTTCAAACACGCGAGAGTCAAATTGTACTAGGAGCGGCCGTCATCGACGACGTGATGGGTCTGATTATTTTGGCGGTGGTCTCAGCTATCGCAACGGTAGGGGCAATTACTGGTAGCGCCGTGGCGATTATTATTCTTAAAGCCTTTCTCTTCTTAGGTGGCGCTATTGTTCTCGGGCAACTACTTGCGCCACACCTGAGTCTCTTTTTCTCAAAGATTCATGCTGGGGTGGGTATGAAGTTTACCCTGGCGTTCTCGGTCGGCCTTCT
>Ga0102934_1003239_pt1 | contig 11145 bp, 10 predicted proteins | sample SalPonR2_A_D1_MG_FD_78175 | JGI IMG/M metagenome (GOLD analysis project Ga0102934, IMG submission 78175) | Salt pond soil microbial communities from South San Francisco under conditions of wetland restoration - Salt Pond MetaG R2_A_D1_MG | ecosystem: Environmental > Aquatic > Marine > Intertidal...
TGAAAAAGAAAAAAGTATTTTATTGGCTTCTGAATCAGAGAGAAGAATTAATTTTTTTAAAAAGAAAAATTTTATATTTAAATCAATTTCAAGTAATATTGATGAAGATAAATTGATTAATAAAATACAAAATAAATTAGAAAACGCTTCCAAAAATAAAGAACAAATTATTATTGAGGGGATAAAGTGGATTGCTCTAGAAAAAGCAAAAAGTATATTAGAAAAAGATAAATATGTAATTGCCATGGATACAATTTTTATATTTAATAACCAGGTTATTGGAAAGCCAGAAAATTATGACACTGTTAAAAGAAATCTTTTGAATTTTAGTGGTAAAAAAGTATTTATTTATACCGGAATAGCTATTTTATATGGTGAAATAGAAAAGCTGGGATTTGAAAAAACTATTTTAGAATTTAAGGAGATTAGCAATGAGGATATCGACAGATATTTAAAATATAATAAATGTTTAGATAAAGCTGGTGGTTTTTCTATACAGGATGGTGGAATTAAATTGGTTAGAAATATCGAAGGAGATTACAATAACATTGTTGGAATACCAGAAAAAAAATTTACAGAAATGTTCAATGAAATTATCAATAAGTAATAATGGTATAATATTAAATAAAATTAATTGTATTTCTAAAATAATATATTGACAAAAAGATAATATAATATATTATATATAATAAATAAAAGAAAGGAGAAATAATGTCTTTAGATCTTGAAAATGAATTTTCGCTATTAGCTTCAAATTGGGCACGAACTTTGTGTGTTTTAGAAAGATTAGAAATTATAGTTGATGATTATAATGATCGAACAACTTTACAACATGATGTGCATAAAGATAAAAAGAATCCAGATGAATCAGAAGATCAACTTAAAGGGGAATTTGATATTCAAATTTCTACATTAAAGAGAAGTTGGCAAAATGTTGAAAATAAATTACATATATTAATAAATGATTTGTTTGAATGGTATGCTGGTAGAGAGGTAAATAATATAGAGAATTCAATAGTTGATAATTTAAGTAAGTGTTTATACAAATCTTTGAAAGAAAAAAAAGTTGATTCTTCAAATTCAGGTGAGAGTAAAAATGATGAAAATAAAAACAAAGATAGTAATGAAAAAGAAAATATTTTAGGAGGGAATGTTTCTCCTGTAAAAAGCAAGTTTTCCCATAAAAGAGGTGCAAAATCAAAAGGAGTTCAACGATTTAATAAATTATTCAATAATATGATAGGGGAAGATTTCAATAAAGATGAAAGATTACAGGAACATGAAGATTTTAATCATAAAAAAAACGATAAAGAAAAAAAGAAAAATAATCAATAAATAATGTGGGGTTCCAATGAAATTAAATCTAAATGTTAAAAAAATAAAAACTGAGAATTTAAGTTGTTATAATTATGTTTATTTATCAAGAGATAATTTAGAAAAATTATCAGGTGACGATCTTGATCCAAGTAATTATATTTTAGAGATTACCAGTGAAAATAATGTTAAGATATGGCATAAATCTTATCATATTTTGGATGGAATTGATATCAAAGATAATAACATTTATATACCATCTCATTTACTTGATAATCTTTTAATTAAAGAAAATGATAATGTTTCAATAGATATTTTTGATTATTCAGATTGTTTACAAATTAAAAAAATTCGAATAATTCAAAAAAATCCAGATAAAAAAGAGAGACCTTTGTCAATGAAAAGGGATAATATTTTGTATAAATTATCAACAATTAATTATCCTATAAAAGAAAATTTTACTGTTATGATTCCTGTTAGAATGAAAAATGGGGAAGACATTTTTGGTAAATTTCTTGTAGATGAAATAGTACCATATACAGATGATGAAAATGTTGAAGAAAGTTTACCTTTTGTTTTTCCAGAAGAAGTAAGGTCAAGTAAAGATGTTGAAATATTTGCTGATTTAGGGAATTTGAAGAAAAAAAATATTATTGGATTTAAAAAAATTGGGGGCTTGGATAAAGAAATAAGAAAAATTAAAGAAGTAATAGAACTTCCATATAAATATTCTAAAATATTTAATAAAATAGGTGTAAAACCTTCAAAAGGGATACTTTTAAAAGGGCCGCCTGGAACAGGCAAAACTCTTATAGCAAGGGCAATATCAGAAGAAATAAATGCTAATTTTATAAAAATAAACGCATCTGAATTATTTTCTCAATATGCCGGACAAGCAGAAAAAAAATTAAGAGAACTATTTCAAGAAGCTAATGAATCGAAGAGGGCAATAGTGTTTATTGATGAGATCGATGCCCTAGCCGTAAAACGAAGCGAAGCTCAAGAAGACTTTTCAAGAAGATTAGTTGGGCAATTTTTGCCATTAATGGATGGAGTAGAACAAGATGGGCGAGTAGTCGTTATTGGAGCAACGAATCGACCTTCAGCAATTGATCCTGCTTTTAGAAGGCCTGGAAGATTTGATAAAGAAATTACAATAGGGATTCCGGATAAATCTTCAAGAAAAGATATTTTCAGAGTTCATACAAAAAATATGAATTTATCTTCCGATGTAGATTTAGATTTTATTAGTGACAAAACTTTTGGTTGTGTTGGTGCAGATATTGAGGCTATATGTAGAGAAGCTGGTGTAAATGCTATTAATAGATTAATAAAAAAAGAAAAAAAAGGTGAGAAAGATTTTGCTTTTCAAGTTGGCCAAGAAGATTTTAATAAAGTAATTGAATCTATTGTTCCCTCTACTTTAAGAGAATTACGACAAGATATTCCCATGGTTGATTGGCATAAAGATATTATTGGGTACAATAAGACTAAAAAAATATTATTAAATAATATTAAACTTTCATTAGATTATTCAGATAGTTTTCAAAAAATGGGTATAAATACTTCTTATGAAACTTTATTGATTGGACCTAAACTTAGCGGAAAAAAAACATTAGTATATGGGTTAGTAAATAAATTAAAAATAAATATTAATGAGGTTAATTTATCTAAATGGGTTTTTAAAGAAAATTTGGAAGATTATTTTTTTAAACTTATAGAAGTTGCTAAGGCAAGCAAACCAACTGTTGTCTTGTTTCCCTCTATTGATGAGTTGTTAAATGTTATAAAGGAGGATACAATTTTAAAGCAACGGGTAAATAAAGTTTTTATTGACTATTTTGATAAAATATCATCAACTGATAAAATATTTACAATATTTACTGCAGAAAATAAAAATGAAGTTTATGATAGTTTTTATAAAAACAGTAGGATCGATAAGATAATTGAATTAGAGAAATTTACTGAGAAAGATTCTAAAAATCTTATCGATACAGTTGTTCCAAATAATATAAAAAATAGTAAAAAAATAAAAAACGAATTATATAAAAAGTATAAACATCTATTAGTACCTGGAGAAATATTAAATAAAATGAAATTTGATTTATATGATTGTTTAATAAATAGCTAAAGTAAGGAGGCTAATATGGCGGAATGGTATATATTACAGATTGGATGTCCAGCATGTGTATTTGAAGGTAGAGACGCAGGGCCACCATCGAAATGGCGCCATGCTGATTGTGGTGGAATTATGGAAGTATCTGATGAAGCAAAATTAAGATGTAAGAAATGTGGAATGGAATCACATATACAAAATTGGCGCTGGGGGTGTCCAAAACATGGATCCCTTGATCGAGAAGATTATTTTAGGAAAACTAATTCAACTGCATTAGCTTCACATGTGTCTGTTGCAGCTGCTATGACAAGTCGAACTGGTCAAAAATGGCTAATGAGGTTTTTAAAGAATTTAGGGGAATGGTAAAATAAGATTGGAGGAAATGATGCCAAAAGAAAGAGAAAGGGAAACTCAAAAACAAGTAGCATTGCAACATATTGATGATATTTGGGACAGAATAATATTTTATTTAGAAACTTTAGAAATAAAAAATAATGAAAGAGAACAATATTCAAGAAGTTATATAAAAGAAAAAATTACAGCAGGAGTAATGTCTTTAAAAAAATTACAGTCAAAAACGATTGAAGATTTAGAAAGAATTCTACAAATAGTATTGCTTAGTTTTGTTAGGGGAGCAAAAAATAAAGCATTTAATTTTACTGTTGATTCTGAATTAAAGTGGCTTCTAAAAGATTATATTAAATGGTTTAGTGGTCGTTTTAATTGTGAGTGGTCAAATATTGATAAATATTCATTACCTATAATTAAGGCAATAGTCACTCGTGATTTTGAAGAGGTAAGATCAAATTTACCTGATATAAATGAAGAATATGAAGAAGAGGAAGAAGTTGATATGAACAGTATAATGGAAAAATTTACTATAGCTCAAACTGCTGTAGATAAAAGAGAAGATAGTTGGGTTGAAAAGGAAAATTTTGAAGCAGAACAAACTAAACATCAAAGAGGAAATATAGAAAAAGGAATAAAAAGAATTAGGGAAAACTGGAATGAGCCAGAAGACATTAGATGGTTTGAAAAAAGAATAGTACCATTACTGATGGAAGATAATAAATCAAAGAATTACAGGTTGTATAAAGAAGGGACTAAAATTCCAGAAAGAAACGAATATAATGTAGTTATAATTAAAAATAATAAATTATTTAAAGAATTAGAAAAGAAATATCCTGATGATATAGAAAAAATTGAAACTTTAGAAGAGTTACCAAATTCATTTTTAAATAAAATATAAAAACATTATAAATGAATATAAATTATTAGATATACAATTCATGAAAATTAAAATTGAATAATGAAATTGTTATAAACTATCATTTCGTTCGGAATCAGCTTAGTAAAATGAAGTAATCAAGTTGATTCCGAACGAAAGCTATCATTTTTAAAATACAAATAAAAAGCATAATAGAAATTATCAAATATTAACTATACATAAAAAATATTATAATTGTAAACATTATTGCTATCAAATTTGCTCCTAATAATTTTCTTGCTAAGTTATTGTTTGATTTAGAAACAACCATACCATTTGCAAATAATCCTGAAATAAGTAAAACATGCCAGGTCTTTAGTTTGACACTTGCTATAAAAAGTGTTCTGTTGAGAAAATTATGCCAGATATTGTAAAATCCCGATCCGGTAGATAGATTGTTATATTTGAGAACATTGAAAAAAAGTATATTGCTTATGAAAAAAAATATAATTGACATTAAAAATGATGTTAAAGAATAAGATAGATTGCCTTTAAAAAGAAAAAAAATACCGGCCATCAATAAGGCAAATGAAGTAAAAAATTGAAAAATATATTTAAAAGCAATGTGATGCCACATTATTCCTAAAAACAAAATTATTAATGAAAATCCAACTATCCCTATGAGAAAATATTTTACAAAATTTTTCATTATTATCTCCTTTATATAATTTTATAATAAAAGAAAATATATATAATTTCAAGGATATATTAGTAAAATAAAATATTATTTAAAACATATTTTTGGTATTTATAAGGTTAAGCCACTTGAAATAAATTATCAAAAGGTGAACCCTAATCCAGCATTGATTGTATCTGTTGTGTCGTAATCACCTGAAATAACGAGGGATTTTAAAAATAGTCTGAATCCGAATGTCGCGAAAATTTCATTTTCTTTAAAAATATAATAATAATTATTTTCTTCGGTTATTGAATTATAAAAATAAATTTCTTCATAATTATTTACAATTTGGCCTCCACCTCCATAAACCTGGAAAAAGGATAGAATATTATATGAAATTCCAAATTTATAACTGTATAAAACGATCTCATTCTCATCTAAATAATCATCTGATGGAATATCAATTTCATCAGCTAAAGTTTTTTCACTATTTCCAATCATGAAAAGATGTTTGGCCGATCCGAAAAATCCAAAGTTGTTATTTAAAACTGTAAATATGGTGTATCCGGCTACACAGGGATCTATTTGAAAGTTGGTATCTACATCGAAGGTAACCCCTAATTTAAAATTACTCTTTTTTTTCTTTTTAGGTTTTAGTTTATAATCAAATATTCCCAGGTTGTATGAGGTTTTCTTATTTAAAGATAAAAGAGAATAGTGGGAGTATTTATTTTCAAGGTCTTTTTTTTCTAAAACTAAATCTGTAGTTTTATTATTATTTAGTATTATTTTTGGTATAAATATATATTTTATATCGTCTTCATCAGTATTTTTATCCGCTTTTTGTAATGGATAGTTTTTTCCAATAATAATTTCTAATAATTCTGTGAGATTTTTTGCAAACTGGCTTTCAATATTATTTTTATTGTTATAGAAAGCTGGTTTAACTAAAAAATACCTATTTTTCGAAATATCATTGATATTTAATTTAGTTAATAATCCATTTATTATATCCTCCATGTCATATATAATCAATTCAGAAAGAAGTTCAATTTCTTTTGATGTATTCTCAGTGACCTTATTTACTTTTTCCCATGATATATTCAAATTTTTATATATTTGAGATAAATAAGTATCATAAATGGAGATATAACCATAAAATTGATAGATTAATAATTTGACCTCTTTATATTTTTTTAATGCTTTTTTTCGGAATTTTGCATTTTCATAATTTAATGAAACGGCTGTATTATAAGTTGTAGCTATTTTGTTGAGTGTATTTCTGATTTCGTTGTAATATTGTTTTGCTAATTTTTTTTTATTTATTCCTATGAGCACTTGATAGATGCCATCATAATTATTTTCTTCAAGTATTGTAAAATTTATTTTTCGTAAATTGCTTTTAATATTTAGTTTTTCATTTAAATAATCTTTTATATAAGTTCTATCTTCATTAAATTTTATTTCTAAGTATTCTGTGTTGGTAGTTTTTTTTACATTTACCTGTAATCGATTTGTTAATAATGAAAGTGCATTTGAGAGGGCTTTTTTCCTTGCCTTTCCAATGTTATCAATTGAATCATCATAATAATATTTCCCTTTAGAAATGATGTAATTTTTATATTTTTCTAATTTTTGAAGTTCCGGTATATTTTTGTTTTTCCACTCTTCAGCATGTAAAATATATATTTTTAGAAAAATTAAGAAAATAATAAAAAATTTATTAGGTTTCATAAATATATAATAAAATATATTGATTTAAAAATCAATAAATTTATATTTAATTTATAAAAAAACTTGAAAATTATAATTATATGAATAATATATAATTAAGGAGGGGATGTTAATGAGAAAAAGTTTATTTATTGCAGTAGGTATTTTAATTTTTGGTATTATTATTGGTTGTAGTGCTACAAGAAAAAGTGTAATTGAAAAAAATGATGATTTTCCAAAGTGGTACCCAGGCGGAGGTGAAGATACTATAATTTTTGACCAGGTAGATGGAAGAGAATATATGTATTTTTATGGCATGGATGACAGTTCTACCATAAAAGGTGCTAATAAAAAAGCTAGAAGAGAAGCTTTTGGAAAAATAGTTGATTCCTTAAAATACTATGTAAATTCTAAAAAAATAAAAAATTTATATGATGAGATGAATGTTGATCCAAATACAAGAAATGATATAACCGATCATTTTAATGAGATATTCAAGAGTGAGTCTGTTGATGTTAGTTTTAGTGGTGCAATAGAATTAAAAACAGAATATTATAAAGTGAAAAGATATTCAGAAAAAAGTGATTATCCGGTTTTGTATCATAGATGCTTTATAAGAATGGGAATTCCACTGGAAAGTGTAAATAAATATTTCCAAAAGAAAACAAGAGAATTTATTAATCAAATGTATGAGGAATAATGTCTAAAGGTGATGTTAAAAGATGATGGATGACTTAAAATATATAAAAGGAGAGTCGGAGATTCCAACAATTTTTGTTGTTGGAATCTTAATTGCTTCATTTGTTATAATGTTATCAATTTTTGGATCAGATAACGATAAAACAAACGATTCTTATAAATCTTATTCTGGCAGCAGTGAAAATGTTTCAGGTAATATACAAAATGATTTGAAAAAACAGCATAAGTTATTGTTAAATAAATATCAGAATCTACTCGAGAAGAACAAAAATTTAAAAAGTAAAATTGAAGAATATGAAAATTATAAAAAAAAATATTTATCGTTAAAAGAAGAATATAAAAAAGTTTTAAAAAAATACGAAAAAAAGATGATGAAGGAACGAGAAAAAGTAGATAATTTATTTGATGATTCTTGATACGTCGGGAAAGTAATAGTGAAAATTAAAAAAAATATATTGTTTTATTTATTTATACTGGTAATGATGTCTTCTTGTTGTAGACACTATACCAATGTAAAAAAAGAATTTAAAATTGGTAATAAGATATCCAGAAAAAGAATTTCTATTAATTCTAAATTTAGCAATGGGAAAATAAGAATAGATATAGAAGAGGAACAGTTTAGTAATAAGTATAGAAGAGAGATATATATAACAAAAAAAGAGATATCAAATTACAAAAAATGGTATGGTGATCCGTTTACATTTATTGGAGGAATGATTTATAAATTATTAACTCTTCAGCTAACAGAAGTTTTAGTTTTACCCATTGCAATTTTTAATGGGAGTGGAGAGTATAAAACTCATAAACAAAAGGGGGATTGGGAAAAAACAGGTCAGTATGAAGAAATTAAAAGTAAAGGGCTTGCAAATTCATTAATTAAGTTAGAATTGAATAATAATAATTTTTTAGAAATTGGATTTCCTTCGAGAAAAATTACAAATACTCATGGGAATGTTTACTTTGATATTATATACAAAAACAAATTGGTAATAAACAGGGATTCTATGTTATGGAATAAAAAAGTATTTAGAGATATAAAACCTTTTTATGTGAAAGCAAAGATTATTTTTATTGAAAAAAATATCCAGAAAAAAATAAAAATAGGACCATTTAAAAATATAAAATCATTAAGTCCTAATTATCTTAAGAATTCAAATTATAGTAAATTAAATATAGAAAAAAAAATCAATGATAAAATTAACAAATACAAAAATAATTTTAAAAACAATTATATATATTTGAATAAGAATAAACTTGTTAGAACTGCAAGATATTATATTGGGAGACCGTATCAGTGGGGTGGAGAAAATTACTGGGGAGTTGATTGTTCCGGTTTCATTCAATATGTTTTCAAGCAAATTGGATATAAATTTCCCAGAACAGCTGTTGAACAGTTTTGGATAATGGATAAGTACATAGATAATGAAAATCTTCAGTATGGAGATTTGTTGTTTTTTAAATTTAATGATAGAATAGACCATGTAGGTATTTACATGGGAAATAATAAATTTATTCATGCATACAGTGGGGCCGGTAAAGTTACAATTAGCAGATTAGATGGTAGATTTTTAAGAAAATTTTATAAGGGTGGAAGAATTAATTGATTTAAAGGTTTTAATTGTAAACTATATAAATATATAAACTTGAACTTTGTTTTTATTTAAAAAATCAAGAAAGCATATTTAGGAGGTATCATGAAAAAATATCTATTTATTCTATTATCAATTATTATGATTTTAACGATTCACATTTATTCTATACCAGAATCACCTGAAATACGTGAAAAAAAAGTAATTAAAAGGGCAAGTTGGGTAAATACACCAGATTCCATAAGAAAAAATTTTGTCTTCGTTGAAGGTGGAGAGTTTGAAATGGGTCATGATTATAGTTATGATGATGATGAAAAACCAGCACATCAAGTAAAACTTGATAGTTTTTATATTTATAAATATGAAGTAACACAAAAATTGTACAAAAAAGTAACGAAGGAGAATCCATCACATTTTAAGGGAGAGAACAGACCTGTAGAAGAAGTAAGCTGGTATGATGCAGTTAAATTTTGCAATAAGTTGAGTAAAATGTATGGGTTAACACCTGTATATAAAATAAGTGGAAACAGTGTAAGCTGCAGATGGGATGCAAATGGATACAGACTCCCCACAGAAGCTGAGTGGGAATATGCAGCACGGGGAGGGCAAAAATCTAAAGGATATAAATATAGTGGTAGTGATAGTGTATCACGTGTTGCCAATTATAAAGATGGATTAGCCTATGGAACCGATTCTGCAGGGGATGATAAACAATCAAATGAATTAGGACTATATGATATGAGTGGAAATGTACGTGAGTGGTGTTGGGATCGGTACGATGAAGAATATTATAGTTATTCAAAGTACTATAATCCTAAAGGGCCTTCAAAAGGAACAAATCGGGTTCTAAGGGGAGGCGGTTGTGGTGATTGGTATGAAGGAGTTGATGTATGGTGCCGTTATTATTATGAACCGGATAATACAAGAGATGATTCCGGTTTTCGTATAGTTAGAAATATTTATTTAAAATAATCTTATAAATTGCTATATTGCATTAAAATATAAATAAGAGATTAGTTAATATTTGATTTTTTGATTATGGGAGGAAGGTATGAATTTCAAAAAGATATTATTGTTTTTTATTTTAGTTATTTTAGTTTCTTCAATTAATGCTCAATCATTTAATGTTTTATTAAAAAAAGCTAAACAGGGTGATATGAAGGCACAGGAAAAACTTGCTTATAAATATTATTTTGGTGAAGGAATTAAGCAAAATAAAGAAAAGGCATTGTACTGGTATAGATGGTCGGCAAAGAATGGATATCCCTATGCTCAAACTATTATGGGAGCGTTTTATGAAAACGGTCAAATTTTAGATAAAAATATTAATAAAGCAATAAAATGGTTCAAAAAGGCAGCAATGCAGGGAGATTTAATGGCTGTAAAATTTTTATTGAATTATGAAACTTTCAAATTAGCTAATATATCTGAAATCAAAAAAAATATGGAGGAAGAGATTAAAAACTTGAGAAATTCAGAAATATTTAAGGATAAAAGTGAGTTCGAAACAAAAAAGATGTATAAAGATAGAATAGCAAAAGCGAAAAAAAAATTGAAAAAATTAAAAAGTAAATTTGGTATGAAAATGAAAAAAGAAATTGAAAAATGTTATGTTTTAAAAAAGAAGAAGATCAAAAATTCTATTGAAAAAGTTGTATTGGAAGTAGAAGATATTGGACGTTATAAAGCAGAAAACCAGGTTTTCCCCATTACTTTTAAAGGGGTAACCATGAAGGTTCATGTTCCTATAAATGAAGCTAAAAGTTTTAAAGAAAATATTGATAAAACTAAAGTCATAGCCTACAAAAAATTAAAGGATAATTTAGAA
>Ga0102934_1003240_pt1 | contig 11143 bp, 7 predicted proteins | sample SalPonR2_A_D1_MG_FD_78175 | JGI IMG/M metagenome (GOLD analysis project Ga0102934, IMG submission 78175) | Salt pond soil microbial communities from South San Francisco under conditions of wetland restoration - Salt Pond MetaG R2_A_D1_MG | ecosystem: Environmental > Aquatic > Marine > Intertidal...
CCTTTCTGCTGGGGCCGCTTCTGATTAAACTGGAAAACAGCGGAACCGGGTTAAAGCTGATACTCACCATCGTATTAACCGCCCCCTTGTTTCTTCCTATGGGGGTTCCCTTTCCGTTTTTGTTGCGATCGATCACCTCCCTCAAAAACGGAAAATCGCTCTACCCGTGGATGATCGGCTTCAACAGCATTACCTCACTCGGTGGCGGGGTGCTGGCGATGATTGCCGCCATGAGTATAGGTTACACCTCGGTTACCCTTATAGGGGCTGCCTGCTATTTTTCATTGGCACTACTCGCCGGCCGGAATACCAGAAATAACGTCTAATGGTACCACCATATAACCTTTTACTTGTCAAATTCTGAGCTTAAGTTTATACTAAACCAAAATCAGTCTATATAAGTTGGTATATATGAGTTCAGACAATGAGGATAAAACACTTTTAGAGCCTGTAAAGAAAATCAGGCTGTATGAAAGCATCGTAAAACAAATTCAACATCTAATAAATGAGGGCGAACTGAAACCGGGGCAGAAACTTCCGCCCGAGCGGGAGTTGGCGGAAGATCTGAACGTAAGCCGTACCTCAATCCGTGAGGCCCTGCGGGCACTGGAAATGATGGGATATCTAGAATCTAAAGTGGGGATCGGCGGCGGGACTTTCATCAAGGAGATATCACTGAATAATATTTTATCTCCCTTTTCAAAAATGCTGCTGAAAAACGGCGATTTTATCATCGAGCTGTTGGAGATGCGGCTTTTCCTTGAAATAGAGGCCGCCCGGCTGGCAGCTATTCGAAGAAGCGATGAAGACCTAAAAAACATGCAAGCGGCAATTGATCAAATGGAAAATGAGATCAATCATGATAAATCGGGGTTGAACGGAGACAACAATTTTCACTATGCCCTCTCCGAGGCCGCCGATAACCGGGTACTCAAGCACTTTGTAAATATGTGCGGAGATCTTTTAGAGGTCGAGCGTGAAGCCCATCTCAATAACAATGAGGGTGAATCGGAAAAAGCGCTGGCCCAACACAAACAGCTGTTAACGGCAATTAGAAATAGGGACGAGGAACAGGCACAAAACCTGATGCGCAACCATATCCTCAATATTTCAAAAATAATAAAGTCGGAACATCTGAACCAGGAAAACGAGTAAGCGGACGCCGCCCTGATGAAAGATACAGACCGCCTCCGGCCGCTCCTGTTCACAATTCTTGCACCGGTATTCTGGAGTACCGGCGGCGTTGGGTTGCGCCTGGTAGAGGCATCAGCATGGCAGGTGCTGTTTTGGCGGTCCCTCTTCATGACGATTTTTCTCTTATCCTGGAGTTTAATTAAAGAGGGCCCCCGAATTCTCCCCTCCTATTACCGAACCGTTGTACAGGGCAAGTGGGTAACCATATTTTTCAGCCTTTCAATTATGTTTTATGTGTTCTCTATTACGAATACTACCGTAGCCGATTCGCTGCTCATTCAGGGCACTGCACCTATCCTGATAGTGTTCCTCGGATGGCTGCTTCTGGGAGAACCACTCAAAAGAGTAACCATTGCCGGCCTCCTGGCAGTTGCTCTAGGCATAACTGTAATCATGATTCCCTCCTTAAGAAACGGCGGCCTTTCAGGTAATTTTTTTGGACTGGCAAAGGCGGGTGCCTTTGCAGCCGGTACCATCGCTATACGAAAGCGCAAGAGTGTTGCCTTACTGCCGGCAATAACTACCGCTTCGGCTTTTACGACACTCATCTCACTCTTCTTTGTGTCGTCTCTCTCGGTCACCCCTATTTCACTGTTGATACTCTGCTACCTCGGTTTTTTTCAAACCGGCATTGCCTTTCTTTTCTTTACCTCCTGGTCGGGCAAACTCACCTCATCGATCACAGGCCTCATCGTTATCCTCGAAGCTGTCCTGGGACCGCTTTGGGTATGGCTCTTTTTGAATGTCAGACCACCCAATACAACCTTGCTCGGCGGTGCAATAATATTAACCGCCCTCGTTGCCCACACCCTTCTCTTCTACAGAGGGAAAAATCCCGCCTGAGGAGGCGCTGGTGGAGGCACCGGAGGAGGTACCACCTCCAGCTAAGGGTTCTATCTCATTTAACGAAATCTGTCTGCGGACCGGGTTTTCGAGTATCCTCTTGCGCCGCTTCTCGTGATACATGCGGGCGTCGGCCGATGAAACCAGTTCGTCTATACTCTCCCCGTCTTTCGGGTGCACTGCATATCCGGCACTCACTTTTACCTCGACAGAAGTAGTACCGATAATAAGAGGCTCTTCAAACAGACGGGCGACAGCCTCGGTATAACCGCCTATACCGGTGGACCGAGGGAGGATTCCCAGAAACTCGTCGCCCCCGATCCGACACAGTTCCAGGGAACCCTTAAACCGGTCTTTCATCCTTTCGGCAAAGCCTAGTAGTACCGCATCACCCATACGATGGCCCATATGATCATTTATCTCCTTAAACTTGTCTAGATCGATGTAGATAATTGCAATAGACTCCTCCCCCTTTTCATTGTTGGAACCAGCCCTTTGAAAGCGTTCTGCGAGCCTCTCGTAGGCGTATTTTCGGTTGAACAAGCCCGTAAGGGGATCAGAGTACAGGAGCGAATAAATCTCCCGCTCCTTATGTTTTCTCTCGGATATATCCTGAAAAATTACATAGGAGCCTATTTGATCGCGGTCGATATTGATGGGAAAGGCGATAACCTCGACCTCAAGGTTTTTTCCGCTGCTGCTCTTCCTCACGGTCTCATACTGAAAAGACTTTCCCTCGTAAAGCACACTCCGGGCATAGACCTCCGCCTCATCCCGGCGTTCCTTCGGAACTAAGAGGGAAATGAGCCCGTGCCCTGCTACTTTCCCTCGCTGATATTCAAAAATGCTTTCGAAGGGAGTGTTCACATCAACAATTTTTCCATCTTTGTCTACAATTGCTACCGGATTGGGGGTATTCTCGAAGAGCTGCTTGAAATAGGCCTTTTCCACTTTCAGATCAAAGAGCGCCTTATCTTCTACCCGAGTGTCCCTGTACATGGCAAACATTCCCACTGCCTGATTGTGAATAATAACGGGACTTCCCACGGCCTCCACATCTATTAACTCTCCCCGGCTGTTTTTTCGTTTTGTTTTAGCAGCCATGGCCTCTTTCTCAAACACCTGCTTTCTAAAGTACTCCGATTCTTCTTTTAAGTCCGAGGGAACAATAAAGTCGACAATAGATTTTCCTAGAAGCTGATCTTTCCCGTATCCGAAGAGTTTTTCAAATTCAAGATTCACATCAAGCACCAGTTCATTGTCATCCAAAATCGCAATCGGATAGAGTGAACGGTTAAAGATCTGCTCCAGAAACTCCTCTTTCTCCTGCAGCTTTCGTTCAGTCTCCTTTTCCCGGCTTATATCTTTATATATCACGTAGTTTCCAGCAATTTTCCGGTCGATAATGACCGGGTAGCCTATGGCGAGGAAATCAAGCAGTTCTCCGGATTTTGTTACCCGTTTTACGTGGGCCTCTACTCTCTCCTGATTCACCACCCGCTTAAAGAGCTCCCGGGCAGCCTCGAAGCTCTCCTCCGGGACTACAAGCTTATCGATGTCACGTCCTATCACCTCAAACCGAGAGTACCCAAATACAGCCTCGAAGCTCTGATTTATATCGATAATATTACCGTGGTTGTCTAAAACAACAATCGCGTCGGGGAGGCTGTTGAACAACTCTCTCCCATAACCGGACTCAATCGACATTTCCTCATAGAGGGCCTCGTCGTGAAACTGGTTGAACTCCAGAAGAAAAGTGCGGTTTTCCGGTTGAAGAGGGGACGGACAAACTTCTACCTCTAAAAGCCGGCCTGTGCTGTCGCTTATTTCTCTCCAAGAGGGAGAGCCTGACTGAATGACCTCCTGCACTATATTTGTATAGTAGGAATTGCTCAGCACCTGCACTTTCTCCGAGAAATTGAAAAGAGAGAGAAAGGCGCTGTTCATATCTATTATTCCATTCGTATCTGCAACTACTACCGGATTTTTTATATGGTCGAATATGGCCTTATAGAGGGTCTCTTGCATGGCCGACTCCTATAGTGTGGATACTAAAGAGTAGGCAATTACCCATGCCGGGTCAAGTCCGACACAAAATCCTCATTGAACACCTACTAAACACTCTTTTTCAATTTGACTTTGCTTTTTTGCTTTATTATATTTTTAATGACCGTTGGTCAGTAAATTACCACTGGTCATACAAAGTACTTTCATGCAAGTTACACATAAGGTGAGGAAATGTGAATGGGAATCAGTGAACGCCGGGAGCGTGAGCGAGAGGAACGGCGCAAGGCAATCATCAAAGCAGCCAAAAAGGTCTTTTTGGAAAAGGGAATTGAGCACGCCACCATGAAGGATATTGCGGCGGAGGCGGAACTCAGCAAGGCCGCCCTCTACCTCTACTTCAAAAATCGTGAAGAGCTTACCTTTGAACTGCTGCACATATCCTTTTCTAAAATAAAGGGACTGATTCAAACTGCCTCCAAAGGAGAGGCCGGGGGTTTCAAGCGGCTCCAAGCCGTCGGCAAGGCATTTATGCAGTTCTACCGGGAAGAGCCGGAATACATCTATTTCTCTCTTGTAATAGAACGCTACTCGTATTCAATCGCCAACAACCTTCCCGCAGCAAATCGCTGTCTCGACCTCATCAATGAGATCCAGCAGATAATCGAAACCCTGTTAAAAGAAGGGATCGAGGACGGTTCGATCCGACCGGACCTCGATGTAGAAAAAACAGCGGTGGTATTTATACATGTAGCCACCAGCTTTATGCAGCGGGTATCCACTCTGGAAGAGACCTTTGTCAAAGACGAGGCCTACAAACCCTACGAATTAGTTGAACATATGCTGACCATTTTTCTTTATTCACTGAGATAGGACCATTGTACTAGGAGTACGCAATGAAAAAACTTTACCGCTACCCTTGGCTTAACATCATACTCATTTTGGGAGTAACTATCTTTTTTGCAATTCAGCTCCCAAAAACACAGCTCGACAACGATGTAATGAACTTTATTCCGGAAGACCATCCCGAGGCCCTTGCCTTCGAAAAAACCACTGACCTCTTCGGAAGCAGTATGATCCTGGGAGTGGGTATTAAATTCGAGCAAAACACCCTCTTCACAGCAGAACACCTGCACCTGCTCCAACAACTTACCGACCAGTTTGACTCCTTCGACAATGTAGAGAGTGTGATGTCCCTCTCAAACACCGACTTCATTGAGGGAACCCAAGAGGGCATGAAGGTCTCTCCTTTAGTTGGGGAGAACTTTCAAGGTACTGAAGAAGAGATCCTGCAGATAAAGAAAAAGCTATTTAACTGGGACATCTATGAGGGAACCCTTTACTCAGAGGATTTTACCGCCACCCAAATCCTGGTGACCTTTGAGGACGGCCTTGAAGCCCACCAGCGATCCACACTTTACTATCAGATAGAAGATGCCATGGAAGAGATTGAAGGCCCTCCCCTTGAGTATCATATTGCCGGGAACCCTGCCATCACCGTGCTTATTACCGACAACATGAAGGGAGATCTCACCACATTGATTCCCCTGGTAGTGATTGTCGTACTTCTTGCACTTTACCTCTCCTTTCGGCGGATAGGGGGTGTGATTATTTCAATGATCACGGTAATTCTCAGTACTATATGGACCGTCGGGGCCATGGCCCTGTTGGGGGTCCCCCTGTCGATGGTAGCCACCGTCATTCCCGTGCTGATGATCGCCGTCGGCAGCGCGTATGGAATCCACATAATAAGCCACTACTACGACGAACTTGCCCAGTGCCGGGAACAAGTCGGAAATGAAGAACATAAAGAAATTGTCTTTGAAACCATGAACAGAATCGGCCGCCCCGTATTTATGGCCGGACTCACCACCCTAGCCGGGTTTGGGGCCCTCTCTACAAGTGAAGTAGTTCCTATGCGCAATTTTGGTATTTTCACTGCCTTCGGAGTATTAGCGGCGGTGGTGGTAGCGATAATCTTCATACCATCTCTCCTGCTTGTACGAAAACAGAGCCTCCAGGCCTGCCCCGATACCACCCACGAAAACGGACAGGACCGGGACCAAACAAACCACAAAATTGTCATGGGGCTGTACCATTTTTTCAGCCGCCGTAAACTGAGGGTCCTCTTCCTGGCCGTTATAGTGGCAATTGGGGGCATTTACGGCAGTACAAAAGTTATCCGTGATAATGCAGTAATTGAATACTTCAAAAAGGACTCTCCGGTACGTCAATCCGACCGCTTTCTGCGGGAAAATTTCTCCGGCACGGAGTTCTTCGACATCGTTGTGCGCGGCGAGGAAAAGGGTGATCTTACCCATCCGGAAATACTTAAATCAATGGACAATCTGCAGCAGCACATAACAGAGGAATACGAGAAAGTCGCCAAAATCAACTCCTTCTCCGACTTCATCAAACGAATGAACCAGGTAATGAACTACCCCCCCGTATCCGCCGAAGCCGGAGCGGCAACGCAGATCACCGCCGTCTCTCAGCCGGATAAAACCGGCGAGGCTACAGGAGAGGCCACCGGAGAAGGGACCGGCGACACGGCAGACACATCCAGCTCGCAGAGCAGCGGATTCTCATTTTTCGACGAAAAAACCGGAGACGAAAACTCCAACAGCGACACGGGGAGCTTTGACAGCGGCTTTAGCGTGCAGGCCGACACCTCAGAATCGGAATCAGAGTACACCGACGGCTTCGGCGGGGGCTTTTCGGAGAGCCCCGGCAGCACTTCCGGCTCGGGCTCTGCAGACAGCTTCTCCGAAGGCTTTAGCAGCTCCGCCGATGCAAATTCAGAAGACCGCGGGCCGGCCCAAGCCCAGCAGGCTGGACGGTCCGCCCCTGACAAGACAGCCGGGCAAACCCAGGCAGGACAAACCCAGGGCGGGCCGGCCAAACCCACCGGCCGGCGGGCCAAGCTGCAGCCCGTCGACTTCTCCTCGCCCTTCACCTACGGCGACTTCGCCCTGCTGCTGAACGAAGCCCGGGCAGACTCCGAGGGCACAGAGCTCTCGGTGGAAGAGTTTGTGGACCGGCTCAACCGGCGGATGAACTACAAGGGCAGCGCCTACTACGAAATACCGTACAATCCGGACAAGTACCCGGCGGAAACGAGGGAGGAGCTGAAAAACCTCATCTCCCAGTACCTGCTGCTGTACTCCGGCAGCATGGACGAGTGGGCCGACGATGCACTCGAGCCGCGGCAGGTTCGCATGAGCGCCCAGATGCGCACCATCGGCACCCGCGAAACCAAGCCGATCATCGCCGGGGTGCACGACTACGTGGATCGCTACTTTCCCGACGGCTACAGCGTCGAAACCACCGGCTCGGCACTGGTCAAGAACGCCCTGACCGACCTATTGATCGACGCCCAGACCCGCAGCATCCTCATCTCCCTATCCCTGGTCTTTCTGATTGTAGCCCTCAACTTCAGATCGCTGATCGCCGGGATTTTCGGCATCATCCCCATGGGCTTTGCCATCATTATCAATTTTGCGGTGATGGGATTTTTCGGCATTAAGCTGGACATCAGCACCGCCATGGTCGCCTCGGTGGCCATCGGAATCGGCATCGACTACACCATTCACTTCATGTCTAACTACCACTACCATCGCATGCAGTCCGACGACATCGAGACAGTCACCGTCAACACTCTTCGTACCACCGGTCGGGCTATCACCATCAACGCCTTCGCCGTTGCCGCCGGATTTGCCGTGTTGATCTTCTCCAACTTCAACCCGCTGATGTACCTTGGCATGCTGATCGCCCTGACCATGTTTACCGCGTCACTGGCGGCAATGACCCTGCTGCCGGTGCTCTTGAATATATTTAAACCCAAATTCATATCAAAAGAGCTCAAATCAATGAGCATAGGAGGCTAATATGCAAAAACTTTATTATCAAAAACCGGGCGCCGGAAACGTCGCGCGAAGGGCGGCCGCAAAAGTCGCTCTGATGGCCGCAGCCCTTCTCTTTCTCCCGGCAGCCGGCCTCTTCGCCATCACCGGCGAAGAAGTAGCCGACAACGTCTACAACCGGGACACCGGCGACACCATGCACTCGCTGGTTGAAATGAACCTGATAGAATCCGACGGCACCACCAACAGCCGCACCGTGGAAAACTGGACCAAAGAAGCAGAGGACGAAACCTCCAAGTCGGTCATAGTCTTCCACAAACCCGCCTCGGTTGAAGGCACCCGCTTTCTGACAGTTGAAAACAAAGACCGCGACGACGACCAGTGGATCTACCTGCCGGGGCTCGGCCGTGTCCGCCGCATCGCCGCCTCGGAAGGCGACAGCTCCTTCATGGGCACCGACTTTACCTACGATGACATGCAGTCCCGTGATGTCGACCAAGACACCCACACCCTCCTTCGCGAAGAACAACAGGCAGGCCGCGAATGCTACGTCGTAGAATCAGCCCCAAAAAACCCCCAGGACTCACAGTACTCCAAACGCATCCAGTGGGTCGCCAAGGACATCTGGATACCGGTCAAAGTCGACTTCTACGACTCCTCCGGCGATCTCCTCAAAACTCTCACCGTCTCGCGCATCGAAAAAGTCCAGGGCTTCTGGACCACCATCGACACCACCATGAAAAACCAACAGACCGGCCACGCCACCGAGCTGAACATTAAAAAACTGGTCTACAACGAAGACCTGCCGGACAATCTATTCACCACCAATTTTCTACGTACAGGGAGGCCGTAATGCTACGTATTACTAATAAAAATTTTTATAAATCCTTAGGAGCGAGCATTGCTCCTTCGGAACAGAATGCCAAGGGCAGCCTCACAGCACAGACCCTTCCTAAGGGCCGTCGCAGGGACGCTTTGTTTCTCTTTTCAGCACTCCTGGCCATCCTGGCACTGACCGCCGCCCCGCTCCACGCCGATGATTTCAGCGAGGGCTTCGGCGGCGGCTTCAGCAGCGACGAACCCGCCGCCGAAAGCAACAGTAGCAGCGAGACCCAACCCGCCGCCCAACTCGAATGGGGCGGCTTCATCAGCACCACCATGCGCAGCTACATCGATACAGACGATCCCGGGGACAGCCCGGTGACCACCTACCCCGAAGTCGGCCTCGACCTGCACTACTCCGCCAAAAACTCCGAGGCGGTGGCCAACCTCCGCTTCCACCGCAACTGGCTCTACGACGCCGGCCTCGAACAACAAGCTTCGGGCCACCAGAACGTACTGTGGTATCTGCAGCAGATGATCGACGAGGCCTACCTGCGCCTCTTCTACGACAACTTCAACCTGCAAGCCGGCTTTTTGAAGGAGGTCTGGGGCACCGGCGACCAGTCCCACGTGGTCGACCTGCTGAACCCCACCGACTACTACGACTACGTGAACATCGACTACATCGACCGCAAAACCGCCGAGTTCATGTTCAAACTGAACATCCCCTTCGCCATGAACGGCCTGGTCGAACTGGCCTACGTGCCGACCTTTACGCCGGACAGTAGTCCGCTCTACGGCGATTGGGCGCCACAGAGTGTTAGTCAAATAACCTCCATTATAGAAACTGACTCACTAACACTAAATCAACCAGATACGAACACCATTTCCAATGGCCAGGCGGCCCTGCGGGTCTCCGGAACCGCCGGCGGAATGGACCTTGCCGGAACCTACTACTTCGGCTACCTGCGGCAGCCGGGCTTAGACATTACCTATACAGGTACTCCTCCAAACTTAGTGCCGGCTAAGGCAGATCTCAGCTACGACCGGGTACACGTCTTCGGGCTGGATGCCGCCGGGGTTCTGGCAGGGTTCAACCTGCGCGGCGAGGCGGCGTACTACCTGACCGAGGATTACGAGGGCGATGATGAGACCCGGCTGAACAACCACAGTGTGCAGTATGTGGCCGGGTTTGACCGCAATTTGCCGGTTTCGCAGCTAAACCTCAATATTCAGACCATCGGGGCCTACTTCATCAACGAGGATGACGACCCGACCCGCACCATTGTCAGTGCGGCACTAAGCGACAGTTGGAACAACGACAAGATAAGGCCGGAGGTTTCGGCCAGCTACGGTGTTGAGGAAGAGGACTGGATGATCCGTCCGGAGGTCACCTTCGACCTGGTGGATGACGTGGAGCTGACCGCCGGCGGGGCGATCTTCCTGGGCAGTTCGGACGGCCGCTTCGGTCAGTTCGAGGACAACAACTATGCTGAGGTGGAGTTGACCTACAACTTCTAATTGCCTGAGCAGGCTCTGTAAGATTGAACACAGGGCAATTCAGATCCGTATCAGGGGCCGGCCGCAGTTCGCGGCTGCGGCCCCTTTTTTCTGTGGGGGGCTGGGAGACAGACCTTACCCGCTGCAGGTTTCCCCCTGGACGGAGGGGCCTCCGGGACGGGCCGAAAAATTGAGATTGACTTTTCCCGGGGGGCCGATTAATCTTAGTCATCTTACTATGGGCCGGCGGCGGCGCGGGAGGCGGGCATGGCTGAGAAGTCGATGAAGCAGTATTATGGGATCACCTTCGTGATCGGGCTGGGATTTTTTACGATGGGGCTGATGGACCCCTTGTACGATACCTACGTGCCGATGTTTCTGGCCAATTTTCTGGCGAGGGATGGGCTGATCGGGCTGATTATGGGGGTGGACAACCTGTTCGCGCTGATGCTGATTCCGATTGTTTCGGCGCTGTCGGACAAGACGCGCACGCCCATCGGCCGGCGGATGCCCTACATTATCGTGACGCTGCCGCTGACTGCGGTGTTTTTCGGGATGCTGCCCGGGGCGGCGCTGAAGTCGTTGGCTTTTTTGATTGTGGTGATCTTCTTTTTGAATGTCTTCAAGCAGGCGGCCCGCGGGCCGGTGGTGGCCCTGATGCCGGATATCATTCCCGGGGAGTTCCGCTCCGAGGCCAACGGAGTTATTAACACCATGGGCGGGATTGCGGCGATTACCGGCACGGTAGTGCTGGCCCGGCTGTATGACGTGAGCATTGTGCTGCCGGTTTTCGGCGACACTCTGATTCCGGTGCCCGGGGGCCGCAACCCCTACATTGGCACCCTGCCCTTTTTGATTTCGGCGGTGCTGGTGGTTCTGGCCACGGTCCTGCTGTTTGCCTTTGTGCGGGAGCGCTC
>Ga0102934_1003242_pt1 | contig 11132 bp, 15 predicted proteins | sample SalPonR2_A_D1_MG_FD_78175 | JGI IMG/M metagenome (GOLD analysis project Ga0102934, IMG submission 78175) | Salt pond soil microbial communities from South San Francisco under conditions of wetland restoration - Salt Pond MetaG R2_A_D1_MG | ecosystem: Environmental > Aquatic > Marine > Intertidal...
AGAGAGGGAGGGAGGGAGTGGTCGGGGGGGGGGAAGGGAAGGAGGCAGATGCCAGGGGTGTTCGAGTACGCGAGGGGCGGTGGGTGTGGATATAGAAAGGGAGGGGTCGGCCTGAGAGGGGCTACAGGATATGACGACAGGGGGTGTGGGGGTGAGCAGGAGGCGGGGGTGTTGATTTGTCCATGTACTTGCACAGCATCAGGGGAAAAGAGCCCGTCGAGCATTGCCTTGTGCATCGCGAGTCTCAGTCATGTTGCTTTGGCACAAGGTCCCTTCCTTCCCCTCCATCCCCTCCCTCCCCCCCACCTCCGCCTTCGACCTTCCAGCCCTATGCCCACATGCGCTCGCTCCACGTATCTACAACCCGACCCTATCGACACGTCCTCCTTCCCGGCACCACGCGGCCGAAACCACTCGGCAGCTCGTTTCAAACCGTCCTCCCCCTCCTTCCCTCCCTCCCCACCCCGCGGAGGCTCCCGTAGCCCCCCTCGCTCCCTCGCGTCTAGTATCTGTACCGTGTGGAGTAATCCTTGGGGGAGACCACCAGCCCCCGCCCTTTGCGGGCCCCGCGGTAGACGGTCTCGATGATGTCGATCATTTCCTGCTTGTCGCTGATCAAGAAATTGATTTTGTTGTTGTTCCCCGTGCCCAAGTCGATCATGATGTGCTTGTTCCGGAAGAAAAACATGCAGGTGCATTCGTCGTACAGCTCGTACATCACATTGAAGTCCGGCACCTGTGCCAGAGGAAACCAAGCCGCTGGTGTGAGGCCGACCCGTCCCCCACGTCGAGAGCCTCGTCCCAGAAGGGGGCACAACAAATGCAAGGAGAAGGCATCACGCACCCAACGCAAGAAAACTGTATCACGCAACACATATAAATGCAAGGAAAGGGTAATCACTTGTTACGCACCTCGGTAGTGTCCACCAAGTATATGGCCGCAAAATTGCGCACGTCTTCCGAGATTTTGTACAAAATTTCGTCCATCTGCATGCACGTCTCGTTCTCGTCGTGCCCAAACCGGATTACCACTACCTTGTTCTCCTCGTTGAGAATGGCTTGGTCCACGGCCCAGCCGGAACGGAGGTGGGGGAGCATGTAAGACATCTACATCATGAAGAAGCGGAGAAGCAGGGAGGGAAGGAGGGAGGGAGGGAGGGGAAAGCCATGTAAGATTAAAATGCAATGCGTCGACGGACCATAAATCGAATTCGGAGCATGGAAAAGGGTTGAATGATCAACATGATTCCTGTGTGGGACGTTGTTCCAGCTGCCTGGTGCTGGCGTCAGTATTGTAGCCATGTCCTGAGGTCACGCTTTCCAGAAGCTTTCCTGCACGCTTCCGTCCTTGCACGGGGTTCTCATCTCAACCACACGCATCATTCCAATGCCTTCTGCATATATACCAAGGATAAAATCACTGTGCGCGTATGACATGCCTTGTTGTCGTCACTCACCTTGCCAGAGGGAAGAAGCCGTGAAGCTGAGGCAGGCGAGGTCCGCTCTCCGCTGTGGTTGCACGTGAAAAAGAAACACGCCAGAAAAGTCAGTCGAAGGAGCAAGCTTAAATTACTCAATTTTCACTTCACTGTGTTCACAAGCACATGCTATTTCGATGCGCTTCCCTCCACTCCGTCGGTTTCCGTGTTAAGCTCCTCACGAGTTGTACATCCGGGTGGCTTCCAGCTGAGCCGCCACTATGAGCGAGATAACACCACGTACTATAAGCACTGGTAGTGAAAGGGGTTGTGGGGGTTTAAAGTCCAATTTTTACAGGCATGAGCGATCGATTTAAAAACTTTGAAATCAGGCAGCTTTCAAGTACACCGGCAAGACTAGGATAAAGTGCTTGACACGAAACATCTCACGGGGGAAAGTAGTAGCGTGCCATCCCTTTGTAAACCATTCCTGTCCATGAACGATCAGCAGAGCTCAGTAAAGGTGCCATGAATCTTCCAAAAAAAGTAAGAAGGTGGGTTTAAAACATACAACTAGGCTTTTTCTATATTTAAATTACCGTGCGGTTCCACGTATTGACAACCTGAAGAGTCCAATCTAACAGTAGCGTTACCTCATCACCAAGCATGTTTCCGATCCAGATCTAAGAAAACTTGCGCAGGCATGTCTTCGAAACTAAAATACTTGTGTACGACGGCGTCCTTTATGGCAAGATTGGAGGAGATCGAAGAAACGAAAAGACAAGGCCTGGTGAGGAAAGCAGGTTCTGCAGCTTCATTCATTCATCCTATTCTCACCTCGAAGACCTTCACCAGTCTAAAGCCGCTTTTATCCTTCCCAATCTGCAAACCCACGGCGCTGGTAATGACGTTTTCTACCTGGTATCGCGCACTTTTAGAAACCCCGTTTTGATGCCAGTGCCCGCAGAAATAATGGCTGAGGAAAGAAAGAGAGAAGTATCGTCAGTCAAAGGGACGAAATAGAGCCATCTCTTCCACGGGTGAAATCGTGGAAGATCTGATGTCATGCAGGCACGCGCCTATACATATTTTTTCTACCGCACTTCCATCCCTCCCTCGCCCAGCTTTGATGTTACCGCCTTGCCCTTCTCACCTGCACCCAAATTGGTGCATCGCCTCCAAAACCTTCTCTCGTCGCGCCCGTGGGATATGAAAGTAGATATTAGGGATGGTCATTACCTCCCCCGCTTTGGTCCTGAACGAGGAGGAGCCTAGGTAGCCTTCCTCGTTTTCCTCGTCATCGCGGTGGAGGAAGAGAGGGTGGTGGCCGAAGAGGAGAATGTGCTTGGCCCGGAGGGCGCGCGCGGCCGCTAGCTCACAGTGAAGCCAGCGATGGTGTTTGTCGTACTCATCCTGTGCCTGGAAAAAGCGAGGGGGGAGGAAGGGCGACGTATGGAGATTCGAAGGAGGGAAAGGACAAGCACGGTAGTGCATAAGGGCACTATCTTCACACGTTGGTCGCAAATCCCCCCCCCCCCCAGGCAGCCCTTTCCCCGCGACGATAGATGATCTAGGCCTACGGAGGCCTCACCTGGGAGGGGTCCGAGTACAAATTGGAGTTGATGACGAGACCCTTCATCCCTCCCACCCAGAAGCCGAAGTAATCGTCGCCAAAGTCCTCTTGGAATGTCCGGAGGGAGGAAGGCGTGGGGGCGTTGCCCACGTCGTGATTTCCGCAGACACACAGGAGGGGGATGGAGGGGTGGACCTCGCTAAAAATGGCCTGAGTGATGGCGAGGGAGGGAGGGAAGGTGAGGAAGGTGGGAGGGAGAGGTTTTTACGGGGCGAAAAGGGTGGTACCTTGAAGTCGGCTACTTGTCGGTCTCGAATGGCAGGGTCCGTGTGGGGGTACATGCGAGGGAAGTGGTGAACGAGGTCACCGCAGACGATGGCGAACTGGGGCCGTGGGGTCAAATTATTGAGTTTTTGCACCGCCATGCGACAGAGAACTTTTTCTTCCTCCCAGCTTGTGTTGTTTTCGATGGCGCCCAATTGCGTGTCAGCTAAGGTGGCGAAAAAGAAAGGAGTGAATGGCTGAGAGGAGTCGGTGCAAGACCCTGTCGTGTCTGCTGCATCCCCTGATTTAGGTGACGATGATAAATTGACCAGACCGGGATACACTCGATTACTGGGACAGACCCAGGAGGAATTGCTTGCATTGGAGAGTGTGCCAGCTGTGCCGGGAGTCGAATGAGAGGCAGGAGGATGGGCTTTGGCTGCGATGCCCGCGTGGTCGATTGACGCGGATGCGATAGGAAGGGGAATAGGGGGAGGGGACGCTGAAGATGCGGCTGCCGGAGGGGGCACTTCCACCATTGCTTTTTAGGTTCTTTCCTTTGCACGGTGCCGCGTGACTGATGATTGAAATCAAGACAAGGTTTTCTAGTCAGAACGAGAAGTTTCTGTGCGGACGGGTAGTGGCACGACCGAGGTCTCGACACATCGCATCAGCACGCCCTAGTATATTCACAGCCTGCTGCTGTCAAAAAAGCCGACATCCATTTCTAAAATATGCATGTCCTAGCCATACACATCCTAGTTTTCATGACGCCCAGCACCGGCGATATCGTGACCTGATCGCATTAATTGCACTAGTAACCCCCTGCCTCGCTATGGAACTTGTCGAGGGTTGGGGGGTGGCCCCAGAGCGTGACGTACTACTCGCTGTGGGGACGCTGTTTTGTCCTCAGGTCGCACAAAACGAAACGCAGCCCCCATTGCCACCGTCGCAGTGCGTTGGGTATTGGGACGATTTTTAACTGACCACAGAGGCGAATTGCGAACCTCTTGTCTTTCCACTTGTCGAAAAACATCACTTGGGGTATGGCCCTGCCTGGATGGAAGCATCATGCTTACTTGCTTGCACGGCGACGTCGCCTTGGTTAGTACGTTCGCGACATTGCATGAGAGCGGCATATGAAAGAAGTAACGTAATTCACACATTTTTTCTTTCCAATTTTTATGGGTGCGCCTCGTCTGTTCGTCTTGAGGTGACACACCTCTCATTTCATGCTGAACTCACTTGCCCCGCCCCCATCATCAGCACCCGGTGCAAGCAACCCAATCCAGAAAAGTTACCGTCTCACATCATTACATCTTAGCGGGAGGACATGGCCCCATACCGTGTCCTCTCACGGGCGTTCTCGGCGACCCTCGCCATGAGCCTCAAGCGTGCCGGAGACGGGCCCTGGCGTGGGATGTGCGTGATGCGAGGGGAAGGGAAGGAGGGGGAGGCGTACGTGGACGGGAACGGGGAATGTGTATGTGTGGCGTGCGGAGATCGGGCCGTGTAAGTGCCATAACGGGACAGGGGGGGCGTGGCGATGGCCGTGGAGGGGCTCAATGCCCTCCTGCCCCCGCCTGTCTCCGTCCCCCTTCCCATCCCGGCGGCCTTCCTCCTTCCCACTCCAAAGTCCTCGAACCTCATGCCCATGCTCCCATAGGAAGAAACCTGTCGATTCTCGTATTTCTCATCCCGTGCCGCCGCAGACAGACTCCTCCCTCCCTCCCGAACCTCCTCTGACCCCGCCTTCCCACCCTCCTTCCCCTCTTCCTCTCCCGGTATCACCCCGCGCCATTCCCTCCTCGAGCCTCCACCCCGCGGCCTCGCGTCGGGGCAAGCCCAGGCAGGGGCGGGGCTGGCGGGGCAGTGCGCCCGAAGCAACCGGCGTTGAAGATGCACCTCCTCGTCAGGGTCGAAGGCTGAGGAATGATGCCACATGGCCCTTTCTCGTTCCCTCCCTTCCTCCCCACCCGCTGCTTTGCGTCCGACAGGATCGGACACCCTCCCTCCCCTCAATACACCCTGCGCCACCAGCCTCCGCGACTGATGAGACTCCTGCCTTGGCTCATCTTCCCTCACCCGAACCTCCTCATGCCTCAGCCGCGCTACTTCCCCTCCTTCCCTCCGCATCACCCGAACCTCCTCCTGTAAAGCCGCCCTCCGCTCCCTCTCTCCCTCCCTCCCTCGGTCCCTACCCTTCGACCGCGCCTCCAGCTCCACCACTCGCTTCTTGTACCACTCCACCCTCTCCTCCCGGGCCTTCACTTCCCCTTCCCTCCGCCTCACCTCCCTCTCCCCCTCTCTCATCCTCCCTTCCCACTCCATTTCCATCGCCGCCTTCTCCTTCTCCCAGCCTTCTTCCTCCTGCCTCCTCTCTAGAGCCACTCGCTCCCGCTCCCACCCGAGCCGTTCCACCTCCTCCTCCAAGCCCTTCACTTTCTCTGCCTCGCACACGCTCATCCTCTCCATCAGGCGTACCTCCTGGCGCGCCCTCCCCACCCGCCCTTCCAACGTTTCCTTCTCCCCTTCCATGTTCTTCATCTTCGAAAGCATGTCCGCCCTTTCTTCCCGCCATTTTTCCATCTCCTGCGAAGAAATCTTCAAGCTTCGCGTCCGTTCCCGCCACTTTTGAATTTCCGTTTCCAGGGCCGTGACTATGGCCTCGGTCTTTTCCTTGGCCCGCCTGGCCGCTTCCTCCCTGAGCACAAACTCCTTTAACTTCTCCTTGAGCTCCCGCACCTCCCTCTTGGCGGCCGCCAGCTGTCGCTCCAGCTCCTCCCCCTTCCTCCGAACCTCCGTCATCATCACCTCCGCTTCCTCCTTCCTCCCCTGATGCTCCTTCTCCCGCTTCAGTAACCCCTCCATCGCCAGCTCCTGCGCCGCTATAACCTCCTCCGCGCGTCTCCGTTCTGTATCGGCCTTTTTCGTAGCGGTCTCTGCGGCCTCCTGGTTGGCACGACTCGCGGAAAGAGAAACCTGGAGCTGGGCGATTTCCTGGCGGGAAGAAGCAACAAGGGATTCGGATCCGGTGAAATCGCGTCGGAGCGTGCTGATCTAGGGGGATGAGAGGGGAGAAGAGGAGGGAGGAGGGGGTGGGAGAAGGAAAAGTGAAGGGAGGGGATGGGGTCTGATGAGATAGAGACAGTGATGAAGACGGAGGAAAGGATAGTGGCTGTTTGAAATGAAGATGCACATTTGAAACAGCGCGTGCGGCGATAAGGACGAATAATATGGAAGCTGATGAGGCGCACCTGTTGAGTCAAGTCCAGGATGTTGCTTTCTTGCTGACGCATGACGCCCTTCAACACCTCCTTCTCTTTCTCCATTTCTGCCACCACCCCCAGCGTTCCTTCTACTTTTTCATATAAGACCGCGATCTCCCGGTCCTTCATGCGACATTCTTCTTCCTTCTCCATTAACACCTCTGCGAGTTGCACTCCATCAGTGCCCCCAGCAAGGTAAGCACATTTATCCTGCAGTTGTTGTATCTGCAGGAGAAGGTTGAAGTGCTCGTCGTTGGTGGACTCTTTTGGGCCGTTTGTGTTGGTGGCGGTGCTCGGATGTAGGGCCAGGCCGTCCGGCTCTCTCCTTCCAGGGCCTTGCATGCTCGAAAATGAGCTCTTTTGACAGGACGCGGGGCCAGAGAATTCGAGGACTGAAGCCAGGAAACCGAAGCAGCAGAAGCCTCGCAGCGTGTAAAGCGGGTCACGGTCGCCTCCTCCTCTGATGCCTCTTTGATGTGTTTGTGTTAATGGAGACATGGTAATTCATGAATCGTCAACCCCTTCGAAAGTCTTGAAACAGAACGAGGACGTAGTGGCCTATGCCTCTCAACACAAACAAAGGCATATCAACACAAGCAAAGTGGGCACGCGAGAAATGCCCAGGAAACACGTTTAAGGCCGGTGCGACATCTCAATTCGAGCATATTGTGGTGGTTGCTCTTGTAACGAGGTCACGCCTTAAGCCCCTCTCAGGAGTGCACAATGCACAGACCTCAAAGCGATGGCCTCAGAATGAAGGCAATCATGTCCTAGCTCCCACTTTCCCGTCTCCGTGTGCCTTGCGAGGGCGTACGCATGGCCCCTGTGGGCCCTGATTGGAACGTATTTCTTTTTTATTTGGGCCTGCTTGTCGCTTGAAGCTTCAGCGACGGCGGGGGCGGGTCTGGCTGGCGGGCATGTACGTGTCTATTGAATGCACACTTTACCCAAATTCTCACGCTGATTGGCCATATTGTCATGCACACACGATCCAGGCAAGCGTCTCCCGTGGTGGTTGTACCAGGGCACCGGATGGAAGGATTGTAAATGCGCCGGCCTTTGTTATTGCCCTCCTTATTGGTGCTCGTCACATCCAGGACGATCAGATCCATCCCCGGCCCCCCCTTGGCAAAGCCTGCACGGGGTGTGGCGCTTCTATCATCTGCGTCTTCCCTACCACATCCCTTCTCCACGCTGGCAGGGACATCAAGGCGAATTTTCATTTCTCGCGCGCGGTTTGACTCTTTGCCTGGCCATCGCCGGGGTCCCCTCACGGAAAGCTACGTAAGTGCAAGCTGGTGGCACTTTTCTGTGTGTCACGGGGAAGGATTTTTTTTTCTGTATTCATGTTTCGATGTCTAGTATTTACACAGCTTCCCATTCATCCTTTCGTCTTTCAGCTCCCTTAAACGCTTTCATTGCCAATACGCTTTATGCTCCACGCGTGCCTTGCGGTGCTCCACCTCACTATCACATGCCATGCGGGGCTCTACCGAACCTCTTTCAACAGTTCTACAGGCACGAGGTACATCGACGCTTCGTCTCCAAGTCCGTGCTTTTCGCTGCCTCCCCCTCGCCCTCTGCCCTTCCTCCCGCCTCCTCCCTCGATCCCCCCCTTAAGAACGCGTGGGGGCAGCGCATCATCCCTCTCAACGACCTTTCCCTCCCGCCTTCCTCAGCCGTTTTAGACCTGACCGACGATCTCCTCCGTCGAGGGATCCCGGAGCTCGCGGACATCAAGGAAGGCCTGGTCTTCTTCCAGCTCCAGCAGCCTCCACACCCAGGACGGGACTCTGCCCGGGTACCTGACAAAGCCATTGTCGCCTCCCCCGCCCCCCCTCTCGGACAGGGTGACGCATCCTCTCCCGGTCAGGCCTGGCTCTCTCTCTCCCTCCAGTCCCCCGGCGACGGTCTCGCAGCACCGGCTTCGGAGGGGCGCGCCCGCCTTCTCGGCCTCCCCCTTCGTAACGGCCGCCTCCAGGACCCTCAGGCTCGACCCGGCGCCCCCCGCATCCTGCTGAACCTCCCTCCTTCCTCCATGGATCCTTCTTCTCCCCTCATCCACCCCTCCTCCACCATCTCCGTCACTTGGAACGGGGATAAAATTCGGACCGGCTCCTCCCACCGCTGTGCTGCCACCCGGGAGGACGCAGTCGTGCCCGCGCGAAAGGCCGCCCTCGACGCCGCCCTTACCTCCCTCGGTACCTCCCTTCCTACCTCCTTCTTGCCTCCTCTGCCACCCGTACTACCTTCCCTCGCTCCTGTACAAGTCTTGACGGTGCTTCGCTCCAGCCGACGAGCAAACCAGTGGCCACCACCTCCACCTCTCATTTCTCTCCCCCTCCCTCCCGCCCTCCCTCCCTCCCCCCCTCCCAGACATCGACCTCCAGGCCCTCAGTCAAGAAGACCAGGTCACAGGAAGCGGCTCTTCGGCCCTACGCTCCTACTTCTCTTTCGTGCAGCCCCGCCCCCACAAGCAGCACGCCCCCGTTGACAATGCCCTGGAGGCCGCCGCACTCCGCGCAGCCAACCAGATCGCCTTCCTAGTCCGAGCCTACCGGGCCGAGCAGGCGGAGTTCTTGAGGTGGGGGGAGGGGAAAAGGGGGGATTCCTTTCAATGGCCTGATTAAGGGGTTCTTGGTTGGTCTCCACGCCCGCCTCCCCTTCACTCTCCCCTCCCTTCTCTTTCGGCGCCTGCCTGCCCCTTCTCCCATCCTTGCCCAGGAACCACGACGAGGCCATGTCCCGCCTCCAGTCCTTCCCTCGATCCATGCACCCCCTCGTCCTCATCCTCGACAACGTCCGGAGCGCCTACAACGTGGGCTCGCTATTCCGCACGGCCGAGACTGCCTTACTTCAAGAGTTGATCACTTGCGGGTTCACCCCCCACCCACCCCACGAGAAGCTGAAGAAGACAGCCTGCCGGTCTTTGGAAAACGTCCCTTCGCGCCATTTTTCCACCACCTTGGACGCGGTCAGGACAATGAAGGAGGAAGGTTTCGTCGTCTTTGCCATGGAAACAACGAGCCGGTCCCAGTGCTACACCCATGTTGCCTTCCCGGAGAAAGCAGCCTTGGTTCTAGGTAGGGATTTCGTCTTTTTTCCTTGGCATGTTTGGTTTATCAGCGACCCATTTCGTTCACTATGCCCATCTTTTTCCTGTCATCGTCGCGGTACTCCGAGCTAATCCCTTTTCGTATGTTTTGGGACAGGCAATGAGGTAATAGGGGTAGACACAGCTGTCCTCGAGGAGTGTGACGGAGGGATCATAGAAATTCCCACATTTGGACAAAAAAATAGTCTGAACGTGGCGAGTGCCGCGCCGGTAGTGGTCTTTGAAGTGTTGCGCCAATGGGGGACATTTGACAAGGCAGAAGGCAAAGTCGACAAAACATAAGCCCTCGCGATAGCCCGCTACGGAGAGGCAGCAAGCATGAAAAGTAGAGAAGATGAATAAAAGAATTTTCAAAAATAAGAAGTGATGAAGAGAATGACGGCGATACTTTCGTGCGATTTACGATCCGTGCGATTATTTAGAGTGTGCACGAAGTTTATTCTGAGCGCCGAGGCTCTCAAGTCACACCAACGATCTGGTGGGCATAAATTTCGCCATCACTCACCATGAGCTCCCATGAATATTACCAACACAAAGGACCCCAAAACACGAGTTTAATCAACGCACAAGAGCGCTCATTCCTTTCATACCACGAATGGCTCGGAACGGTCTCCTCGACTCATTGCGAAGCACGTCATCAGCTTGAACACGGATCTTTTCCCTTAGCCTTATCACGTTGTCCAAGACCAAACCAGGAGTGGTGCATGTCGACGCGTGAACAAAACCTGACCACCCCGGAAATAAAAACGTGAAGCGGCGCAACTGGAGCATTTTTGCTATAATGTGTTTGAACTCACATCTTCTCGCCGTTGAGGCAAGCCTTCGAGCCCACGGTCGTCGCTTTCGGGCCCCGGCAGCAGTGGAAGACGAATCCTTGCTGCCCTCCTCGCCGGCGGACAGCGCTTGCTCCTCTTTGGAATGCTTGGATGATTTCGATACAAATATCATCGGGAGTAGTGGCCGTTACTATGCGGGAGGAGAGGCCTCTGTGACTTCAGAGGGAGTGGTAGATGAGCGTGCGTAAATGACCTCCTATCCCAACCTGTGCGACCTGCCCTCGACGGGTCGTTGAGGAGTCGAGAGCCGTCCTCTGCACCTATCTCACTTTTGTCCAGACTCCATCGCGAACGATTGTGACGCAGCGATACAATCATGTGTCTCCTACGAGCCTCTTGGACTTGTCTCATCTTTCGTATCGCATGGTGCCGTACCGTCTCGTTCCCTCAAGTCACCCTAGTCTGTTCACGAGATCCATTAGGTCGCCCGTATGGCCGCAGCCATTTTTTCTCTTGATCGAGTTTACTTTGCGCAAATAGGGGCTTTATCGATGTCAATGCAACGTGCACGGCCTCACGTACCCATCTCCGCCCCCACCTTCCCACATGTCACACAGCCTACTTCCTCTCTTCATACAGAGCACCATGCGCGTCGCTGCTGCCCTCATCGCCACCCTGGCCACCGCCTCCGCCTTCCTCGCCCCCGCCTCCCTTCCC
>Ga0102934_1003244_pt1 | contig 11126 bp, 7 predicted proteins | sample SalPonR2_A_D1_MG_FD_78175 | JGI IMG/M metagenome (GOLD analysis project Ga0102934, IMG submission 78175) | Salt pond soil microbial communities from South San Francisco under conditions of wetland restoration - Salt Pond MetaG R2_A_D1_MG | ecosystem: Environmental > Aquatic > Marine > Intertidal...
GTCAGAGCGCCTCTGCCTGCATGGCTTCGAACTGTAAGCGCTGTTCGGCGACACCTGCTTCGAGCTCCGCGATCAGTCGCTTGAAGCGTTCGGTCTCGACGATTGGCTGAAGGCTCGGATAGTAGTAGTCCAGGCCCCACCAGTAATAGCGCCAATCGCTCTCGACCAGTGCTTCGAGTTCATCGATGGCCGCTTCATAGTCCCCGTGAAGGGCATGGTCGAGGGCCTTCTCGTGGCCCACGACTAGCCAGGGTCCTTGCTCTGTTCGCGTGCGCTCGACCAGTTCGGAGTGAGCTGCCAGCAGGGCCCGAGCCTCGTCACCTCGATCCTGCTGCTGCAGGCAGTGGATGGCCGTGTGCGCAGGCATCAGCTGCGTGGGGCTGAGCGCCGGCTCATCGGCGAACAAGCCGGGAAATCGCTCATCGAGAAGCGCCAGGGCGGCCGGACAATTGTTCCATGAGTAGGCTTGAGCGAGCAGCGCCGGAGTCAGGGGATCGCGATCGTTGCCGAGTGCCACGACGCCCTCGAGCGCCTCGATCTGCTGCTCCAGTTCGCCGCGAAAGCCATGCAGGATCTGGCGCAGATAGCCCTCGCGAAAAGGGTCATCGTGGGCGGCGGCAAAGGCCTCGGCGCAGCGCTCGGCGGCGTCGTCGTCGCCGAGCTGCAGCCAGAACTCACAGACGCGAAAGTGGCGGGCCGTGCTCTCCGGGTCCAGGGCCTGCGCCCGGAGGATGTGCTGCATGGCTCTGGCGGTTTCGCCGGTCTGGAGCAGGTAGGTGGCCAGGCGATCGTGGGCCTGCGGAAAGTTCGGTTGGCGCTCGATGGAATCACGCAGGCGATACAGCGCCTCTTCCGCGCGGCCCACGGCCCAGAATGCATCGGCCAGCCAGACCGTTCCCAGCGTCATGTACGGGTCGAGCCGCGCGGCCGTTCGAAGCGGCTCGATGGCCTCGTCATAGCGAGCCTGGCGAAAGAGTATCCGGCCGAGGTGGCGCCAGGCCGTTGCGTCGTTCGGGTTGCGCTCGAGGGCGAGGCGAAAACTGCTGATGGCCTCGTCCGCTCGGCCGTGGCTGAAATGCCAGTCGCCGACCGCGCGCAGGACAATGGCGGAATCGCCGGCGATCATCCGGGCCCGGTCGAGGTAGGGCTCGCGGACGTCCTCCGTATCCCGCCCGGTGCGCATCGGGCCCTGGCTGCGCTGCATGCCCAGCGCGTCGAACAGGCCGATCAGCGCTTCGACGTTGTCGGGTTCCAGCGCTAGCGCCTGCTGGAAGTAGTCGACCGCAGCGGTCGCGCTATCGAGGGTAAAACGATCCATCGCCACCCGGCCGCGGGTGATCAGTTCCCAGACCTGCTGCGTATCGGCATGGGGCGTGTCCCGATTCGGCAGCAGGGTGTCGGTCATCGTCCGGGCGACCTCGTTGGCGATCTCGTCCTGCAGGACGAAAAGCTCGCGGATCGGACGGTCGTAGGTTCTCGACCAGAGGTGCATTTCCGTGTCGGCATCGATGAGCTGGGCGAGGACCCGCACCTGATCGTCAGCGCGCTGGACGCTACCTTCGAGTACGACGTCCACGCCCAGGGATCGTCCGATCTCACCGATGCGCGCCTGACTGTCGCGGAAAGCGAACGATGAAGTGCGCGCGGTGACGTCCAGATCAGGCGAGAGTGTCAGCATATGGATGATGCGGTCGGCCAGACCGTCGGCAAACGGCCCGTGGTCGCCGTTCGGTGTCATGTCCACGAAGGGCAGGACGGCCACGGCCTTTCCGATCTCGGCGGCACTCGGCACATCGCGCCAGGGTTGTTGCCAGGCCAGCCAGCTTCCAGCGCTAACTATGATGGCCAACGACAGGGCCACAGGCAGCAGGGTGCCTCTGGGAGGTGGCACTGCCCCGGCGGGCGGCAGCGCTTCAGGGGCGTTGCTGGTTTCGGCCGGCTGCAGCCGTTGTGCCGCTTCAACGTCATCGAGGTGGGAGACAAGTCCGGATTCGAAGCGATAGCCACGCCGCGGGACCGCCTTGATGACGCGATGGGGCCGACGGTTATCGCCGACCGCCTGTCTCAGAGAGGAGACGGCAACATTGACCGAATCATCCGTGGCGGCTTCGAGATGCCCCCAGACGGCCTCGATCAGCGTGTCGCGGGCGATGACCGAATCAGGGTGTTCGACGAGATAGCGCAGCAGCGTCAGCAGCCGCGGGCTGAGCGTGCTGACTTCCTGATCGAAGTGAATCTGTCCCGACTCCAGATCGATGAGTCGCCGTCTGATCGCAATCCACCGCATGAGCTCGATGGTCCCCCATGACGTGTTTGACCAACGAGTATAAACCGTCTGGCGGTCTTCGTCTTCACCGTTCCGCCGACCCGAACGCCTCTTTATAGTGTTGATTGCAATAGCTTTTAGGAAATTTTCGAGTTTCCACAGGACTCCCGTGGCCGATCCCGACAGGATGAGTCGCAAGGCTTCGGGCGATAACCGCCTGCAGTCGGCGGTCCGGATCAGGGCAGATCAGACTCTCCGCTCAGACCGCGCCGCATTCATGTTCAACAGTCCGGCATGTCCGGGGGAGATACAAAAATGAACAGCACTCGAGAGTATTTCAACAAGCACCTCGTGCGGAGCCTGGCTGGTGCCGCCCTTCTGGCTGGCGGTATTCTGCCGGCTTCCAACGCCCTGGCCGAACAGGTCAGCATCCAGTTCTCGCAGACCATCCCGGGCGGCGGCACCGTCACCGGCCTGCTGATCGGCGAGGATCTGGATGGCGACGGACGCCTCTATACCGTCTCACCGCCGTTGGCCGGCGCCCTCGGCCTCGAGGAAGGCGGCTCCGAGGTGACCTACGCCAGCGTGCGCATCGAAGGCGTGTTGGGTCAGACCGTGACCAACGTGTTTGATGCCTCCGTGGCCGATATCAATGACCCGTCGAACTTCTTCTGGGGTTTTGCCTACAACATCGATGGCGGCGCGCTGGGTGACGAGGCCGACGAGGGCGTGTCCTTCGCACCCCTGGCCCCCAGCACCTCCTATGTCGGTGGCCCCCTCTTCGCGCCGGCCTTCACGCCCAGCGTCGTCCCGGACAGCGTCGATGTCTGCGGCAACGCCAATGGCGACGCATGCTCGCTTCTCGTAACCCTGGATCCCGTCGATCCGTTCCCGAACTTCGAGCTGCTCTTCTCGACCGCATCCGCCGCACCGATCGTCACCCACGAACTGCTGCGCTACACCTTCGAGCAGGACGGCTTCGACGGCGGCGCGTCGATTCGAGGCACGATCAGCGGTCGCGATCTGGACGGCGATGGAAGGATCTACTCGGCCAGCCCGCCGGTGTCGGGCGCTCTCGGCGTGCCCACGGGCGATGAAGTGGTCTTCGCTCAGGTCGAAATCCTCGGCGTCGAACCGCTGCCGATCGTCAACGTGCAGGACCTGATCACCGATCCGATCGACAGCTTCGCGGCCTTTTTCTTCCTGGCCAGCGTCAACGTCGCCGGCGATCAGCTCGGGGATGAGCCAGGAGAAGGGTTGTCCATCGCACCGTTCTCGCCGAGCACCTCGGTGGTTATCGGTGATGCCGCCTCGCCAATCTTCTTCCCGTCTTTCGATGACGAAGGGCTGACCACCTGCGGCGACGACGAGCTGGGCTGCAGCGCGCTCGTTTCCCTGGTGCCCGACGCTGAATCTGAAACGGGTGCTCGTCTCGTCGGACTGCAGCGCAGCAGCGCACCCGTTGCCCTCACGCCCGAACCTCTGGTGATCAACGGCGACTTCAGCGGCCACTTCTTCAATACCGTCGAAAGCGGCGAAGGCGTCATCGTCCAGGTCATCGCCAACGGCACCGTCCTGGTCTACTGGCTGACCTACGACGATGACGGCAGCCAGCGCTGGACCTTCGGTATCGGCGAGCGAGCAGGACTGACGATCACCATCGACGAGCTCTACGTCACCGACAACGGCATGATCGCCACGACAGAGCCGAACGAAGTGGATCTGGACGTAGTCGGCAGTGCCGTCGTGACCTTCAGCAACTGCAATGACGCCGTGATCGAAGCCACCGTCGACGGAGTTCCAAGAACGATGGAGATCGGTCGTCTGACCGGGCTGAGTTCTCTCGAGTGCGTCCGTTAGTTCGGCCGCTCAAGCGTTCTGGAATGCGATGCCGGCCTCGTGCCGGCATCGTTTTTTCAGGTTTGTAAAACCATCAGATTCTGTCGCCGATGCTCGGTCAGGATCGTCACGGACGATGCGGCCATCGCCGGGCGCGTCCGCTTACAGATCAGCGATTTTGTTCAGCAAGGGATGGCCACCGTCCGGGTTGATCGAGCGCAGGCGCTTTTCGGCGCGATTCAACCAGGGCGTAGCGTCGGTGGGGCGATTCAGTCCCAGCAGCAGCTCGGCTCTGAGTACTTCAAGCGTAGCGATCCAGCTGACATCACCGCTGTCCTCGATGGCCCTTTGGATCACGCTTTCCGGAACCCAGTCCAGCTCCAGGTCGGTTTCATCTCGGGCCAGTGCGCATCGGGCTTGGGCCAGTCCGATTTGAGATGAGATGGCGTCCAGTTCGATCGCGCGCGCGTTGTTCAATGCAAGATCAGCCTGTTCGTGCTGCCCAGACTGACAGTAATAACCCGCCAACCTTGCCCATCCTTCGGCGATTCGATGGGGCGGTGCGGCACTTCCGGCCAGAATGAACTCCAGTGCCGTTGCCATGTCTTCTGCCGCACGAGCAAATCGTTCGGTATCTTCGTGAATCTGCGCGCGGTGATAAAAAAGGTAAAAGTCCTCGTCCGGGCTGGTGAGGTTCATGATGTTGGCCCATTCCTCAGCGGCCAGGGTCAGCCAGCGTTCGGCCTCAATGAACTGCGCGCGATTGCGCGCTAAGTCTGCAAGATGCTTGTAGGCGGTGGCTCGTGCCGGCCGAGGGACTTCGGTGTAGTCCGAAAAGCGCTCGATCACGCGATTGAAATGGCGTTCAGCGGCCGCAAAATCGAGCTGGGTTTTTCTGAGTATCCCGAGATTGACCTCCGTGATCGCCAGGGATTGCGGGGAGTGGCCTTGAGCCTCTTTCAACGCCAGGATCTCGGCAAAACGCTCACCGGCCAGATCGTATTGCGACATCTCGGCCGCGGTGGCGGCCAGATCGCCGGCGATGGACAGGCGCATGTCTGCGGCATCCGCGCGAGCGCTGACCTGATCCTGAAGGCTCAGCAACATCGCGTCGGCCTCTAGCCATTCCTCTTTTGACATCTTTACTCGCGCCAGGCTGCGGCGAAGCTCGATCAGGCGCAGTGCATCGGGCGCGTGCTGTTCATACAGCGCAATCGCCTCGACAAACAGCCGCTCGGATTCGTCCAGTTGACTCCGCATCAGCGCCGATTGGGCGGCCAGCCCCAGGCGCTGCATGTCGATTTCAGGCACTGGCTTGGCGATGCTTGCGGTCATTTGGGCGACCTCATCAAGCAAGCCGTCGGCTTCATCCAGCTGCAAACGGCTGACCAGAATACTGGTCAAAGACAGCAACAGTTCAGCGCGCAGCGCGGGATCTCCTGCGGCTGGATCGCGAGCTCGGCTAATGCCCTGGTCGATGACCTGACGTGTGGTCGGCAATTCATTCGGCGGCAGTTCAGGGATGCGTGACTGAAACAGGCTGAGCAGGAAATCATTGATCGAGTCGGCGCGCTGACGCGCCTGTTCCGCACTGGATTGGGCAAGGCGGGCGGTTTGCTCAGCACTCCGGGCCTGATCGGCCTGCCATAGTGCGACCCCGGTGCCGACCAGCATGGCCATGGCAATCAAGGCGCTTGAGGCGGTCAGGCCTCGGTGTCGACGCAGCCAGCGGGCAGTCACATAGCCACGATCCTTCGCGCGAATCGAAATCGGTTCATGGCGCTGCCAGCGAGACAAATCATCCAGCAGGGCTTCGACGCTGGCATAGCGATCGTCTGGACGCTCGGCCAGCGCTTTGCTGATGATCAGATCCAGATCGCCACGCAGCATTCGAACCCGCCCGGGATTACCCAGCGCTCGCCGGGCTTGCTCCGAGGCCTGCATGACCTCGGTGTCGATATCGGATTCAGCCACTGAGCGGGTCATTTGCCGGGCGGTGCGTATTCGCCGCCCGCTGAGCAGCTCGAACAACAGCGCGCCGAGTGAGAACACGTCCTCGGCAACCGCAGGGGCCGCCCCACTAAGGCGTTCGGGCGCGGCATAGGCCGGAGAACACCAGCGCAGATCATTCGCCGGCGTCTTGTTATCTGAAGTATCGCCCAGGCCGCTGGCAATGCCGAAGTCCAGCAGCTTGACCTGGCCCTGGCGGTCGACCAGAACGTTGTCCGGCTTGATATCGCCGTGCACCACCAGCTGACGATGGCAATAGGCCACTGCTTCAGCGACCGAGCAGAACAGGGCCAGCCGGGCTTCACCGTCCAGATTCCGCGCTTCGCAATAGCGCTGAATGGATTCGCCATCGACGTATTCCATGACCAGATAGGGCAGGCCGGACTCGGTCAGCCCGCCATCGATGACCTGGGCAATGTTGGGATGCGAGAGCCGGGCGAGAATCTGCAGCTCGTCGCGCAGATGCTGCTTGCGCGCCTCGCCGACCTGGGCCGAGTTCAGCAGCTTGATCGCGACCGCCATTTCAAACTGGCCGTCGGCGCGTTGGCCATGCAGAACCACACCCATGCCGCCGCGGCCGATTTCATCATCGACGATCCAGGGACCGAAACGCTGGCCTTTGAAGTCCTCGTCCAGCGGCGCACGATGCTGGGCGTGTTCACTCAATCCCTCAACCAGGGCATCGATGTTCTGGTCGATGAGCGCCGCATCGTCCTGATCATGGGCGGCCAGCAGCTGATCCAGCCAGGCGCGCGCCTGGGGTGAGATCTTTTCGCCCTCAAGGATTAGTGCGCGCTGCTCAGGTGGCTGTGTCGCCAGCTGATCAAACAGGCGTGCCGCCTGCTGCCAGATTAGCCTCGTCGCGTTGTCTTCGTCGCTCATTCGGCCATCTGCTGTATCAGAAATGCGCGGGCGCGCTGCCAGTCGCGTACCGCACTGCGCGGCGAGACCTCAAGCAGTTCGGCGGTTTTTTCGATGCTCAGGCCGACGAAAAAGCGCAGGGCGATGACATCAGCCGCCCGGGGATCAAGGCGTTGGAGCTTGTTCAATGCCAGGTCCAGGGCCACCCAGTCCTGCGAGCGGCCCAGGTTCAAATCCGGCATGGCGGACTCAAGCAATGTGACTTCTTCATGCCGATCACGTTGCTCGGCACCGCGATAGCGCGCGTAGTCGACGAGGATGTGGCGCATCGCCAGAGCGGCGGTCTTCAGATAGTGCAATTCATTTTCGAAGGCGCAATCGCCGGCCTGCAGTTTCAGCCAGGCCTCGTTGACCAAGGCGGTCACGTTCATGGTCTGCTGCGGATTGCGCCGATAGGCATTGCGCGCGGCCATGTGCAGCTGGCGATAAATGCCCTCAATCGCTCGGGGGTCGAACCCGGTCGTCTCGACGTTTTTGTCTGAGCCTTCAGGATCGTTCACAGCGGGGCCCGAAGTGGGTGGGCCTTTGCGCAATGTAAAGGCCCCTGCTCCGATTCTATGTGCCAGCGCGGCATGCATTCAAGTCGGTGATCCGAGTACGGCTGATTCGTTTAACAGCAAGAATGCCCAATTTTTTTTAGAAATTCGATGGCGCAGTTTTTCCTTCCAGGCCGTCAGCTTCAATACAACCGTCCGCATTAGCGCGGCCTTTGCGCCCTCAGGGCGCTCTTAATTAATTCGGGAGGAAAACCAATGAAACGATGTCCGATCCTGATGTCGATGGTGGGGCTGATCGCGTTGTGCGCGATGCCGCTATCGGCCAATGAAGGCAGCGCAAACGCTGAACAGGTCAGTGGTGATGGCGGGCCGCTTTTCGAACTTAGAAAAGTCGTGATCAGCGCTGGCGGGAGCACGAATTTCAGCAGCGGCGGATTCGCTCTTTTCGGAAGCTTGGGTCAATCGGTGGCCACAGCGCCGGTGTCGAACGGCGATTTTAGGATCAGGGCCGGGTTCTGGTCACCCCTGGCCCCCAGGGTCGACAGTCTGTTCAGTGATCGATTCGAACTTGAAATAACCAGGAGTGAACCATGAAAAATCTGAAAATCATCACCTGTCTCTGTGTCAGCTCGATGCTTGCGGCCCTCAGTCTGTCAGCCAGTGCCCAGACCGTCGATAACACCTTCACCTATCAGGGCTACCTGGAGTTTCAGGGTCAAGCCGCTGAGGGCCTGTTTGATTTCGCAATCTCCCTCCTGGACGAGGATGCGCCGCCGGCTGGGGGAGCAGGCGGGAATATTGTCGACCAGGTGTTACTGAATGACCAGTCTGTTGATCGCGGCGTTTTTACGCTGGAACTTGACTTTGAAGATGGTCTTTTCGATGGCACGAACTATTGGCTACATGTGGCCGTTCGCGAAGCAGACCAGCCCACATATACCAATTTTGGTGAACGCCAGAAGCTCAATGCCGTTCCTTATGCCTCATGGGTTGCCGGCGGTGGTGGCGCAGGTGACTTGTTCGAATCCAACAGCAACGGCATTGGCTACGCGGGGGGACGTTTTGAAGTTGGCGGCGCGCCGTCGTCTGGCAATTCACTGTTTCAAGTCGATGCGGTACCCGGTGCCAGTCCGCTGCGTATCAGAATCGACGGGGCCACCCAAATGATGGTGCATCCGAACGGGGGCACCAGCCTGGGCGCCAATGATTCATCGGTCCCTGATAACGGGTTGCTGGTCAGGGGTGACAGCGAGCTTCAGGGTGACTTGAAGCAAGAGGTCGATAACAGCGGTGTGATCAAGGCCGGCGTCAATCTGTTCTGCAGCAATTCGCCGGCCATCGCGCATTTCTTTAACGGCGTGAACGCCGACGCCATCACCGCCCCAGTGGGTGCGGATCCCGGCCGCTGCAGAATCGAGTTTCCGTTTGTCCTGGATAACCGCTATTTCATGGCCATGTACCTGTCCAGCTCGACGGCAACCGCCGAGCAGCGTCTGGTCCGGTGTGCGCAAGCCGCACCAGGATCATCCTCGCTGGACTGTGCGGTGACCAACAGCAGTGGCACGGCGGTCAACTCACAGATCAACGTGATGGTGTACTGATGAACGCCCGGGTGGTCGCTGGATTGAAAACGTGCTTGTTGGTTCTGATGCTGCTTCCATGCAGCCAGCTTCCGGCCCAGGCCCTGCCGCAGCAGGTCGATTTTCAGGAGCTGGGCATCCGATTCGATATCCCGCCTGGCTGGACCGGCTACCTTGAAGGCGAGGCGATTGTGATGGGGCATTCCTCCATCCCGGGCATGATGATCATGATCGAGAACCCTTCCACCAGCATGGCTCAGCTCAGGCAGCTGGCGGCTGAGGGGATCAACGAGCCCCAAATCCGCTTGAGCCCCATGGGTGATTTCACCGAGCGTGGTCAGCATCGTCTGGAGGGTGAGTATCAGGGCATGTTCAACGGTCAAGCGGTCAGGGCCTATGCCCTGGCCCTGATCGACGGCCAGGGCAAGGGGGTCAGCATCATCAGCCTGACCACCACCCAACAGTACGGGCAACAGCAACAAGTTGAGGCCAACAAACTGGCTGAGTCGGTTCGCTTTTATCAGGCCAGGGATTCAGAGGCGACGGTGTTCTGGAAAAACAAGATCGTCGGTCGGCAGTTGAGGTACATGCACACCTCAAGCTCCTCAGACTACGACGGCGGCTACACCGGCAGTTCAGACCGAGTCACTTTCGACTTGTGTGGTGATTATCAGTTCGTCTACGCCTCAAGTTCTCAGGCCAGCTTCGAGGGATCAGGCGGATTTGGTCATGCCGCCGGCCAGGGCGGGAATAACGGCAGCTACACGATCTATTCGGTCGGCAACTCGAGTTATCTCACCCTCACCTACGCTGATGGCAATACTGAGGAATATGCCCTGAGCACCAATCAACAGGGCAACACCTTTCTGGATGGCACCCGCTACCTGGTGACCGAGCCGGAACGCTGTCAGTAAGGATGGCACTTCCAGCCAGTAATTTTATTCAGCAACTGTTTTATATCGTCGAGCCAACCTCCCAACCGTCGCCCCCGCCTCGCGCGGGGGCCTAGCGACTTAAGCGCCGGATCGAAGCCACTGACTCCCGGGTTACTGCATCAAGTTCAGCACAGGCTGTCGCTTTCGCTCAACCCGGGACGACAGGTTGGAGTAATCCTCCTCACCGCAACGGCCAGCGCTATGCGAGTGCAGGTGGCCGCGTTACACTACTCCATGATCATTTCCGGCCATGCCAGACCCACATGAAAACCCCCCTGCGGCTCCAGCCGCTGCTTGACGATGGCTTGATCGATGACGTGCTCTACGAGCTCAAGAGCGGCAAGGAGGCCGATGTGTACGTCGTGCGCTGTGGCGACGAGCGGCGCTGCGCCAAGGTCTTCAAGGAAGCGCGTCACCGCAGCTTCAAGCAGGACGTGATGTACCAGGAAGGACGCAAGGTGCGCAACAGCCGGCGCGCCCGGGCGCTATCGAAGCGCACGAAATACGGCCAGAAGGAGCAGGAGCAACTCTGGGTCAGCGCCGAAGTGGATGCGCTCTATACCCTCTCGGCCGCCGGCGTGCGCGTTCCGCGTCCCGAAATGTTCATCGACGGCGTGCTGCTGATGGAACTGATCCTCGACGCCGAAGGCCGGGTCGCTCCGCGTCTGGATAACGTCGAGCTCGATGAGGCCACGGCGCTGAAGTTTCACCAGCAGCTGGTCCGCGAGGTCGTTCGCATGCTCTCCGCCGGCTTGATTCACGGCGACCTATCGGAATTCAATATCCTGATCGACGCTCACGGCCCGGTCGTCATCGACCTGCCCCAGGCGGTCAACGCTGCGGCCAATAACTCAGCAGCCATGCTGCTGATCCGCGATGTCGATCGCCTGCGCAGCCACCTTGGACGCTTCGCACCACAACTGCACGAGACCGAATACGGCAAGGAAATCTGGGCCCTGTTCGCCGCCGGTCGCCTACAGCCTGACAGCGAATTGACGGGTCGCTACGAACCCGAACACCAGGACATCAACCTCGAGCACCTGATGGCAATTATTGATGCCGCGCGTGAGGAAGAACA
>Ga0102934_1003246_pt1 | contig 11118 bp, 6 predicted proteins | sample SalPonR2_A_D1_MG_FD_78175 | JGI IMG/M metagenome (GOLD analysis project Ga0102934, IMG submission 78175) | Salt pond soil microbial communities from South San Francisco under conditions of wetland restoration - Salt Pond MetaG R2_A_D1_MG | ecosystem: Environmental > Aquatic > Marine > Intertidal...
AACCTGCTGGAAGGTTTTGGAAGCCCCGCGCGTGTGTTTGCTGCCTCAGAAGAGGCGCTTTCCCGGGTGGAAGGGATCTCCCGGCGGGCATTAGAGGCCATCCTGGCCGGACCTCCCTCGGTGGCTGTCAATGCGGAACTCACAAGGGTGCAGCAGCATGGCTGCCGGATTATCCCCTATTCCCACGAAGACTACCCCTCCCTGCTGCGCGAAATATCCGATCCACCCCCTTTGCTGTATGTGATGGGCCGGCTTGGCGGCTCTGTACCGGCCGTATCCATTGTCGGCTCCAGAAAGGCCACCCGCTACGGGAGGGATATGGCCCGGCGCCTGGCCTCGGATCTTGCGGGACAGGGAATTGCCGTGGTAAGCGGCCTGGCCCGCGGCATTGACACGGCCGCCCACGAAGGAGCTGTTTCTGCCGGCGGCCAGACAATAGCCGTGCTTGGCTCCGGGCTTTCCGTGCTCTATCCCGCTGAAAACCGGCGCCTTGCCGATCGTATTGCCGAATGCGGGGCCGTTGTATCAGAGTTTTCCATGCAGGAGGAGCCCAACGCCTACAACTTCCCCAGGCGCAACCGCATTATTTCCGGGATGTGCCTGGGAACCGTAGTGATTGAAGCGGCAGCAAAGAGCGGATCCCTGATTACCGCACGCCTTGCCGGCGAGCAGGGCCGGGAAGTCTTTGCCGTTCCGGGCAGTATAAATTCCAGAACCAGCCAGGGCCCTCACAATCTGCTCAAACAGGGGGCCAAGCTGGTGGCCTCCGCTGAGGACGTAATCGAGGAGTTCCCGTATCTTTTCTTGAAATCTCATGAAAATCGCGATAAGGACCCTAACGGTAATTCCCGGGGGGAGTTGACGGATGAGGAGACCCGGGTGTATGAATTGCTGGAGCCTTATCCCGTCCATATCGATCGGCTCCAGGCCATGCTGGGTATGGACGTGGGGCGGATCGCCGCCGTACTGCTCAATCTGGAAATCAAAGGTCTTGCAGTACAGCTGCCCGGCAAGTATTTTGCAACCCACGGAGAAGTGTCGTGAGCAAAGCGCTGGTCATAGTGGAGTCGCCGACCAAGGAAAGAACCCTGAAAAAATATTTGGGCAGCCAATACAAAGTTGCCTCCACAGTAGGCCATATCAAGGATCTGCCCCAGAAAGAATTCGGCATTGATGTGGAAAACGGCTTTTCCCCCAACTATGTTACGGTCCCCGGCAAGCAAAAGGTGATCAAGGCCCTGAAAAGCGCCGCCCAGGATGTGGACGCGGTTTATCTGGCGCCGGACCCGGACCGGGAAGGCGAAGCCATTGCCTGGCATACCGCCGATATTCTGCAGAAAAAAGAGGCGCCCCGGTTCTACCGGGTTCTTTTTCACGAGTTAACAAAAAAAGGCGTGGAACAGGCCCTTGCCAATACGGAAACCTTGAATGAGAACAAGTACAAGGCCCAGCAGACGCGGCGGATCCTGGACCGGCTGGTGGGCTATGAAATTTCGCCTATACTCTGGAAAAAGGTGAAGTACGGGCTCAGTGCCGGCCGTGTGCAGTCGGTTGCGGTACGCATGATCTGCGAGCGGGAGCGGGAGATCCAGGCTTTTGAGCCTGAGGAGTACTGGACGATTACAGCGCATCTGCAGGGGGAGAACCCGCCGGCCTTTGCTGCAAAGCTTGCCAAAAAAAACGGCCAAAAAATCCGCGTTGCCAATCAGGAGCAGGCAGCGGCCGTGTTGGAGGAGGTGCGGCAGGCGGATTTTATTGTGGACAAAATTGTCAAAAAGACGGTCAAGCGCAATCCCTACCCGCCCTTTATCACCAGCAAGCTCCAGCAGGATGCCATCCGCCGGCTGCGGTTTTCCGCCAAAAAGACCATGACGGTTGCCCAGCAGCTTTATGAAGGCGTGGATCTGGGGCACGGGGAATATGTGGGCCTGATTACCTACATGCGCACCGATTCCACCCGGATTTCCGCCGAGGCGGCAAACGAGGCCCTGGAACTGATCCGCCACACCTATGGTGCGGACTACGCCCTGGACAAGCCCCGGTTTTTCAAAAACAAGAACAAGGCCCAGGATGCCCATGAGGCGATTCGGCCCACCTCGGTCTACAACAGCCCGGACAAGGTGGCCCCCTACCTCTCCAAGGACCAGTTGGCCCTGTATCGGCTGATATGGCAGCGCTTTGTGGCCTCCCAGATGGCTCAGGCCCTGATTGATCAGCAGAGCATCTCCATCAATGCCGGCGCGTACCTGTTTGCCGCAAGCGGATCAAGCGTGCGGTTTCCGGGCTTTTTGGCGCTATACCAGAGCAGCGAGGAGGAGGGGACGGCCGGGAAAAAGACCGGAGACAAGGAGGAACTGCCCGAGCTCGCAGAAGGGATGAAACTCTCCGTCAGGGAGATTGAACCCAGGCAGCATTTTACCGTACCCCCGCCCCGCTACTCGGAAGCCTCGCTGGTCAAGGCAATGGAGGAAAACGGCATCGGCCGGCCGAGCACTTACGCGGCGATCCTGTCCAATATTCAGGACAAGGGCTATGTCAGCCTGGAAAAAGGTCACTTTTATCCCAGCGAGCTGGGCTGCATTGTCAGTGATCTGCTGGTGGAGAATTTCCCGGACATTTTCAGTGTGGATTTCACAGCCCAGATGGAGACCGATCTGGACCGGGTGGAGGCCGCCGAGGCCGATGCCCTGGATGTGCTAAACCGTTTTTATCAGGTTTTTGAAAGCCGGGTGTCCAAAGCCTCCGATCACATGCACAGTGTCAAGGGCGTTGGCGTCCCCACGGATCTGAACTGCCCCTCATGCGGCAGACGCCTCCACATCAAGGTGGGCAAAAACGGACCGTTTCTGGCCTGTGAAGGCTATCCGGAATGCACCTATTCCCGAAACTACAGCCGCGACGAAAAGGGCCGGATTTACCCCATTGAGCCCTCCCACGAGGCCGCTGAAGGCCAGCTCTGTGACAAATGCGGGCGGCAGATGGTGGTCAAACAGGGCAGGTACGGGGATTTTCTGGCCTGCAGCGGCTATCCGGAATGCAAAAATACGCGCTCCATAAACGGCGGCGGGAAAAATGCGCCATCCACCGGCGTTGCCTGCCCGCAGTCAGGTTGTGACGGCGAACTGGTCCAGCGCAAATCCAAGCGCGGAAAAGTTTTCTATGGCTGCAGCCGGTTTCCCGACTGCACCTATGCCCTCTGGGACAAGCCTGTCCCAAAAGCCTGCCCGCAGTGCGGCGCTTCGTTTCTGGTGGAGAAGACCACCAAGAAAGAGGGCACGATTCTCAGATGTGCAAACCCGGAATGCGGCTACAAGGAGTCTGGTGAAGAGAACGGATAACGGGGACTATAGGCTGTCCAGGTAGGCCAGGTCCTTGTTCTGTGTTTTTTTGGTGCCGATGGCCAGGACTTCCACGCGGTTTTGGCTGGTTTTGCGGAAATACAGCCGGCCCTTGTAGGCAAAAACCGCTTCAAATACCGTTGCCCTGCCTTTCTTGCTGAAAACCTTGCGTTTGATCGTAACCAGTGAGGAATCGGCATTTAATTGATGGATCAGTTCTTCGGCCTTCAGGCTCATCTCCTCATCCAGCTCCACCAGACCGGATAGGGCCCGATCCGAGATGTCGATGTTTTTGTAAAGGACTTTAAAGCGCTTTGCCAGGCGTTCCACAGCCTTTTCCTGCTGCTGGCTTCTGTTCTGGCGCGTTTTCTCCAGCTCCTCCAACTGCTCTCGGAGCTGCTGAATTTCCTGGTCCTGCTCGTTCTGCAGGGAAAGATTTTTCTGCAGTTTCGACTCGAGGTTCTCGATTTCTTCAAAAAGCTCCTCTTCTTCTTTTTCCGCCTGCTGCTTGGTGGCTTCCAGGGACTGCTCCACCTGCTGGTATTCGCTGAGAAGGGATGCGCGCTCCTCGGCAAGCGACTGTGCCCGCTGCTTGTGGGACTGCTCCAGTTCCGTGAGCCGCTGGATTTCATCGGCCTTGCGCGCATCGTCAGCGCTGGCCGATCGCAGGGCTTTCCTGTAGCAGGCGTAGAGCACCCCCAGAAAGACAAGGATGTAGCCAAGCAGAAGGGCAATGGAGATAAAGGAGTAAGGCGGGATAGTCGCCCGGACTTCCAGGTTTAAGCCCTTATCCAGGATCCGGAAGTTCTGTTCCGCGAGCCTGGCCGGGTCCTCCGGAATATCAGGGGCGCTGTCGCCTTCATAGGCCGGCGGGTAGAGGATGCTGCCCTGTGCGGTGGTGACGGTTACCTCGATATTGCCGCCAAGATCAGGGAAGACGCTGTTTTTGCGGTACTGGTCAATCGATTGCTGGACCGCTTCGGATACGGGAAGACTGCCGTTTAAGACCTCGTTGATATCGGAGAGATAGACGTTTTTGATGTCCTTTTGATACCACTGGGTCAAATAGCCCTGCAGGAGCTGGCTTGTAATAAGGTAGAGCACCGGCGGCATCAGAATGCAGAAGATCAATATTTTGAAGGACAGGTATTTCATCTGGCTGCCTGCAACGGCCGTGGGAAAACCGGCTTATAGTTTGGACAAAATCCGGCGTGCCTGTTTGGCCTCATCAAAATCCGTGTCAAGGGCAAGCGCCTTGCTCAGGGCCTTTCTGGCTTTATCCACCTCCCCTTTTTTATGATAAGCCACCCCCAGGTGATAATGGATCGTGGGGTGATCGGGCATTTTCTGTTTGCTTTGCATGAACTCCCGGATGGCATTGTCATAGAGCCCCAGCTTTACATATACCCAGCCCAGGGTATCCTGGACCAGGGGATTGCCGGGAAGCAGGTTTTTCGCTTTTTCCGCCAGCCGGAGGGCTTCATGCAAATTTTTGTCTTCTTCGGCCAGCAGATAGGCCAGGTTGTTGACGGCAGGAACAAATTCCGGGTTGTTCTCAATGGCCCGGCGGTACTGCTGCTGCGCCTGTTCGGGTTTTTTCTGGGCATAATAGATGATGCCGAGCATCATATGGGCGATATCCTCGCGCACACCCGAATCCACCGCCTGCCTGTATTGGCGGATGGCCTCCGCGGCCCTGTTGTTGCTCAGGTAAAGCCGGGCCAGGGTATAGTATGCGGGCAGATAGTCCGGGAATTCCATAAGAGCGGCTTTCAATACCTGTTCTGCTTCCTCCTGGCGTTCGGAGCGCAGCAGGAGCTTGCCCTTGAGGTTGAGGAGGATGGCCTTCTGTTTGGCCTTCTCCGCCTGGTTTTGCAGGCGTTGGTTGCATCGTTCGATGGCTTTGTCGATTTCATTGTTCTGTGCAAGCGAGGTCACCAGGTGAATAAAAGCGTCAATGGAATCCGGCTTTTTGGCCAGGGCGGTTTCAAAAAGGGCGATGGCCTGCTCGTAATTTTTCTGTTTGCGTTCGATCCTTCCCAGCCGGTAGAAACCCTCGGGCCGGTCCGGTGCAATGCGGATCATGGCTTTATAGCAGGCCTTTGCCTCCTGGAGAGCGTTTTCCCGCATATGGATTTCGCCCATCATCTCAAGGGCGTTGTAGTGGCTGCCGGATCTTGTCAAAACGGCTTGCACCGCTTCCTTTGCGGGTTTGACGCTGTTTTCGCGAAGGTATAAATCCGCCAGCAGCAGTTTGGCCTCGTCGTAGCGATGACTCTCCCGGCTGACCTTGCCAAAGGCGATCTTGGCCTGATCCGTCTCCTCGTTTTGCAGGTGGGCGAGCCCCTTGAGATAATAAATCTGTGTGGCTTCCGGAAAACGCTCTTCCAGTTCGCTCAGGTAGGTTCCGGCCCGGTTGGATTGTTTTTGGGCCAGCATAAGCTGGGCTTTTAGTAGCTTTGCATCCAGATAATGGGGGTGGTTTTTGATAATTTCTTCCAGGTAGCGGCCGGCCTTTCCGTATTGCTGCCGGTTGAGATGAAAACGGGCGATCTGCAGCTGGATGCCCAGGTTGTTGGGCTGCCGCTGCAGGGCTTTTTGATACATGGCCAGCGCTTTTTCCGGCTGCCCGCGTTTGCTGTAGTAGTCTGCTGCCACGACATAGGGCTTGGGGCTGCCGGGGCTGGCCTCTATAGCCGCGAGAAAAGCTTTTTCGGCATCCTGCCACTGCCTTTTTCTGCTGTAGATATGGCCCAGCAGAAGGTGCAGATCGCTTTTTCCGGGATTGTTGCGGGTGGCTTCCCGGAGCAGGCTTTCGGCTTTTCCCAGTTCCTGGCTGCGCAGGTAGAAGCTGCAAAGGGCAACAATCGGCTTGATGGAACCCGGGTGTTTGTCCACTGCGGCCTGCAGGTAGGCTTCGGCCTCCTCGGGTTTTCCCTGTTGGAGCTTTACGCCCGCCAGGGAGAGGTATACGTCGGCCGGCGGGGTCTGGTTCTCCAGCAGCTGGCGGTAAATCTGCTCGGATTTGTGCAGGTCGTTTTTCATTTGGTAGATACGGGCCAGCATGTACTTGGTCGTCATGTCGCCGGCCCGTTTTTTGACCGCCTCGTTTAAGAGCTGCTCGGCTTTCTCCATGTTGTTTTTCAGCAGGTTCAACAGGGCGAGTTTTATACGGACTTCCTTTAATTCCGGGTTCAGTTCGACAGCTTTGGAGAAGGCCTGGACCGCGTTTCCCACCTCGCCCAGCTTCAGGCAGACTTCGCCCATATAGGCATAGGCCTTGGCAAACTCCGGGTCCATTTCAATGACGGTTTCGAGCGCCTCTTTCGCTCCTGTGTAGTTTTTGGAGCTGTAGCGGGATTTGGCCTGCTCAAAGTGTTTGAGCTTGTCTTCGGGTTTGGAGGAGCAGTTGAGGAGGAAGGCGGCAATAAGTCCTGTGCAAAGTACCAGTCCTGTGGTTTTAAGCAGATAACGGGTATGCATTGACAGTTTCCATAATTGCGGTTGGAAGCGGTGGAGCGCCGGCTTGCAGTTTCCGGGCGGCTTATCCCCCGCCTTTTTGTAGCTGCCGGGCCATACGCCGATATGCAGCTACAAGCTCTATAGCATAGGATCCGGTGATTTTCAAAGTTTTGTTGGGCGCAAAGAGCCGGCATCCGGAATCCTGGGGGAGGGAGCGGCAAAAAAGGATTTACAGGCCGGCGGATTCTGTGGTTTAGTAAACCACTTCCCACGCTCTGGAATTCCATTCTGCCATTGATGGTGAGGCTCATGGATATTCAATTGCCCTGGGGCGATCAATTTCTGGAGGCAGCGCTGCCCGATTCGTGGCAGGTGTATATGCCCGAGCGGGCGGACATATCGCGGCCGCCCGGCAAAAGCGAGGCCGACCTTGTCCGGGAGGCCCTGGATAACCCCGTTCAGTCGCCGCCGCTGGCATCCAGGGTGCTGGCGGATAAGCGCATTCTGGTTGTTGTTGACGACAATACCCGGCCCACGCCCGTGCACCGGTTTTTTCATCTGCTAGCCGATGCATTAACGGCCGCCGGTGCGGAGCCGGGCGCCATCCATTTGATGCCTGCCCCGGGCATCCATACGCCTATGAGCGAGGCGGAAATGGCCGGCAAAATCGGGGCGGAAAATCTCTCCCGCTTATCCTGGTCCAACCATGACGCTTTTGATGCAGCAACCCATCACCATTTCGGCGAAACCTCCCGCGGAACACCGGTTGTGCTGAACAGGAAGGTGGTAGAGAGCGATTTCATCCTTGTTGTGGGGATGATTGAACCGCACCTGTGGGCGGGATTCGGGGGCGGTCTGAAAAATATCTTCCCCGGTCTGGCCTCGGCGGCCGCTATCGGCCGACACCACGGCATGATAGCCGAGCATCCCTATATCTGCAACCGGGTCGGGTTGATGCCGGAGGAGAATGCTTTCCGGCAGGATCTGGAGGAAATACAAGATTTTATTTCTGCAGAGATCTTCTGTTTGAATGTCACGCTGGATTTTCGCCAGGAGGTCAGTGCCGCCTTTGCCGGGGATCCCGTGGCAGCGCATCGAAGCGGCATCCGCTATTGTGTAAAAAGTGCGGGCGTGAGGCTGGAGCGGCCGGTGGACGGGGTTATTGCAAACTCTTATCCCATGGAGATCAACTTCAAGCAGAGCATGAAGTGCGTGGGCAACTCCCTTCCCGCCCTGGCCCCGGGCGGGGTGGTGATGGGCTTTCTGCGCGCTGTTCGCGGTCTGGACGACATTGCCGTGCCCGAGAAGCCGCCGCCGCTGCCGGTCTTAAAGACCATACTCAAGCTGCTGGGCAGGGCCAATGTGATGAAGTTTCTGGAAACGGTAAAAAAGGGGCTGAACGTGGAGGAAAAATTCCTCACGTATTACTCCATGCGGCTGATACGGGAATACCGCTTGTATTGCTACGTGCCCGGCCTCACGGAAGAAGAGGTCCGGCATCTTGGATTTTTCCATCCCTGCCGGACTCCGCAGTCCGTTGTTGCCGCAGCCGCCCGGAAGTTGCCCAAAAATGCCCGGGTGGCGGTTTTCCCGGACGGCGGGGCAACATTTCCGCTGCTTGATGCCGGTTCGGGTTAGAACCAGAATCAGGACATATCGGCATGAGGCTTGGGATCTTGATCATACTGGGGGCGGCAGGCACCCTGTTTGCCGCCAAGCTGGTCTACATTATCACCGTGGCCATGACTGTCGGCACCACGAGAGGGGCCCTCTACGTATCCACTTCGCATCGGCGGATTCAGGCGGCACTGGACGCGCTGCCGCTTCAAAGCGGTCAGGTGCTCATGGATCTGGGCTGCGGCGACGGCCGGGCGCTTCGGGCGGCCAAAAAGCGCTGCGCGCTCCGGGCCATCGGCTATGAAATCAATCTGCTGGCCTATTGCAGGGCAAAGCTCTTCTGCGCCGCCCGGGGCATCGAGGTACGCTACGGCAACTTCTGGAATGAGGCCATTCAAACGGCCGACATTGTCTTTTGCTACCTGTTCCCGGATGTCATGGCCGCTCTGGAAGCCAAAATCAAGGAGGAAGCAAAACCCGGGGCACTGGTGGTTTCCTTTAATTTTCCGCTGCCGGGGCTGCCGCCGCTGCGGATTCTTCGGCCGGAAGGGTCCCGGCAGAGCGATCCGATCTATATATACCGGGTTGCCTCTGGGGATGCCCAAGGATGCGGGTGATGAAAGCTGTAGAATTCAAGGACCAAAAAATTTCCGTTGTTGACGTCCCGGTGCCGGAGATCGCCGGGGATGAGGCTCTTGTGAAAGTTATGATGGCCGGAATCTGTGCGACGGACATGGAGCTGCTCCATGGATACCAGGGTTTTGAGGGCATCCCCGGCCATGAATTCGTCGGCTTCGTGGAAAAGGCTCCGGGGGCCCCGGATCTCGTGGGGGCGCGTGTTACGGCCGACATCAATGTGGGATGCGGCGACTGTCCGCGCTGCAGAAGTACAGACACCCGGCACTGCCCCTTCCGGAAGGCCATCGGCATACAGGGGAAAAACGGGGCGTTTGCAGAATACTGTGCGGTTCCCCTGGCCAACCTCCGGTTTTTGCCGGATAATCTGGAAACCATTGATGCGGTATTTGCCGAACCCTTGGCGGCTGCGCTTGAAATTGCCCAGCAGGTCCACGTGCATCAGCAGACAAGAATTGCCGTTTTAGGCGATGGCAGGATGGGACAGCTCTGCGCCCTGGCGCTTGATCTGTACAGCAGACGTGTCACAATGCTGGGGCGGCACAGGGAAAAAATGGCCCTTGCCGCCGCCCGGGGGATCGCTACGGCGGATATTGACGAAACCGCCGGGGGTGGCGCTGCAGCCCACTGGAAGGGGGCCTTTGATTTGGTCGTGGACGCCACCGGCAATCCGGAGGCCCTCCATCAGGCCCTGGCGCTTACTCGTCCCGAGGGGCTCGTGGTGCTGAAAACCACGTCCCGCCAGCCTTCACCGCTTAACCTGGCCGCCCTGGTGGTTGATGAACTCACCCTTCTCGGCTCCAGGTGCGGGGATGTCGGCTTTGCGGTGAAATGTCTGGCGGATCAGCGGATCAAGCCGAATTTTTTGGTGGACCGGATCTACCCGTTTTCCGAGTTTCCGGCGGCATTTGCCCATGCCGCACAACAGGGGAGCATGAAGGTGCTTCTGGCATTTGAGGATTGAAGGCAAAGGTAAAAGTCCAATATCTGCCTTCTTCTAAGGAACTTTTATGCTGATGGTATCGGGAAAAGCCGGTTTTCTCGCTCCCCACTCATTTTGGGAGCGTTCCAAACAGCCGGCGTGAAAAATTTCTTGAACTCGGGGCTTCGCCCCTCAAACAGGCAAGAAATTTTTCACGCCGGCTGTTTTTCCCGCTTTTTCCCAAAATTCCCTAAATGTCGCTCGGAGACCGCCTTCTCCCGATATCATTCATACGCATCTTTGTATTATCCTCCGGACATCACCGGTCATTGCGAAAGGCTGATTGCATGGATTTGGAAAATATCTCAAGGCGAAACGAAGCAGAAGCGGCCTGGACTGTTTGAGCCGAGGGCGAGTTTCCAGGGCGCTGCGGAGCAAGCCTTAGAGATAGCACAAGGCGCGACAGGCCCCGGGGCAAATACCGGAGATGACCATACAAAAACAGACCATAGCTTTCCGTTACCTCCTGCAAAAGTGCCGCCGTAGCGGAATAAACCGCTTTTTACGAGCGCGGCATAGCCTCAAGACTTGCCATTCCCGTGATAAAATCCACTTCGATGCGATAGCGCCGGCCGGAATCCCCGGCCAGCAAGATTCTTGCCCCCTTGCTGCTGCCGTTGGTATAGAAAGGCACCTGGAAGAGGCCTTCGAAAACCTGCTCATCCCCGGCCGCCGCCATTTGAAAGCGCACCTTCTCCGGCAGCTCATAGAGCAGCTCCGCCTTCTGCAGCGGCAGATCCTCCGCCCGGTATTCGCGCGGAAGCGAGGAGCCCTTGAAAACCATAAAGCGCCGCTTATCCAGGTCAACAATCGCCACCCGTCCCTCCTTCTTCGAGACCGCCTGGCTTCTTGCATAGCGAAGGGCGCTGACAATCTTTTTGGACGCGGTTTTCAGATGCAGCCCGCCGAGCGGAGCTGTTATGCGGGGGGCAACAAAAGCGGAGATCAGGCTGATGAGAAGAAGCACCACCAGCAGCTCGATCAGCGTGAAACCGCTTTTCCACAACGTATTTGGCACGGCTTGGCTCTTTATCGGAACACCTTTTCCCCGGGCTGTTTCCTGATCCGTTTTACCGGACCCCT
>Ga0102934_1003248_pt1 | contig 11117 bp, 9 predicted proteins | sample SalPonR2_A_D1_MG_FD_78175 | JGI IMG/M metagenome (GOLD analysis project Ga0102934, IMG submission 78175) | Salt pond soil microbial communities from South San Francisco under conditions of wetland restoration - Salt Pond MetaG R2_A_D1_MG | ecosystem: Environmental > Aquatic > Marine > Intertidal...
CAGGGGACAAGATTTAGAGAAGAGTAACGAGTGTAAAAAAGGTGAAAAGGGAATCCGCCGGTGGGTGGACAAGTTGGGAAAAGAAAAAATAAAAAATAAAGATAAAAGGTAAAAAAATCAACAATTCTAAAAAATCATTATCACTTTGAGGAATGTAATGACGAAGTTAACAATACCGATTTATCGCTAGCTGTGCTATTTATTTTTGTAGTTCGCAACTCCTACCGATTATTGGGATGAAAAAGTCGAGTCCTGCAAAGAATACGGGAGTTTGCCAGAGCGACCCAGTGAAATAGATGTAAGATTTCACAGGTCGAGCAGCGAGAGTGGACTTCCGTATTGAAACAAAAAAAGGCAAGCCCATCACATGACTTGCCTTTAGTTATATTTATTAAATCTGTCTAATCTATTTCTCAGCTTTGGTAGTAAGATAGAAAAGTGCAGGAATCACAAACAATGTCAAGCCGGTGGCTACCAAAATACCGCCAATACTAACAATACCAAGCGCCTGGCGCATCTCTGCTCCGGAAGCACCAATTCCCACTGCCATGGGCAGCATACCCAGCATAATCGCCACAGAGGACATGACAATAGGTTTTAGCTTAACTTTGCCGGCTTCACAGAGAGCATCAATGGTGCTTACACCCTGCTCTCGCTCCTGCCTGGTATAGTCCAAAATCAAAATAGCAGCATTCACCACAATTCCTATAAGCATAATAACTGCCATCATGGATACCATATTGAACATCTGCCCCGTAATATACAACGCCAGGAACACACCGATCATAGCCAGAGGAAGTGTGAGTAGAATCATAAACGGCTTGGTAAAACTCTCCAGAATAGCTGCCAGCAGCATATAGGTCAAGAGAATTGCCAGCATAAACGCTTTTGCCATCTCCTGATTGTTCTCCTGCATCATCTCACTCATACCCGCCCAGGTTACACGATAGCCGGTGGGAAGATCCAGATTATCGATAATCTTCTGCAGTTCATTCACAACACTACTCTGGGCATATCCGGCTCCTACCTGTCCTGTAAATTCGATAGTAGTAAATTTATCCCTGTGCACAATCTTATTGGTAGTTTTTGTATATTCCACATCTGCCAGATGAGACATCCTATAACGTCCACTTTGAGTAATCACGGGTATATTTCGTATCTCATCCGGAGTATCCACAGAATTTTCTGTTAAAGCAACCTTGATATCGTATTCATGTCCTTCATCTCTAAAGTAGGAAGCTTCTATACCTTCTATGGAGCCACGCAAAGTCATGGCAAGCTCATAAATACTTACCCCGGCATTCGCCATAATATCACGCTTGGGCGATAGAGTAATCTCCGGCTTTCCGGCTCTGTAATCCGAATCAAAATTCAGTAATCCGAGCACTTCTTTAGCTCTCTCCAGTATCACATCTTCGTATTGAGCCAGTTTGCTGAGCTCCTGTCCCTGCAAGAAGAAATCTATCTCAGCTCCGGCACCTACGGATGAGCCTACACTAATATTTATTTTTGCATTAGGTACTGTTGATAGTTCCTCGATTAACTTATTAGCAAATTGTTGAGTCGATATTTCTCGATCTTCAATATCTACAAGCTGAACCTGAATTCTTCCCAGGTTGGTCGATTCATCTATCCAGCCCTGTGAACCTGTTGTGGCAAGTACATTTTTAACTTCATCGTGAACAGTGATCTTCTTTTCGATTTTTTTACAAACCTCCTGAGTAGCATTAAGAGCATAACCCTGGGGCAGTTCAAAATTAACTGTAAGATTACCCTCATCCATATTTGGCATAAATTCAAAACCGATATGAGGTGCTACTGTAACCATTGTTATTGCGAAAAGTCCAAAACTAAGTAATATCACAGCTACACTTCTGGCTTTTTTATTAAACATCTTTCTCAAGAGCTTGCTGTAGCCATTTTCACATCTGTGGAAGAAATCTTCCAGCTTCATGCCCAATTTATGTTTTTTGGGTTTTTCCGGTAAAATCACAGAGGATAGCATTGGAGTAAGCGTAAATGAAATCAGGAGTGAGAAAATTGTGGCAAAAACTACGGTTACGGCAAATTCCACCAAAAACTGTCCGGCAATTGTGTTCATGGTGGCAAGAGGTAAGAAAACAACAATATTGGTAAGAGTAGCAGCAATTACAGCAACTGCAACCTCCGCTGTTCCTTTATCAGCAGAGTCCTTGCGTCCCTGTCCTTTTTGTTTATGTCGGAAAATGTTTTCTATCACCACCACGGAGTTGGTGACAAGTATTCCCACTGAGGTTGATAGCCCCATCAGAGAAAGAATATTCAAAGAAAAGCCCGCCAGATTCATAAGTAAAAATGTAGAAATGATTGAGGTGGGCATAGCCAGGGCTACGATAAAGGTGGAACGAAGATCGTGCAAGAAGAATAGCAGAATAATTCCTGTGAAAATTATACCAAGAATTACATTACTTAGCGTATCTTCAACCGAGCTTTTTATAAAATCAGAATCATCATTCACTACTTTTAATTCAGTTCCAACAGGCAATTCCTCTCTTAAAGTTTTTAGTTCTTTATGAACATTCTCCGAAATTTGTACGGGATTACCTTCACTGCTTTTTACAATACCAATTCTAATAAGATTTTCATTCCGCAATTTATCCACATTACTAAAAAATGTTGTGCGCTTTCTAATTTCACTACCGGTATCTTTTACGTCTGCTATCTGCTTGAGCTTTTTTGTGCCGAATGGTGTATGCACATCCAGATTGCGCAGCTGCTTTACAATATCGAACTCCCCATCCAGTTTTACTGTATATTCCTGGTCTTTTTGCACAAAATGACCGGAAGGCATATCCATATTCTGTTGAGCTATAGATTGTGATAACTGTGGGATGGATATTGCATTTTGATATACAACTTTATTATCTAATTTTACATGTATTTCTCTTTCCTGACCACCTGACACATTTACTTTTGCCACACCTTCAATTTGAGCCAATCTGTCTTTTAATGTTTTATCGGCAAATTCATACAGTTGGATCAGGGACTGATTTCCGGTAAAGACAAGGTTCAGAATTGCCCGTTCTGAGGGATCGTACTTTTCGATACTGGGTCTTTCCGCATCATCCGGAAACCGATTTACTATAGATTCTACTTTGTCTTTTACTTCCTGGTTAGCCACATTAACATCTTTGCCCAGTTCGAATCTTATCATAACAAAAGAGACGTTATCCATGGAATAGGACTCAACAAAATCTATCTGACTGATAGTAGATATCTCATCTTCAATTTTCTTAGTTATTTGCACCTCAACCTCTTTGGGACCGGCTCCCGGATAAATGGTCTGCACAGTAACAAAAGGCATATCGATAACCGGCATCAAGTTCAAAGGCAGGGCGCTGTAAGCTATAATACCGAATACAATAAAAACCAGAATGAACATGGTGATCATTACAGGTCTTTTTATTGAAACTTTTGATAAAAACATTTAGTTCTCCTTTATGGAATCTGAATTAGTTACTGGATTATATTCACTTTGGAACCGTCTTTAACGAGATTAAGTCCTTCCACGATAACCTTATCTCCCTGGTTTAGACCGGATTCAACCTCAAAAGCTCCATCACTTTCACCTACTTGAATATATGCTTTTTTCGCTTTGTTCTTTTTTACAATAAAAACATATCTGCCTTTTGCATCTTCCTCTACATTTTTTCGTTTTACCACAAAAGCATAGGCATTAGAGTAGGTTTCTATTTCAATATCAGCTATGATTCCGGGCTTACATTCTTCCCTGGAATTTTCAAAAACAAGGTCCACTCTAAAAGCATTTCTGGCAGGATATTTGGAAATTGCCACATTTGTGACTTTTCCATCCAATACATTTCCATTCCAGTAAACGTTAGCCGGCATACCTTTTTCTATTTGCTCCACTTCATCGGAGTTTGCCCAGATAGTGGATTTTAGTTTTTCAATATTAGAAATTGTAGCAAGCGGTGATTCTGCTCTCACATTGTCCGTTTCATTAACGTTTATTTCTGTAACGATTCCTGAGATGGGCGCTTCTACCTTTACCATTTTTTTGGCAGTTAGCCAGTTTGCTTTGTCAACTTCATATTGAGTTTTTACCTGATCCAGTTTTTGTTTGGAGATACCTCCCTTTTCGTAGAGATTCTGCATCCTGTCGTATGTCTTCCGGGAGAGCTGATAAGCAGCTTTTGCTTGCTTGTACTGGCTGGAGGGATTATCTGGAGGAAATGTCATGAGGACTTGATCCTCTTCCACATAATCGCCAATATTTACAATTATCTTCTCGATTCTTCCACCTACCATTGCTGAGGCTATAGATTGTCTGTATCCCGAGAGAGTACCATTATATTCCAGTTTTTTCTCAAATTTTTCTGGTTCAACTGTTTTCACTTTTACGGGAATTCCATCTTTCTTGTGAATCTGAGACATGCTTTTTGATTCTACCTGGTCATTTCTGCCACAGCCACTTATAAGTAATGCGGCTAAAGTCATTACTAAAACAAAATGTTTCCATATTTTAGTGTGATTTTTCATAGATTTAAACATTATTTCTCCTTGATTTATTTTAATATAAGTTTCTGCCCAGAGCTTTTCTGAGTTTTTCGTAGGACATGATTACTTTATAAATTGCGTTCTGATGAGATAATTTTGCACTTTGCAGATTCAACTGTGCGTCAAAAACTTCTAATTGATCAGCCAGCTGGTTGTCGTATCTTGCTTCTGCTATAGTAAGAGCTTTTTGTGCCAGTTCTACATTTTCCTTTTGGGATTCGATATTTTCCAGATCCGCTTTTAATTGAAGAACGGAATTTCTAATATCCAGTTCAATTTTCTCTTTTAAATCCTGTCTTGATATCTTTGCCTGCTTTAGAGCATGCCGGGCTTTGGCTTTTTTGGCTGTATTGGATAAGCCGGTGAAGAGTGGCATAGAAAATCCAATTCCTACCTGGTAATAGTTGCCCCAATCTTGCGATTCTATCTTCTTTTCGTTCTGACCAAAGTAATTATACTCTGCACTCAAGCCTATTTGAGGTAAAAAATTACCTTTTTCGTAACGATAATTTACTTTATTCACCTCCACGTTAAGCTCTGCCAGTTCCAGTTCCACTCTGTTTCGCAGTCCTTCTTCTATTGCATTGTCATACTCAATATCCAGATCCGGCATTTGGATATCTGTGGTTAGGGTTATTTGAGCTGTATCAGTTATACCTACATAATTTTTTAGATTTTTTGTGGCAAGTTCATAATCTTTTTTGGCATTTAGCACTTCCGGTTTTAGTTGCTTCACTTCCAGATTAGCTCTAAGTTTATCATATTCCGAAACCAGACCTTGCTCATACATATTTTGTACCTGTTCATAATGCTTTTGGGCTGTATTGAGTGCTTCCTGATTTATTCTCCAGACTTTTTTAGCCAGCTTGGTTCCGTAGTAATTTGATATTGCTTCATAGATTACATCCTGCTTGGTTACAAAATATTTTTTTTCCTGCAGATGATAAAGTTTACTGGCAACGGTTATCCCGTTTATGAGTTTTCCGCCCATAAATATTACCTGGTCCAGTTTTACAGATCCATAAGCAGAGGTTTCTTTTTGGACAGAACTGGGCATCATATCATTAAGAGCACCATCCACATATCCAGCCATTGTCCGGTCATTACCATATAAAATTTTTTCATTAGCGGTGCCGGGAGTTGCAAGGCTGTCTATCATAGCTGATAAATTGGATGACCCCATCTGTGACGATTCAGGCAATTCAGTTTTTTTGTATTGATAACCGGCTGATAATGTTAATTGAGGAAACAGCTTGCCCCGCACATTAAGATAATCTTGCTTATATTCTTTTACTTCCTGTTCTGCCTTTTGCAATTTTTTGTTATGAATTTTTGTAAGTTCAATAGCTTCTTGTAGGCTGAGCTCTCTGGCGTTGACTGCAGCTGTTGCAATAACAATAAAAACGAATGTTAGTGTGATTAGTCTCTTCATATAGACTCCTTATTCTTTTCCTATACCTTTATAAATCATTTTTAGCGCTTCTTTTATTTTTTTATCGTAATCCCATTCTGCTCCCATTTTTACAATTGCATATATTGAGCCGTAAGTCACGCCCAGAATCATAGGAACCAGAGGTTCTACAGATTCAACATTGATTTCCTCATTTTTGATACCTTCTCGGATGATATGTTCTACACACTCCGAGTCAAAAGAAAACATCTTATCCTGTTCATCCACTATATCTTCCAATTTCATATATTTTTCATCAAATAGGTCCATAAAAGGTTTGTACTCGTGAACGATTTGCCATTTCTTCTTCATAAATGCAATTAATTTATCTTTTGTGGAGCTTGCTTTTTCTATAGCACTTTTCATTTCGACAGACATTTTTTCAAATCTATTGTGAATCATGGTCATGAATATTTCATCGCGATTATCAAAATAGTAATAAAGAGCAGATTTGCGCATACCGCACTCTTTGGCAATATCGTGCATAGTGCATTTGCGCAGACCATACTTTAGAAACATTTTTTCTGCTGCTTCTAAAATTTCTTGCTTACGATCCATATTATCTCCTAAAAATTTGAACAATTAATTATTTTGTTCAAAGAATTTAAAAGTTTAAATATTTGTCAAGTTTCCTGCAAAAAGTTTAATTTATGATGAAGTATCGAAAATGGGTTTGTACATATAATCTAATCTAATAAAAACCTTCTTTGACAAAATTTTACAAGTAATTTATAAAAAATTGCGAAAATTATCTAAATTATTTGACAGCTAATTTCTATAATTCAAAATAATTTTTTAACGAATAGCAATCGACTGAAGGAGAAACATGACTGAATACGTAGAATGGTATAATGATTTACAAATATCAAAAGCCAAGCAGGCATTGGAAAAAAACGGCTTTCTTGTAGAAGTTTTTTCTAGCGGAGAACAAGCACGTGATGAATTTCTGGCACGTATCGATAAAAAAAAATCCATAGGAATTGGTGGTTCTACAACTATTAAGGAAATAGGTTTATTTCGGCAGCTTGTTGATAAGGACTACAATATTATTAACCCCTATGTCCCTGATCTTACACGAGAAGAAATCTTTGAAATTCGCAGAAAGACCCTCATGGCTGACTATCTTATTACTAGCTCAAACGCTATAACCCTAAAAGGGGAACTGATCAATGTGGATGGATACAGTAACAGAGTGGCAGGAATTATGTTTGGACCGAAAAAGGTCTATCTTTTTATCGGCAAAAATAAGATTGTTTATGATATGGAGGCTGGAATAGACAGAGTATTTAACTATGCTGCTCCTATAAATGCCAAAAGATTAAAAAAGAATACTCCCTGTGTAAAAACCGGTGTTTGTGAAGATTGTAACTCCGAAGATCGCATTTGTAATAACCTTACTGTGACCATGAAACAAAGCATAAAAGATAGAATCAATATATTCTTAATAAACGAGGATTTGGGGTTCTGAGTAATTACTCAACTATTACCCAAAGATGAGGAAGTAAGGCATGGATAGAGAAGACACGTATCTGGTTTTAAATACTGATGGTGTGGTAAAATACACTCTAATTGCAGTTTTAGTTATCGCTATACTTTTTTTAATAGCTTTTAACAATTATTTGATGTTTTATTCTATTGTAGAAATGTTTAGTATTGTTTTTGCATTTTGCATATTTATATTAACATGGAATGCCCGAAATTTGATTAAGAATCAATACATCCTATTTATGGGAGTTGCATTTTTCTTTATAGGCTCTCTTGATTTATTGCATATGTTGTCTTATAAAGGTATGAGTGTTTTTCCTAATACTGGCTCGAATCTTTCTACGCAACTATGGATAGCCTCTCGTTACGTGGAAGCAATCACATTTGCTTTAGCTCCAGTATTTATAAAGAAAAGGTTAAAGCCATTTTTTCAATTATTAATCTATTCTTTGGTATTTCTTCTGATAATATTATCAATTTTTTCTTGGCAGATTTTTCCGGATTGCTTTATAAATAATTCCGGGCTGACTTCTTTTAGTCTTATAAGTGAATATGTAATTTCTTTAATCTTTGTTTTAGCTATATTTTTATTATATCGATATAGAAAAAAGTTTACAAGTTATATATATCGCCTTCTCATTGCAGCTCTGATTTTGATGATTATTGCTGAACTTTCTTTTACTTTTTACATAGATATTTATGATTTATCCAATTTTGCAGGTTATATTTTTAGAATGATCTCTATTTTTCTTATATTTTTAGCTCTAGCAAAAACAGGGTTTGAAGATCCGTATAAAGCGATATTCAAAAAACTAAGAGAATCCAGAAGAGAATTAAAAACGATGGCTCATAGGGATACATTAACCGTAACCTACAATCGACATTATCTTTATGAATATATTGATCGAGAGCTTGAACGCTCAAGCAGGTACCACAGACGCTTGGCTCTGGCTATGATCGATATAGACAGATTATCTCCTCTTACTGGTGACCAGGTGCTTAAAGAAATTGGTGATATTTTATTAAAATCAGTTCGCAAACCTGATTCCGTTATTAGATATGGTGGAGATGAATTTCTTATACTCTTACCGGAAACAGGTTCAAAAGTGGAAAAAGTAGTAAAGCGCTTAAAAGAAAAATTGGCAGCATGGAATCAGGAGACTAATCTTATTGACTTTTCTCTTAAACTTTCTTTTGGTATCTCCTATTACGATCCGGAAGTGCATGATAAATCACAAATTCATGAGCTGCTTTCTCAGGCATATAGTGCTATGTATGAAAACAAGGACAATTAAATTGGATGCAATCTCGTGAAAAATACTAAACATCCCAATGATTATGATGCAGTGTTCGAAGCAGAAGATTATCTTTATTTTTATGAAGAACATATAACTCCGGAAGCTTCGGAAAAACAGGTGGATTTTCTTGTTGAGTATTTGGAATTGAAAAAATCGATGAAGATACTGGATTTGGCTTGTGGTCACGGCAGACATACAAATCGGCTGGTACAGCACGGATATGATGTAGTAGGATTAGATAAATCCAAAGATTTTTTGAAAGAAGCAAGGAAAAGAGCTAAAAAATTCGGCGTTGATCCAAAATACATGCAGGGTGATATGCGGGAGCTCTATTTTAAGGAAGATTTTGATAGAATTATTCTTATGTTCACAGCTTTTGGTTATTTTGATGATGAAGAAAATCTGCAGGTACTAAAAAATGTTAATTCAGCTCTTAAACCCGGAGGCTTATTCTGTTTTGATATTATGAATCGTGATTATATACAAAAAAATTTTCTCCCTTACATAGTTAGCGAAAAAAATGGTGACCTTATGATTGACCGTAATAGCTTTGATAGTGAAACAGGTTGTTTACATAATCGCAGAATTGTTATACGGAATGGGCAGAGAAAAGATAAACCTTTTTTGCTTCGATTATATAATCCCACAGAAATTAAGATGTGGCTGCAAAAGGCAAATTTTAAGGTAGAAAACATTTATAGCAACTGGGAGGGGGAAGATCTGCAGCAGGATTCCAGAAGAATGATTTTAATTGCTAAAAAAGAAGAAGTTTAGTTAATAAAATATGGCTAAACCAAATATAAAGATGATCATAACTGATCTGGACGGGACTCTGCTTTCCTCAAAATCTAAAATCAGCCAGAAAAATTTGGAAACATTACATAAACTCAAGCAAAAGAATATAATAATCGTGATCGCTACTGGCAGATCCATATTTTCCTTGCATAAGTCTATACCGGATAATTTCCCAGTCGATTATGTTATTTTTTCTTCCGGTGCCGGCATTTTGAACTGGAGAACCAATAAGATTATACATTCCAATAAATTAAAGGAAGCTCAAGTTGAGGAAATAATCGAACTTCTTTTAAGAGAGAATTTTGATTTTATGATACAATTTCCCATTCCGGAGAATCATCATTTTGTATATCATTTGCATAATGAAGACAATCATGATTTTCACAGACGCTGCCAGCTTTATGATGAATATGCTATGGAAATAAGCTTTGATCCAAAGAATTTCTCAGAAGCCTCTCAGATAATTTCTATAACAAAAGATCATCCTCCGAATTATTATTTTCTGAAAAATAAGTTTAATAATTACAATGTGATCAGAGCAACTTCACCATTGGATAACACCTCGCTCTGGGTGGAGATTTTTCCGCCAAAAGTTTCTAAAGGGGATAGTACAAAATGGCTCAGTGAAAAACTGGGAGTAAGTCAAGCAGAAACAGTGGGCATTGGTAATGATTTTAATGATGTGGATTTTTTGAATTGGACGAAATACAGTTATGTTGTGGAGAATGCACATAAAGATCTGCATGTAAATTTTAACCTGGTGAGCTCCAATGATTGTGATGGTTTTACAGAAGCGGTTGAGGAGGTATTAGGTGATAAAAACCGTTAAGCAGATAAAAAAATTGGGTTTTGGAGGGGTATGACGTATGGGGTATATGGAATAAGGTATGAGGTTTAGGGGGTTTAGGAGTTTAGAGTATAGGGTTTGAGGTGTAAGGTATTGGGTCTAGGGTTTAGTGGTTTAGGAGTTTAGTTGGTTTAGAGGTTGAGGTCAGTGGTGTTAATATAAATTAGTCGGTATTTATGGGAATTAATGGGAATTTATTGTTAAAGGAATTGTAGATTTTTAATTTTAATTCTAAAATAACATCTAATTTCGAATTTATTATTAAGGAGAATTCAACCTATATTAGGACCAGAATTACTTTCTACTTTCTGCTTTTTGCTTTTTTTTTCTCTCGTCACTCCTCACGCGTTACTCGTCACTTTTTCCTAACCCCTGTATCCTGTATCCTAATTTCCGCACCAGCAAGATACTTGTTTTTTTCTAATTTTTTTTTCACTTTTCACACACCCCACCCCGATTCTCGGGGTACCCCCCTCTCTCAAGAGGGGAATTTTATTGTCTAAAATTTTTATCTTCTCACAATAGCTTTTGTTTTCTATTTGCTCACTTCGAGTGGTCAATTCACAATTCACAAACTTGTCCGCCCACCGGCGGATTCACACTTTTTTCTATGTATCGCTTTCAGCGAATGTACTTTTTCTTTTACATTGGTCATAGGGTAGAGAACCCTATGCTAATTTATTTA